>ERZ1090864.298-NODE-298-length-28151-cov-8.869305_pt1 | contig 28151 bp, 38 predicted proteins | sample MGYA00478479_ERZ1090864 | MGnify/ENA primary metagenome ERZ1090864 (study PRJEB33644, sample SAMEA5815743) | chicken gut metagenome | biome: Chicken; feature: Gastrointestinal Tract; material: Caecum | place: Ireland | collected 2019-01-01 | study: A study of the...
TTTAAAAAAACGGGCCATAAAACGCGCAAAACGATGATCAAACAATATTTTCCCTCCGGAGCCGATGCGCGGGTGGGATTTCTCTACGATGCCTTCCTCATTTCCACTGCTTCCATTCTGAGAGCCTGGCCGACTGTTCCCAGCGTGGCCACACCGTCCGCTTTCGTCCACTGAGTCCATCCGGTTCCCTGGATGTGTGCCCGCCACTCAAAGTCTCCTTTCAGGCAGAGGCATTCCAGACGCAGGCCGTCTCCCTCTGTTCCGATCACTGTATTCTGATCGATCTTTCCAAAGTCTTTCCAGCCGATCCCCTGAATATGCGCTTTAGCGTACACATCCCCACAGTGCTGGCTCTTAATCCGGAGCGCTTCCATCCGTTTGTCCTGTCCGGTTGTTCCGGCCGTCATTCCGTCTGCGGCCCAGATTGTATCACCAGAGTCCTGCACATGTGCCAGATAAGCGATGTCGGCCACCTTGATCTCTACCGCTTCGATCTGTTTGCCTTTCCCTTTCTGGCCGGCCCACTGTCCGTTGACGCACCAATTTGACCATCCAATATCTTTCTGATGTACCCGGTACAGATAAACCGTATCGGCAGAGTTGATGTATAAAGCTTCCAACCTGAGATTTTGGCCAGTTGTACCGATGATCGTATCTTTAGTAACATTTCGGTAAACTTTATCACCCTGATCTTTGATATGTACTTTGACGTCCATATGATTAACGGGATCGACCCGTAGGGCTTCCATTCGGCGATTCTGGCCGATGCTTCCGATCATCGCTCCATCACACTGCCAGTTTGCCCAGCCGATATCACGAAGATGACCCTGATAAGATACTTCGCCGCTCCGGTCTTTCTTCTCCTGGAATTTGCCTGAGTTATCCTTTACTTCTCCGTCCGGATCGCCCGGTTTGGTTGCGGATCCAGAAGATGTCGAACCACTGGATATCTCTTTGTTCAGGATTCCTTCTACAATTGCTTTCGCACACTTCTTGGCGTTCCAATGGTTCGCATCATCTTTATCATCCACAAAGCAGCACTCTACCAGTAATGACAGAGAATTGGTGTTCGCAAGCACATAAAGACTTTTACTGTATTTTGTACCACGATTCCGAATCCCCAGTTCTTTTGCAATATTTGCACAGATACGATCGGAAATCGCTTTAGTACGAGCGTCATAGTTCCAAACTTCTGTACCTCCTGTACTCTTATCACCTTTATAATCGTTACGTCCGCTGTTAAGATGGATAGATACATCAAGAGCTACATTGTGCTGATTGCATTTTGCGACAATCTTCTGCAAACATCCATTCGCTGTAGTATTTTCTTCACATGTGCAATCATACACTGTGTGGCCCTCTGCACGAAGTAAACGAATTACTTCATCCTTAACGATACGATCTTCTACAGATTCTTTCAGAATTCCAACCGCACCATACGCACCTTTTCCTTGCGGGCAATGTCCTGCATGTACGTTATATACTGCCATTATTCTTTTTCCTCCTCTTCTTTATGCTCCTGGTTGACTACCTTGTCAGCCACTTCCAATCCTTTAATCAGTATTGTCGGCACATTGTATCCGGCTTCCACAAAGTTTTCCAGGATGGAACGAATCTCATTGATAATCAAGGAAGCCAGTACAAACCATCCAAGAAGTGTCGTAATTCCCAGATCAATTCCGATTGTCTTGCCAATCTCAATAAATACAGCAGATGCTCCAAACGCGACCATAATCATCAGCCAGTAACCAAGCTTTTTCAAAACACCTTTCCATCCGGCCATTGAATTCTCTTTTCCGGCCATCCGGCTTTTCATCCATCCTGTCAGCCAATCTGCCACATTGAGCATCAGGAATGCTACAAAAAGGAGCCAGTGTTCTCCTAAAATATAGGAAAGAACTGCTACGATCGTTCCGACCGCAGCATTATATCCGTCAATAATCGGTGCTGCATAGTTCATTTTCATTGTCCTCACTTTCCTTTCTGCTTTTACATTTCTGCATAAAAATAAGACCGGTTCACGGTCTCGCTCTAATCTCTCTCATATAGATCCCTCCTATTCGACTACTACAAAATACTGTCCGATCAGCTGACTCGGCAAGAACTGCAGCGTGATTTTCTGGCCGTACATTGCCTGTGCCTGCTCGTCCGTCAATCCACCGCGCTTGCACAGATAAATCACGCCGTTTTCTGAGTAATACTTCCCGTACTCATATTCCATGTTCGCCTGTGCTGGTATTGGGTCTGATATCGTACCGGCATTAGTCTCATTAATCACTGCATAAAGACTTTCAGTTCCAACACCCGGCGGATAAATAGACTGTATGATAGTTTTTGGCTGTACAGTTTTCCATACCTTCCCGTCGTACCGAAACTTAAAACCCTGCTCTACTGTCTGTCCTACTACGTCCTCAAAATCGTCATACAGAGCCGCCGCCTGCAATGCCAGTGTGTCAGGAAGCGACTGCGCATATGTTTTGGCCACTACCATCATTGCCTGTAATGTAGCCTCTCCGACTCGCTGTTTACCGTTATCCATTTTCTCTATAGGGGATTCTGCTGTTTTCCCCGTTTCCCCTTCGACAAATATATATTTTTTCATTTTTCCTCCTACATTCTCGGTGCGCTAGTAATTATACCGTTGGATACAGTTATTGAGCTTGTATAATAGCTATCTCCTTTTTTATAATATATAGGGATCTCTCCAGTCCATCCGTTGTACCCATTCGGTGCAACTATGCCTGAAAGCCATACATTTTTTATAGAGTATTCGTGCATATCAATATCGCATCCAGCATTAAGCGTATTTGCCTGATATCCACCAGCGAGCGCCGTGCGGGCGTAAGCCCATACCATAGAATACGTTTGAATAGAATACGTTGAAGCAGACGCTGTATTTTCAACGCCCCATGACATAAAATGCCCAGTATAATCGAGGTCAAATGTTAATCCTTTTAGTGCCCTATTATTATTGTAGTAGACATTTGTTCCAATGTTTCCAACATCAACCCCGTCCCTGATAAATTCCATTTTGGCGCTCCTTATATAAATCTCATCGTCTCCATTATCAGAGTGAATTGTTCCTTCGATCGTGGCATTTCGGCAAGTCAATGTTCCATTCGCCGTCATACTGGAATAAGTACTTTCCCACGAGATTCTGTCCGCTTTTAATCGGATAGAATCTGCTTTCTGTTCGATGAGCGAATTTACACTGTTTTTATATGTACTAGACGACGTTACTGTGGAAATGATCGAGCTGTCCGTAATTTTAATACTCGCTTCATTTTTCCATATTTCAAGGTCGTTAATCTTTCCGTTTGCTATATTTAGCTCGGATCTCCTAGCGTATATGCTTGATACACTGGTGGTAATTTCATTTGCTTTGGCGTTTATCGCACTATTCATCTCATTTGTCGTACTATAATTATTTTTTAATGTAGTCTCGACCGAACTGACCTTTGCGCTGATTTCATTCGCCTTCTGAGTGATTGCTGAATTCATTTGTGTGGTCGTGCTATAGCTTTTCAGCAAATTTTTTGTGTTGGTATTCGCGGCATCTTCTGCATCATCTGCGTAACCTTTTGCTGTGGTAAGCGCGGATGCCTTGGCTGAATCTGTATAATCTTTTGCAGTACTAACTGCGTTATTTTGCGCCGTTGTAACAGATGTTTTGGTGGCGTAGGTAGCTGATACGGAAGTGGATATCTCATCAGCTTTTTGCTTAATGGCGCTGTTCATTTGTGCGGTTGTTGAGTAACTTTTCAGCCGATTTGCAGTATTTGCATTCGCTGCCGCCTCTGCATCATCTGCGTAACCTTTTGCTGTAGTCAATGCAGATGATTTTGCGGAATCTGTATAACTCTTGGCACTGGATATCGCATCGCTCTTGGCGGTATTGAGCTGTGTTGTTGTGGCGTATGTCTTTGAAACAGTACTTGACAAACCATCCACACTCGCCTTTATCGCTGCATTCATTTGCGTTGTTGTACTATAATTTTTACTGAGGTTAGTACTGATTTGAGATATATTTGCAGATAAACCGTCCACACCTGCTTTGTACTCTGCAACTTTACTATCCAGCGCCGAATACTGCCCTGACACCGTATTATATTTTGTTGTCAAATCTGAAAAACTAAGAGTAAGAGAATCGATATCCATGATTGCAGACGCTAGTTTACTGTACATGGTGGCATTACTGTTTTCCAACTCAATCAGTTCTGACTCGCTTATTAAAGCTGATATTTTTCCCTGCACAACAGAGATACTTGTTTCGTTTGCCTGAAACCTCTTTAGTATTGCTTCATCACTGTAAATATTTATTTCTCGCTCAAACTGCACAGTTTGCCTCCTTTCGGAAAAAATGCATCACAAAAAGCACCTTCCAGTGAAGATGTTCTTTGGAATGAATTTTCTTAGTAGCAGTACGGAAGATCAGGCTCTTCGTATTCCACAATCTCCGTTTCTTTTCTGTGAATCTCGAACTTACTGCAAAACATTTCCAGTTCATTCAGGACAATCCTCATAATTTCATTTGGTATCTTCCCATCCAGCTTCGTCATAAATTCTCTTGCAAAATTTTCCATAAAAAACCTCCTTTTGCGTACAACAAAGGGAGGGAATGTGGTATAATATATCCATCCCTTTGTGGGTGTTAGGAGTCAGACTTGAAATGTGGTAGTGGAGAGTCTGGCTCCGCTTTTTTATGTTTCGATGGATTTATTATATCACTTTTGTCTCATATTCTCCATATTTCCATCATCAAGTAGTGAACTAAATAGTAAGACCTCTAGTGAAATTAAATTCGCTTATAAAAATTATCCTGTAAGCACTTTTGAAAACATTGATGCAATGCTAAGACAATGCGCAGACGATATGCCATCTGATTCCAAATCTTATATTGTCAGGATTGTTTATGGTAGTGTATTTACAGCTATTGTACAGACTTATGATGATGATACATACCGAGCTGTTTGGGCATTCGGATATATGATCAGCGAGCCAAAATTCCAAGTAAAGCAAAGAGGCGATTGGATTGTGTAATCTCAAGACATCATTGTACCAGAAAATTTTCTCCATTGATACCATTGCGATGTGTTCTGAGATCTTGCATATATGTTATCCGCAGTTACGCCTTTGATGATTACTTGAACTATTGTTCCATTTTTCTCTGACGTCGGAAGAACAAGTAACGCAAAACCAGTCGAAATGTCTTCTGGCGGCTTATTTTTTAGTGTTTTCGTAATAACAGATGAGGGACTATAGTAAATTCCAGGCACTGTATAGTCATTCATATCGTCATTGGAATTGATGGCTGTTCCGTAAAAAATGTTCTTACTCATTGCTGTTGCAAGTTTGTCGTAATCAATCAGGTATTCCTCCGCTGCCCCAGACATCAAACACTTATCTCCTGTTACCGGTGCCGTCTTGGTAGGCAACGCATTAATTTTTTGATCTGCCATATCTTCTTATCTCTCCTTTCAGTTTTCTACCCAAGTGGTTAGTCGGTTTCCAGATCTTGTTGTCAAATATGCTCCTGATCTGGTTGTCAGGTACCGAGTCTCATACGTTATAAATCTGCCGATATAAGTAGATCCAAAACCTACATCACTCTTTTTTACTGTGATTCCGTAGCCGTATCCGATATACTTTTCACCGGTCTCTGACTTCGCCCACCAGGTAAACCACCGGCTGTTAAATGTATTCGTTACATCCTTTCCAGCCTTATAGACCTTGGCTGTCAGCGTCACCGTATTATTCCCATTGTCGTTGTACTGGACGTTGAATAACAGATTGCCGTCCGTAACTCCGGTGATATCCGTCTGCATACTGGAGATATTCGCCTTGATTCCTTCCATTCCAGTCTGAATGTTGGTAACATCCGTCCGGATTGTCTGCATACCCTCTTGGATTTCTCCGATATCCTCTGCTAGTCCTTCTGCATCCGTCAGGACAATCACACTCTGGCTGTCCAGTTCATTCAGTCCGCCGGAAGAGTACAGGGTACACCGGATCGCTTTCACATTTCCGCTGGACGGTGTATAGTTTTTCCTCAGTTCATCCGATGCCGACATATACTTCTGTGTATATGTATTTCCGTCTGTAGTTTCCTCAATTTTGTAACGCCCGGAATAATCGGTCAGCATGGTTCCGTCATTATACTGTGCATAAAACGTGACCTGTTTTGGCTGTAACGTGCCGTCCTGCTGTTTCCGGATCACCAGCGTACTGCACCGCAGGCTGTAGGACACTCCGATCTTGCCATCCGGAGCCTTGCTGATTGAGAACCGCTTTTTGATGTGTGCTCCGCCCGTCCGTACTACCAGATACTTGCCATCCCGTGTGGTCAGCTTGTTGCCCTTGCGGTCGGCCAGGTACATGTCTCCGGTGCCATACAGTGCATCGATATCCACCCATCCATTATCTGATGTCATACCCGTGACCTGATAGGTCCTCGTCTGCGCATTCCAGGTTCCGGTCACTCCGGCTGACTTGGCGACCTCAAAGGTTGCCTGTCCAGATACATCCACATCGCCGGAATACACGGTCATCTTAGTAGAGCAGTCGGAATAGTCGCCGCCTGATCCGTCTGTGTTTGTATGGACCACATGCGCATCATTACTCAAAACCGCACTGATCGCATCCAGTGTGTCAATCCCATTGATCGCTTCCAGCGCTTTTTCGGCGGCGTCCTGTGCTGCACCTGCGGCGGATCCCGCCATTGTAATCTCATTTGACATCTGGGTATAGACCTGGCTCAAACTCTGGTTTTTTTCGTCGAACCAGATTCGGCTACTTTTTAAGACCGAAGTGCTCCCGTTCATTTCTTCAAAAAGGCTTTCGATGTCCAGCTTGCTTCCGGAGATTGCGGCGTCATCAGCTACCATGTCGTTGACGATCAGGCCGTCCGCAATGGCTCCCGGATGGACTCCCTCGTCATCGATCAGGATTCCTGTCCCCTCTGAATTGAATAGCGAAAAGGTAAAATCTCCATTTGCATCCAGTCCGGCCTGCATCCGGACCGTTCCGCTCTTGTCTTTCCACTGCTGCGTGGCGCCGGAAATCTGAATTGCTCCATCATCAGACATGATTTTGAATTTATTTGTGCTGATCGTACCGGCCAGAAGATCATTGATCGTTACACTCTGCATGACTGCATTCCGGATCAGGGCGCTGTCAATCACTGCATTGGCGGATGTCAGATGGATATTCTGCAGATCTCCTACTCCGGCATTCCCCGCCAGCAGGGATTTGATATTCGCGCTTTCCGCCTCCAGCACATTAATCACTGCGTTCGCCGCTTCCAGATCTGTGATCTTTGCATAGCGGATATCTGCTTCATCCGCATCCAGTTTCCCGATCACTGCCTGGTCGATGTTTGCCACATTTGCATTTAACGTCCCGATATCCGCTTCTACCGCTGTCAGCTTGCCTGTTACCTGCAGGTACTGTGTAGTCAGATCTACAATCGTGGCACTCTGCACGATGGCATTTTCCAGATCCACCACCTGTCTGCTGTAGATCCCGTCAATAGCGTCACCGTCGATCTGGCCGTTATCATTCGTAATATTGTCAACCGTCTCGGACGTGTCCTCATATTTCTGGGCCAGCTCATCAAAGGTCAATACCTTGTTTGCCAGCGTGCAGGTATCTTTGCTCGGCTCTTCCGGATACCGCTTGATGCCGACAATCCGCTGTTTTTCTTTTGTTCCGGTGATGCCGTCCATCAGCGTCACGGTGTCTCCGATCTCATACGCAAGGATACTGTACGGTCCGGCAGATGCTCTGGACAGATCGATGATATCCGCACTATAGGAGCTGTACGGCTTGCTCATGTCGGCCAGTTTCGCTTCTGCATCCTCTTTCAGGGATTCCGGCAGTGTGTACCGCTCGTCTTTCCAGATTATCCTCTTGATCTTATCGCTGTACTGGTGGTTTTCCACATAGGTCTTGCCATTATTCACTGATGCGATTGTCAAGCCGTCTTTCCCATAGGGTTCCAGCTCGGTATAAAAATCGTAGCTGGTGGACTGGACTTCCAGCTTTTTCAGATTCAACTGGCTGGTAAAATACACACCTTTATCGCTCCCGATGGATTCGTATATGTAGATTTGCTGATTCTTCGAATCCACCTTGATCTCAGCACGGTAGGTCTTCAGCGCCTGTTTCAGGATGTCCAGAGCTGACACATTGGTCATGGAGATTGTCCGTTTTTTTGTGACCGTGGATTCCGCAACCGTCCATCCGGTCCCCGAAAAAGCAAGCTGCAGCGCCGCCTGGATCGTCTGCTCTGTTGTCTTAAAACTGCGGAATGCTTTACCTTCCAGCCCTTCCATGTCCAGCTTTGCCGCGACATTCGCCTTGCCTTCTGTACTTTTCGTGACCTCCTTTACTACAAACCGGTCTTCTTTTGTTTCGATGTAGCACTCCGGAGCCAGTATTCCCCGCACGTTACGGAGCGGAACAGAAAAAGAGAGCGTCTTGTCATCCAGATCAAGTACGCTCTCTATGCATAAATCCTGATATACCCGCAGTCCTTTCAAGGGGACTTTATTCTTATCCAATATTTTCAGCAATGCCGTCCCCTCCTTTCGGCTATTCTTCGATCATAAATTCCAAAACTTCCAGTTCAAATGGTGTCAGTGCATCAAACTTTTCGGAGTCGCATTTTTCTACGTCATTCATCGTAACGGTGTGGATCGAGATGTCTGTTTCGATTTCCCACAGCTCATCCATAGCTTCCTTATACGCTTTTTTGTCTTTCAGGAGGTACTCTTTTCCGTCTTCCGATGTCTTCAAGCCATTCTCGTCTTTCTCGCCGTAGCGATCCAGGATCTTCATCCTCTCTTCTTCATATGCCTTTGCCGCGTCATCCATTGTGGCCAGATTTTTATTAATTGCAAATCCGATCTTTACCGGGAGCTGTTTCTGCTTGATAGGCCGGATGTTGTTGTAGATTGCTAAGATCTGTTTGTTTTTCATTTTCATTATTCTGTTACCTCCTGATCTTCCTTAGATTTTTCCGGTGTTTCTTCTGCCTCTGCCGCCTGTTGATCTTCCAATTCAAAAAGCATCGCATCAAACTCTGCCATATCCGCCCGGCACTCTGTCTTGTTTGCCTCATACAGATCCAGATCCTGGATTGTCTTGTTACTATTGCTCCGGCCGGACTCCGGGATCTGGGCGGTCATGTAAACCGCCACCTGATCTCCGATCGTGGACTGATAACTTAAAGAAATACTTTTTGTTCCTTTTAATGCCATAACGCATCCTCCTTATATGTATCTTGGTTTATATTTAATAGTTACATCGCACGGCACACTGCTGCTCGTAAACGTGAGAGTATTCGCTCCCGGCAATAAAGTCGGGAACTCCCACATCTCCGTCTCATCATATTTGTTCGCTCCATTCTCCGTGACTGTGCAGGTTTCTCCGTCAATTATGACCGTCTTTCCCGCAGATAAATTGTTTACCACAATGTCCTCTGCCTCTCCGGTTATCGGATCTCTGGCGGCGCCTTTGATGGTATACTTTGTGATTGCTCCGGACGGAACCAGCTCGATGATACATGGCGTTTCATAATCCCCGAAAACGTCCAGGACTCTGGATGACGCATCCTCCAATGTTGTACTGATGGGATCCGCATACTTAAGCGGATCCGCCGTCATGCTGATCACAAATGATGTGACCACGTTATTTTCCTTTGTTGTAGATACTGCTGCCACCCCGTAATAATAATAGCCCGGCTGGGAATCCAGCTCTAACTCCACCTCTTGTCCTGCCACATCTGCAGATATCAGCGAGATGCACTCCAGCCAGTCCTCGTAATCTCCCATCCGATCAAATGTCAGTGTAATCGGCCGCTGTTTGAAAACGCCTTTATTTCCAGTATTGACGTAAATATTTCTTCCGGAAAGTTGTTCCCTCTCGGAAAGCGTCTCCGGGATACCGATCTCAATAGACAGCAGTTTCAGGCCGTAGTCCGTTTCTGTATGCTTCCCATTCAATTTCGCTCCGGTTCCCATTATCTCCGCCTCCTTGTGTTTAGATATTCATTTCGGCTGACTACTGGCGTAAGCAATCTACCGACAGGTTCCTTATCCATTGTTACCTCAGTACCGTCTAAAACCTCCGACAAAACAGCTCCCATCTTGTCATAATCAATCGGATCTGTACCAGAAGGTCCATCCTTTCCAGTTCTTGTGTTAAACACAGACTGCCCTGCTGTAGATGGTGCTTTTTGTGTGATGACAGATACTGATTTCTGCATCTTATCCATAGAATCAGATAGGCTGTTCTTCATGTCATCAGTCGGAACATTGTCTTCAAATCCTTCCCCCATACCGAGAGCCATATATTTTCCGACCTGATCACGGAACACTCTTGATGGAGAGTGAATTCCAAGAAAACTTTTAGCAGCATTTAAAGCTTTTTTCGCTGCGCTTTTTGCAGATCTTACAATAGATCCTGCAAAATTACGGATTCCGCTTGCTATACCATTAACGATATTGCGGCCTATAGAGGACCAATCGATATTAAATGGATTCTTTATCTTGGTAATTAAACTTTTTACCGTAGATCCGATACTACCGAATAAGCTTTTGATTCCGCTTCCAAGGCCCTTAATGATATTAGCACCCGTACTGAACAAATTCAGATGGGTAATTACATTTAAAATTGCCTTTACGATTTCTCCAGCATTCGCAATGATCGTTGGAATGGACTGAATGATTCCCATTCCAAGTGTCACAATAACCCCGACTCCGGCCGCCAGAATTTTCGGCAATAAGGAATCGATTTTCGAGCAAAACTGGTTAATGATCTGCGGCACTTTTTCAATCAGATGTGGAAGTGCGTTTGCCACTCCCATCGCCAAAGAAATCAGCATATTAATTCCGGCGTCTACAATTTGGGGCAGGTTGCTTATGATCCCCTGCGCAAAATTCAGCAGCACCTCTGCTGCTTTCGGAATCATCTGCGGCGCATTTGCCGAAATAGCATTAGCCAGACTCAAAATAATATTAAGCGCCAGCTCTCCCAATGACGGAAGCAAGGAAACAATTCCCTGTGCCAGAGCCATCAGGATCTGACCGCCGGCCGGAATCATCTGCGGCAGATTTAAATTCAAATTCGTGATAAGCGCTTGAATGATCTGCAGGGCCGTTGTGATCACATTTGGAAGCCCCTGCGCGATGCCGGTCAACAAATTCACAAGGATCTGGCTTCCGGCCTGAATCAGCCCTTCTACGCCCTGCGTCTGGAATGCAGTAGTCATCTGATTGATGGAATCAATCGCTGCCGGAAGCAGTGTGCTTACCATGCTGTCGGATATTGGCTGCACGACTTCGCCAAGCAACTGCTGAGCATTGTCTTTCAGTGTGGAAATCAGACCGCTAAATGTCTGAGACTGCTTTTCCATGGACTGATAGTACTTACCGCCTTCTGCTGTGGCGCGCTGCATGGATGCCGTAATTTCATCAACAGAGATTGTTCCCTTGCTGATTCGGTCATACAGAGACGACATCGATTCGCCTGTGGTTTCGCTGATCTCCTGCAACGGGTTAAATCCCGCTTCAATCATCTGCTTGATGTCTTCCAGCTGTACCTTGCCAGCGGAAGACATCTGTCCGTATGCCATAGCAATACGGGACATCTTATCAGCGGATCCCTGAGAGATATCACCAAGCATCATCATCTTATCCATAGCCTCATCGGCTGTGAGACCATAGTTCATCAAAAGCTGGGTGGTATCTGCCAGATCGGGGAGCTCAAATGGTGTTTCCGCTCCGACTTTTTTCAACCGATCAATGACTTCCGCAGCCTTTTCCGCTGATCCGGTCATGACCTCAAAAGATGTCTGGTACGTCTCAATGGAAGCATTGTATTTCATCCCTGCAACTGCACCCGCTCCCAGTGCCGCTGTCACGCTTCCGATCGCTCCGGCTAAGACAGACATTCCGCCTTTTGCCAGACCTCTAAGCTTCCGTATTCCGCTGTTAAATCCTTTTTCCGATATTTCGGTATCAAATTTCAATGAGCCATCATAGCCCGCCATACTATCCACTTCCTTTCGTAGATAGCGCAGGCTCTTCGGCTCACTTTAAAGCGCTTTTAGATTTTAATTTCCACTTCTCTCTTGCAGGTGCGGCATTTTGTAAATATGCCCGCTGCTTTTGCAGTATTGTCGTACACTGCAATTTTTGTATGACAATACGGGCAGTAATACCATTTCCACACCAGTGGTGGTTTTTTTAATTTTTTCATTGTATCGCCGTCCTATGCAAATGCATTTCCGATGTCGTAATCTGTCAGCTCCTCCATTGGGAGCCGGATCTGCTTCTGGATCCGTGATATCCGTTTCCGTTCATCCTTGTCCTTAATATCGGACAGGTTGATTCCACGGTACATGATCCGCTGTTTAATTTCCGTGTCCTCTGACAGGCCGTCGAACAGCATTCGAAATTTCCACCAGTGCAGATAGTTCACTGTCTCGAGATCGATTCCATAGTCCCTCAAAAAGCCAGAAAGAATATAAGGATAATCGATTTCGTAAGAAAACAGGTTCTTCTGACTGGTTTCTTCCGGCTCTTCGCCATCCGGATCCTGTTCGCTTTCCTTCTCTTCCATTTCCATGGTGACAAAGTTTGTCAGGGCACGAAGAGCCGTTGCATCAATGGAGATGTCCGTCAGAAAGTACTCTTTTAAGATCATGATTTTCTGCACATCGTTCAGATCCTTGCATTTCAGCATGTCCAGAAGCCGAATGTATTCCCGAAAATCCGTGATGATGGGAACATATTCCCCGTGGATTTCAAGGACTTTCGGGTATTCTTCATAAAACAGATTCATTAAATCACTTCTTTCCGGATGCCCGGCGCTGTGCTCTGTTCGGTTTGAACTTATTCATCATTGCATTTTTTCTTTTGTTGGCATCCAATACGCCTTTCTGGCATTCAGAAATAAAGTCCATATAGCACTCTTCGCAGAGTCGAACATTTCTCTTGCCGCTAAAGAGCTTGTCTCCTGTACCCGGACCGAAGATATTATCGAAGAGCTGATAAAACATGTCACAGTATTCCTTCACAATTTCGGATTGCGTGCCAATCTTCTTCAATTCCTCTTCCTTGATTCCCATTGTTTCAAAAGCTTTTTCGTATTTCTGCAGGAAATCATAATCTTCCATATCGATTTCCAGTTCTACATCATTCCATCTCCAAAGGCTCATAGGCTCATCATCTCCTTTTATTCTTCCGGAATTGCTCCCGCGGTATAAGTTGCTGTCTTCCAGTTATCCTCGGACGTTGCATATCCTTCTTCAATCTCAGACACAGATTTGAACGTACCGGAATAGATCATCGCATCCGTTCCGTCTCCATCTGTATCCGGGATCACCGCATAAGTACGCTTTGTCGCCTTGCAACGATTCTGTTCATTAGCAGTAAAAAGTTCTACTCTGACAATATTAACATGAGCATCATCTCCCAGAAGCTCTTTATCGTGGATCTCAGACAGTCTGTCATGAACAGGCGTATTGGTATGCCTATCGTAGGAAAATTCAATAGACGGCGCATATCCTACCACATCGGACCGTTCTGCATCTTCATCCACATACTGTCTGGAATACTCTTTTGGATTCTTGCTGTTTGTCATAGTAGTAAATCCCGTCATTCGTTCCAGTTTCGGAGTGCTTCCGGTTTTACCCGTATCCATGAAAGCTACTACCTGAGAACGTCTTACAATTTTCGGTTTTGTATCTGCCATTTCGCTCTATACCTCCTGTACATAAATCAAGCGGCACTCTATACGATATTTGGCATTGATTCCGTTCACATCGTATAGATAGCCGCTGTTTAAAGTTTCCATCAAAACAGGGAGCTTCCCATCCTCTAAATCCGGGAAATTCCCCATAAAGCTTTGTTCTTCCAGCCATTCATCAAAATCCTGGAAAAAACCGCTGTTTTCAATATTGATCCGGGCATCCTGGTCATATTCCTCCTGGCTGGTGAATGCAAATTGAAACTGTTTTTTGGCACCACCATCGATGTAACGCTGCACAATCGGATCACAGGGCAGCGGATCAATGGAATACCCCATCTCCTCCCCGATATAGTCCACATTTAAACGGCCGTCCTGAAGGAATGGACAGGTCAGGATAAACTTCCGGATACTGTCAATGAGATTTGACATATTTCGCAGCTCCTTTCAAAATAGAGTACTTGTGCCGGTTCTTCATTCTTTCGAACCAGTAGGACTTCTCTTTATGCTCGTAATACTGCCGGCGGGCATATGGCGCAATCTGGTTGATCTCTCCACTGCCTATCGTAGTTCCAAGAGTAGCTGACTTGATTAGCGCACCGGTTCTTCGCGGCGTCTCCGGATTCATCCGGCGGATACATTCAGAGTCCACAAACGCCTGGGCATTTTCAAATCCCCTTTCCATGCTCGGCTCAAATCCCGGATTCCATTCCAGCTGAGCGGTTACCTTGCCACCCTTGGAGCTCTGCGTATAAATCGTCCCTTTTTTCGTCTTAATCTCGAACTTTTTCTTTCCTTTTGGCATTATGCTCCCACCGCCTTAATATGAGGGTTATTGCCGAACGTATTGTAATTGACTGAGGTGATCCTGGTCTTCTCAAAGCCGTCAAGATCCTTCACAGTCTCCATCTTCACATCGCATTTTCCTTTCACGATATAATCATCCTTTTTCAGAACAATACTTGTGTCCGGGATCCGGATCGTGTAGACGTCTGCCTGCTTCAAGCCTTCGGTTGTAATCGAAGCTTTTTCGTTCTTATACCACCAGGCTTCCGGGACATAGACCCGGTTCCAGGTATCAAGCCTGGATTCCGGATCATATTGCCTGTTATAGATCGTAATATCAGTGTTTGTAAGCATGACCACACCTCGCTCCTGCATAGAGCAATCCTGTAGGAAGCAGCCACTTCCTGATCACTCCATTCATCTTCCGGTTTGACAGTTCCTCGCTTGTCTCCCCGTCCTTTCCCTGCGTCACATAGCTGACGGAGTATCCGTCTGTATTCTCACTTTTCTTTTCTCCAGATCCGGAAAGGGATTGACTTATAGAAAGCAGAGCATCTGCGGATTCACATGCGGCATATTTTAGTTCATCTCCATCATACCTGTCTGCCCTCCCTTTCGTCAGATATCTAATATACTGGGAGGCAGTAAGAATGTGGCGCTGAAAATCCGCTTCATCCATCCTTCCATGGTATTTATCAGTATAAAACGGATAATCTGCATAACATTTCATAGCTTCACGCTCCTTACGCCATAATCCCCGCTGCTTTAAGATTCGTCAGTATAGCATTAATAGCAGCTTTATTGGCATTTGCAAGCGTTACAGCACTCTGAGCAGTTGTCTGATCATAGGCCCCTCCTGCTGCTGTTGCATCCGCAGCAGATACTGCAGCAACTGTCGCTGACTTTTTCACGCCTCCAAGCGTGTCAGTTGTAGCGGCAGGGAGCTCATATGAACCGCTACCTATACCTGTCTTAATCGTCTCCCAGTTGTCAGCCATGTACTGAATCGCTTCGGCAATCTGGTCCGTGGTGATATCTTCCACGGACCCGCTTCCTTTCATTGCGATTGTGAGATTTTTGATTGCATCAACAATCTGCATATCTTACACCTCCCATCAGGACCCTGATTTCAGGATTGCAAAGGGACAACGTTTTGCCTTGTCTGTCTTCAGAGAATTGATCGGGTTCGGGATTTCCCAGCCAAGTCTCATCACTGCTCTCAGAGCAACCATATCCTGCTGCATAAGGTTGTAAGCAATGCTTCCGTCAGTATTCTGTACTACACCTTCGGTAAAAAGCTTGAAAGTAATATCCTGACGGATAGAATATGTCAGCTGTGAAAAGTCTCCAGAGATCATCAGTGCTTTAGACTTATCAAAGGCTCCGTTGTTCGGGAAAGTCATATTTGATCCATCCAGAGAGTACCTTGTTCCATTCTGCATGTCCGCTTTAAAGATCGGATTACCTGTGCTGTCTTTCAGTCCTCTAAGCTTTGCACGCATAGTGATGTCTGCCATATGACCCGTTACGAAGAATCCAGATTCCTCTACTTTTGCGATCACACCATCCTCACCCATGACTTTGTCGTAAAGATTATCAGAATCTCCCAGAGTAACCACGCTACTTGCTTTTGTAGCAGTTGTAACAATACCGTCTCTCCAGGAATCGGGCTTATTTACATCAAAAAGAATCGCTCCATCAATGACCTTTCCAAAAGCCTCCTCTACTCTTGGCCGTACCTCTGCCCAGATATCATATTCTGAATCGTCCAAAACAGCCTCCGGAATTGGTACGATTACTGCAATTTCTTCTGCAGTGATAATCTTTTTATCCCATGCCATTTTTGTAGTCTTTTTCTGGCCTGTATCGCCGTTCACAAAATATGCCAGAGGAAGCATATCAAGAACCGGCATACGGTAAGTCCTGCTGGACATATTAGGAAGCCTGCGGCCCTGAGACAGCACTGCAGACTGCGTTACAACACCCTGGATGATCTCTCTCGCCCTTTCTTCCGGGATCAGGGTATCTGCTCCAGTACGATCAATAAGAGTCGCATCGTTTTCAAATAATCTTAAATTCATTTTATTTCTGTTCATTTATACCTGCCTTCCTGCCGCCCTTCTGATTGCGGCATTGATACTGTCATTTGGATTTCCCTCTCCGCCGTTTCCACTGGCCTGAGCCCCGGTGCTTACTCTATATGTTCCAGTTCCCCGTCCTCCAACGGCAAATCTGGGATTTTCCTTCAGATACTTTTCTGCTGCTTTTTTGAAATCGGTCTTATCATCGACCATCTTCTCTACTTTGAACATAACATAGTCCAGGTCTTCGGATTTCACGCCCTTCTCTGCAAGGATTTTCTCGTTCTTCATTCTTGCATTTTCCTTTAAGGCTTCATCTAAGTCATGCTGCATCTGCTCTGTATTAGGCTGTCTTTTTGCCTTTTGTTCTTTGAAATCACGAATTGCCTGTGTTACTTCATCTTCTGTCATGCCCTGACTGCGGAAATAATTAACCAGCGCAGCTCTCTCCGCTTTATTTGCCCGTGCACTTGCAATTTCCTCCGCCTGTTCATAAGTATATGTCCCGGTTCCATGTGCTCCGGATGCACTCCCGGCATTTTCGTTCTGGCTGCCGTTGCCAGTCCCAGTGCCTCCGCCCGGTCCTTCTGCAGAGCCAGATCCCGCACCGTCTTCAAAAAGCTGTAAAAATATTCTTTTTCTCATTTTCTTACCTCCGTTTCGCCTCGACAGGCACCCGAGCTTTTAACGCCATCACGTTTTGGGCATAAAAATAAGACGCTTCACCCCGCATCCCAAAGGGAGATAAAAAGGATCACTTCCTTTCAATTTTCACGCAGCCTGGATATTGGCTGGCAATGTCCTCAAGTGCAATAGCCATTGCCTGAAACAAATGGTCACCGCAATATTGATCTTCTATATTCCGGATTTCTAAGTGGCCATCTGATATTTCTACTGTTCCCCAACCTCTCTCCTGCACAAATCCAGAAACCATCTGACTGATAGCTGAGATACCATGACAAGCCACTGGATCTTCTGCATGGCCATCTATGACTATTCCTTTTTCTGTATAAGTTATTGTAGTCATTGCTCTTCTCCTTTCTGCCGGTTGCGCTGGCGCAACGGATAAATAGGTATAAAAATACCACTCACTCCGAAGAATGAATGGTATTTAATCCAAATATTCAATTTTTTCTATTTCCGGCTCTGTGATTCCCACAAGGTTCATGGTACCACGCAAGATGCCGATTTCTGTTACCTCCGGCTCATTATCTATCGCTGGTATAAAATCTGAACAATGGCCCTCAATTACCTGGCCATTTTTGCAAATAACTTTTACATTTTTCCCCAGCGCATCGTACATCATCCGTTCTCTCTCGCTTAACATCTGCTATCCCTCCTTGCAGGGAACAATATGTACTCCCTTTTTTGAGTAATGAATTACGAATTTCCGGGTTTCTTTTTTCTCACCGGTCAATGGATCCACCACAACTCCTATGATCTTATCCGCAGTAATGATTTCCTTATGGCTCCAACGTTCATTACCATCCCTTCGGATCCACCCTGTTCCTGCATATTTCTGTACTAAATTTTGCACCTGGTCTTCTGAAATAGTCAAATAACTTCTTCCAGGAATATAATTATTATGTCCCATGATGTGCTTTCCCTGTTTACCAGATTCAATATTTGTGGAAATCTGACCTGCCTTTATTTTCCGCCGCAGGGAAACATCTTTTTCATAAAGGTTTACATTCTTTAAGAGATCACCTTTATTATACATGGATTCCAGATGCGCCGCAATCTCTTTCTGCTTATCATTTGGCAGCGCTACTCTCCCACGCTGATCATAATAAATCCTTTCTCTTTCCTGTTTCAGCCCCATTGTCTTAGAAAATCCGGCATATTCGTTTAGCTGACCCTGATATTTTGCTCGGGCCACGGTAATCTCCTCAGGATCGGCGCCGCCTGTCTTTAAAAGCTGCACCTTCTCCCGTTGCGCCCGCATAGCCGTTTCCATTTGTCTCTGACGCTGTTTTGCTTCATACAGGGTGTATTCCTTTCCTTTAAACTCTTTCGGAGTATTTTCCTTACGGTTCTGCTCTTCCAGCCATTCGTCTGTCCAGTTTCTTTCGGTTATTCCTGGTATAAATGGATATCTTTCATGATAACAGTTCGCCCCTTCCAGGCCAGTCACAGTGCCAAGACCGCATACAGTTACAAGCTGCTCTCTGCTCCAGACTTTTCCTTGCCAGACTGCATGCGTCGGCCTGGCTCCTGCATGCCAGGCTATCTCAAAATAATTAGTCCCCAGCTTTTCAGCATTCATATCTGATATCTTTCCGGTCAGCTGTGTAATCCCTGTCATAACTGCTCTTCTAGACGCCACATCAATACGGTTGGCACGCCCTGATGCATAATCAATCTGCCTCAGTCCGCTATTTGTTAGCTGTGTTACAACTCTCCGGAGCACGCTGTTATAATCAAAAGCTCCTGATATGATATCCATGCAGGCTGCGTCCAGATATTTCTGGTAGACTTCCGCAAGAGGTGTAAGAACTGGTTTTCCACCACCATAATCCAGATAAAAGCCCAGGCTCTGAGTAATGTTCTGCAAATCTGCATCTGTCTGCTGAATCAAAGCATTGGTAATCTGCTGAAGTTGCCCGTTTTCCTCATACGGAATGTATTCTGCATTGATCTGCTCATAGATATCTTTATTTCGTACATATTCCCAGTCAATAACTTTATCATACAGTTCAAACATCTCCGGATATGATGCTTCTAAGGCTTCCTTTAACATCTTCTCTATATCTTCCGAAGAATTTCCAAGGATCCTCAGGCGATTAATCTGCCAGTCCGCTGTGCTGGTGATCTTTCCGGCCTTCTTTATCCGACGCACAATATCTTCCATAATCCTCATTTCCAGATCAGAAAAGTTCTTTTCAATCTGTCGTGAGAGCTTTTCTTTATATTCTCGGTTCATCGGATCACTCCATTACCTGATTCTGTTCCGGAAGTTTCGACTGGGCTTCTTCCAGTGTCTCTCCATACCATTTTGCACGATACTCAGCATGGCTCATCACTCCCATACTAACATCCTGACGGTCACTCTGTCTCTCGGCCTGTTTGTCCTCAATAATGGAATCATCGAAATTAATCACAATCTCTGTGTCTGGATTTGTATTGATACCAAGAATCTGTCCTAGCCGGGCAATGATTCTAATTAGTTCATCTAATACCGGCTCCAGAATCAATTCATGTTTATTAATCGTTCGGTACATATCGCTGTTTTCTGATATCACCTGAGTTGCTGTCTGGACGCTCCCATTCTCGAATTTGTAATGATTCTGTCCAAACCCACACTTCATTGACAGCATATTCAGATTGTCGTTGATTGCTTTTTCATGCTCGTCAGCCCGAAGATTCATATCTACAGTCTCCAGCGGTTTTCCGCCGTCTTTTAAGTATCCTTCCGGAAGCTGGTAGAATACCACATCATTCGGGTCAAATACAGGATTTCCCCAAAAATCTTCACCCATCAATTCCGGAGCAGCAAAGATTCTTTTCTTTCCAAGGACAAACTCATTGATATATGAATCGTAAACCGTATCAAGCCCTCTAAGGACATCTATGCTGTTTGCAAAAATAGCCACTCCCATCGGATTATCCCGGTCTGAGTTATTTGCAATATTAAGACGGTCAATCACAAATTGTCGTTCTGACGATCCTGTATGGATTTTTTCTGACATCGTCTCAAATCCATGCAGATCATGCCAGTTTTCCACAGGAATTTCCTTTCCTGCTCCTGCGCTGCATTCTACAACATGGTTTTCTATCACATACATTCCGTCTTCCAGAATGTGAAGCTGGATATGTGCATATTTCTTCGTCTTAATAACCTTTGGAAATACAAAGGCACATTCTGAAATATAGCCATTGCACCATGACAACGGATATATATTCGATGCAGAGACGTAATTAATCTTTACTTCCCCTGCATCTCCCGGAATAATAGAACCATCTTCACTCACTTCGATATTATCAAGATACGGCACGTATGCTACGGTTCCGGTATAAGCTTTCCTTTCCTGATAATCATTTCCGATTACCGAGAAATTGTTATCATCCAGAACATTCATGACGAATTCACTTGTTTTCTTATCCTGAATAGTAATCTGTACGCGCTCATTCAACAGCAGGTCTGCAATATCCTCTGACAGTTTCTTTGCCATTCCCAGACTAAGCCGCCGGCAGGGAACATGCTCCTTACCATTGTACATCTTGTATCTGTGGAATTTATTTACATCACCAGTGTACCAGCTTTTCCATACACAAATCAGGGAATAGAACGAAGCATCTACCGTGTCATACCCTGCTTTATTCAGATATTTTCTCACATCCATTTTCATTCATCCCTTTCTCCTGCAGGAAGAAAATATTTGATCTTATCCCACAGTCCCATCGTCAGATATCTCCATGCATCGCAGCAGTGATCGTCAATTTTCAGAGGCCTTTCTTTTCCTGCTTCAATAGACTTCGGATCATATTCATAGGTTCCCATTTCTCGGATCAGGTTCTCCTGATTCCCTGACACGCTCATAATCTGATAGGTCAGGCACTTCTGCACTCTCTGGATTCCCACAGCGACATCATTCTCAGCATCTTTAATCACAATTCCATATTGCCTAGACTGCATCGCCAGGCGCTTGATCTCCTCTGCAAGCCCTTTTGCAGATGGATCTATAAACACATAAAAAGCACTGCAGGAATACTCTTCATGCAGTGCGTCTGTAAATTCTATAAGTTCTTTGGCGTAATCGGAAGGGCTCTTCTGTTTTCCAGATTCCCTTCCAGAGTGGTAAAATTCCCCAAGACCTTCCAGCTTGCGTTTATTGATATTCACTCCGCCCGCCTGATATGTAGTCGCATTCTGCTGACCGTAATCCACGCCGATTCCGATCAGCTTGTAATGCTTCGCATCAGGCTCCTTCCGGTGATTATCATTGAACATGTAATAAATCAGGTCATCTACGCCGATACATTCGCCCAACCATACCCAGCGGTATAATCTGAAATCTGTCTCTTTTAGGAGTTCCGCAGATTCCAACAGCTTCTTTCCGATCCAGCTTATCGGCACATCCCGGTAATCAATGTGCTTATGAACCGCATCCGGTCGGAGTTCCATCTTCTGACACCAGACATTGATTGCTGCATTCGGGTTCTTCGGCGGATTGTACAGGTACAACATCCTGAAGGACTCATCATTGCCCCTGACAAATGTCGCCTCGATATTTGTCAGTTCTTCCTCTCCCTCGCCGACATCGAAGAATTCCGTCAGCTCGTCCAGAATCACCAACCGAATGGGCTTATCTTCATCAATAATGCCTTTTGTGTCATCGATACTGTCAGATCCGGAGAAATAGATTACATTTCCGGTTCGCTTATGCCGAATCTCCATAGGAGACACTTTAATATCAAAATCATCTTTGCTCAGACCAAGACGTCCGATTGCCCGGATCATCTCTTTGTATACTGTCTTACGCAGCTTATTATGCCGCTTACGAAGTACGACCACTGCAGCAGGAGTATCGGAAGTAATCGTTGTAATTCCAAGAATGCCGGCAAAACTGGACTTTGTTCCAGCACGACCGGAAGTAATGATCTGATGTTCATGTTCCTCATCATCAAAAATATCCCATAAGGCCGGAATGATCACATCATGAGGATCTTTTGCTTCTCCTCCATTTTCATCTGCCTGTATGTCTTCTCTCTGAGTTTTTTCTTTCTGGGCTTTCATAAGCTGGATCTTTGCTGACTGTTCTTCTTCATCAGCAACGGTCACACCAGACTGTCCGGCGTACTGCGCCACAAAATAGGCTGCCTTTACATTTCCTTTCAGTGCTTCCTTGATCTGCGCCATTAAAAGAGCCGATTCCAGAGTACAATCAACACCAAGCGACTCTAAAATCGGCTTCCATTCTTCACTATCTATTTCTGCGGTCAGCAGCATGTTCAGCGTCTTCCGGAAGTCTGCCTTCCGGCGTCTGGCCGCTCCACTGGCTTTTCCGCCATTTCTTCCTCGTTCTCTTGCTTCGCTCTTGGTTCGCACCGGTTTTAAGTTCTGTTCATTCGCCACTTCACCACCTTCAATTCTGGTGTTTATTGTACAGAAAAACGCCCCACACTTTTGTGCAGAGCGCCTTTCCTGATTTCATATCTAAGGAGTCCCATTGAAGAAAAAAGAGATTCATTCACTTCTTTCAGCATATACTATAGCATTTTAAAACCGGACAATCCGGGACAAAACGGACAATTTTCAATTTTTCTTCAAAAATCTCTGTACTTCTTTTCGAATTGTCTCTCCACCTCCCCTACATTTCATCAGCGTCGCCACCTCTTCCCAGCTCAGCTGGTTGAAAAACTTGTACCGTATGATCCGCTGCATCCGGAAGGGAATCTCCTGCATCCACTCTTCTACTCCAAGCTTCAGATCCGAGGCTACCTTCCTCTGCTCCTCCAGGATCTGCTTCTCCTTTGCCAGCGCTGAAGCATCTGCCACCGTCTCAACCGATCCGCCCAGATTAAAGGACCGCTCTTCATATGGCCAGTCTGGATTACTCCCCCGGACCTTGTCCTGGACAATCCTCTTTTTCTTCTCCAGCTTCTTGATCTCCGCTTCTGTATCCTTAATGAACTCACAGGCATCTATGTAGTCCTCAAGAATCTTCTTGTCCATCGGCATCCACTCCTATCTTGAATTTCTGTGCTAAATACTGTGCCACATCGACTGTCGGATACGGTTGGCGCTGGAAGCTCTTTCTGGCATCCTCCCGCACATCTGTCTCCAGGCAGTCATAATGATTTGCTGTGTCGATCCTTTTCTCATGCTCTGTTCGCTTGTGTTTCATTTGGATTCTTCTCACCCTCTCTTTCTGGCTGATACGGATCTGGGCGTGGGAGCCACGCAACAACATATTGATCTACAATACCAGGACCGTGCCACCAATGACCGTTTCCGAACTTATAATGCCGTATGTCTTCAATGTCCTGGAATTTTGCCGTCACCTGATATTCGTAAAAATCTTGCGTCACTGGATTTGTCTTTTCTTCCGGCAGACGTTCCTCTACCGGGGTCCATCCGTCATTCATGTGCTTGCGGATGATATCTTTTATTGTATTTGCCATGTACAATGCCCCTGCTTTATATCCTGTTGTGTGTTCAACCGATAACAGAGCGTTCTTTTCTTCCAGTTCTATCTCCTCCAGAGTCTTCTCTAATTCCTGCATGACAGCTCGTCCAACCTCCTTCTTACTTCTTCCACCCCGCAATACGAGATTAGTTCATCCAGTATAGCGTCAAGAAAATATACTGGCGTTTCTTTATCCGGATCCTCCCACTCGTCTGCGGAACAGTCAAATACTATTGCGAATTTGTACCCCTGCCCGCCGTATCTCCTGTATAATTCTTCATGTATTTTCTGTGGGTTGGCATCCTTTCCTTTTATCCACACGGCGGGATAGTTTCCAAACCTGTCAGTCTTTTCATCTTCGAATACGTGCATGTCAGTCCTCCCACTTCAATCGCTGTCCGCAGTGATAGCAAAATCCTGCAATTCCTGTCCCAGTAAAATGCTTTCCGCAGTTCGGACATATATAATCATCCGTATACCTTACGCCTGAATCAGTATCTTTTATTGGCGCTTTCGCCGTATCCCGCTCCTTCAGCTCCTTATATTTTGAAGCAGCTTCATTTGTCAGCAATACAGCTTCTTCAACCCGGTCAGTATCTCCTTGTGCGATATAAAAATCCACGAAGAAATCAACAACTTGATTAACCGTCAGCGTGTTTCCAAAATGTTCCTGCAATTTCAATATCGGCTCTTTCAGTTCCCGGATCTGTTCCAGATCGAGGCCGGTGTCCTCGTAAGGTTTCAGCTCTTCCAGCCGTTTTCTTATATCATGTGCCATTTGAGCCACGTTAAGCTGACCGGTAAATACTTTGTAGTGTTTATACTTCTCTTCAACTCTTTCCAGTTCTCTGATCATCGTTTTTGTATCCATCTCTGATCTCCTTTCTTAAATTCTTTCTACACCTAAATCAAAAATACTCATCTGCGCCATTTCCTCTTTAAGTCTTCTCTTCGCTTTTTCATATATTTTTTCACTTTTTTCAAACCCTACACACTCAATTCCTGCTTCTCCGTAAGCGATCAGACTGCTTGCGCTTCCTACATGAGTGTCAAGCACCTTCCATCCCGGTCTTATGTATTCCCGTATAATCCAGCGATATAAGTCTATAGGTTTTTGCGTGGGATGAATCCTTACTTCATTCAGCGCCTTATTCCCACGCTGCATCCATCCCTGATCAATAGATTTCCCCTGCATCATCCCATTCCACATATAACGGAACAGTCTTACAGAATCATGTAAGCTGCAGGATGCAATCTCGCAGTCAGAAAAGGTACTTTTCCCGTTGCACTTGTCCCATACAATACGCCCCGGCCGAAAATACCATCTGAAATAGTTACATCCGAAAACGATCTGATGTTTCGATACCCTTTCAAGCTCTTTAAAATATTCCGGACCCGGAATTTCCCATCTTTCTGTTTTTTCGTATATACGCTGGACTCCTATCGGGCTTATTTTTCTTCCGTAGAATCCCCGTCTCTCCGGCCCGCTGAAATATGGGGGATCGACAACAGCCAGATCAAAATACTTATCAGGAAATTCTTTCATTCCCTCCATACAGTCCATGTTGTAAAATCCAAAATCTAACATATATACCCTTTCCCCGGCCGGAGGCTGGCTCCTTTCTTTCAAATCATTTCACCTGTATTCCAAGCTGATCCAGTACATTAATTCCTGTGTCTCTTTCGATCTCCATGTTAAGAAGCTTGAAGTATTCTTCATCTTCCGTCACATACCCCAGCTGCTTTTTCAGGAATTCCACATACTCCTGGATCCTCTTTTTTTCCGTACCCATGTTTTCTCATCATGAAATCCACGGAGATTAATGCCAGACAAGAGAAGCATTTTAAATCTTCCTGTTGCTGCATCTTTCTGTATTCTGGATTCCGCAGCACCTCTTTTACCAACTTCTCAACCTGGTATTTCTTATGCGCTTTATCTGCCCAACTCATACTTTCTCCTCCCAATCTGATTTACAAGTACCAAAACACCTTTTGATTTCTGCCGCTTCCAGTCATGTCTGTTTTTACGTTCAGCTCCTGTTTTGCCTTGGTAAGATTCGCAAGAGTGATTCCTGCCATCTCCGCTTTTGTCTGGATCGTCATGGCGTTCATTCTCCCGTTTTCTAGCATAACTTTCAAAAAGGTCTTAGCTTCATGGACTGGATCGGTGTGCGAAACGATTGCCGCCTGCTTAATCCGTTCGATCTGCAATGTATTGGCATTTATTTTTGTAAGGATTTTTTCCAGAAGATGCATGATGTCCTCTTGTGCTGCCATAATTTTTTCCGTGTTCTTTTTGTTTTCTTCTCTCAATATCGCAAACGCCTTTTGTGTGTCTGTTTTATTGACGGTATCCACTTTGATATCCGCTAACTGCACATCATAAAGCAAGCAGATCAAATTAGCGATTACATCATCCACTTCACCGCCGTATCGCGTAAATGATTGTGAGATAAAGGCGTCATTCTTTCCAAGCTTTCTGGACAATCCAATCATAGAGTCTTGGTGGTTGTCCAAAACTTTTTGCAGTTTTTCTTTGCTGATTTTTATTTTCATGTGTTTCGTTCCTCCTTTCTTTCCACTTCGTTGATCACAGCCAGCAGCATTTCTTTCGCCATCGGCTCCTGCTCATATCTTGCATAGATTTCCTCGGTCTCTTTCTTGAACTGCTCCAGAGCTTCCTCATTTGCCGTTCTCAGGATGTATTTCCGATACAGGTGCCAACAATCACAGAAAAGCTGAAACGCCGTTCTGACCGCCATCATAACTCCGTCACCCGGATGTAAATCCCTGGGATCTCTGCCCAAAACTTTTCTACCACCTCGGAAGCCACCTGCGCATCATCACTCCAAAACCTGACTGCAGTCATGCAATCCTTTAACAGCTTTTGCAGGTTATCGGTATCTGGCTTCGTGATCTTGTACTCGCCATCCGAATGCCTGCCTCTTGGGAAGCACCACTTTACGATCAGCTGTAGTCCGCCCTGATATGGTTCTGCCGGAGCATGTTGTCCAAGGTATGCCGTCAGCTTCTGTCTTGTTGCTTTCAGTTCGCTCGGCTCATAAAACACCGGCCTGCCATGTACCACATGGACTTTCTTTTCCTGATGTGTAATTGTCGGCGGGATCATTGCCATAAAAAATTCAATCGCCATTTTGTTCCACCTCTTCTTTTGTGACATGCACGCGGATCCCACAATCTAGATTCGTATCGTCTGCTGCAAAAGCAAGCTCTCCCGTACTTCTGCCGATCAGTGTAATCGCACACTCTTCAAAATCCATGCACCACCAGCCACAGTCCTCTCTCGTGCATTCATCCCGCGTTATTGGACAATACATATTTTCATTCTCCTTTCCCTGTCAAATCTCTCCTGTCATTTCGACCTAGAGGTGTGCGTGTCAAAATGTGGGATGTATGTCAAATACCCCTATTATATAGGGGTATTTGACACCCCATTTTTTGACACCTCACTGCACCTATCAAATAGTGTCAATTTGACAGTTTGACACCTATTGTCAAAGTATCAGTTTCTTTATAATTGACAGTTGACAGCAAAACTATCAAACTATCAATTTGATGCTTTTGACACCTTGACTACCATTCCGTTTTCTCGCCTTAAATCTTTTGATGCATCTACATATTTTTTCACTGTATTAATAGTTACCCCCATGTAATCTACCAGATCGGAAAGTTTGACTTGTCCCTTCCCTTCCATGTCACTTGCTTCAAAAGCCATCAGCAAGCTCTCCTCTTTTTCTTGTTTTCTTTCCTCCGGCGTTTTCTTTTTCTTCTGCCATGCCGGCCGTTCGTTTTCCGGCTGGATGTCATTCAGGCATCCGGCATCGTCAATCCGATGTACCGGATACTGGAACCATACATTTGCCGGTGCAAATTTCGGAAATTCTCTGAGCGTTCCTTCGATCCTCCATGCTGTCTTCGCTTTTACGTCGTTCACCGCATCTTCTATCTGCTTCTGCAGAGCGTTCATCTGCCATTTATCAAGGTGCTCTTCGCAATAGTTCAGCATCTGCGTTTTACTGCACAGATCATCCTGAGACAGATCATCTTCCCATTTAAAATAAGCATCCAGGTACTGAATACAGACTTTGCATATAGCCTTATTCTTTTCCTGTTCTATCAAAGCTTCTGTCGGTTCCAGTTCGATCAGATCCAACAATGCATCCGGATCTCTGGCAAACACACCGGATCCGCTGGCACGGTCCATGGATTTCTTTCCGCCCTGACTTCCCTTGCTGTGATGGTGGCAGTAGATCACCGCACAGCCCAGTTCTGTACATACCTTGTCAAACTGATTACAGAAATTCGCCATCTGATCCGCACTATTTTCATCACCCGTGATGACCTTGTAGATCGGATCGATAATGATTGCCACATAATCTTT
>ERZ1090864.302-NODE-302-length-28044-cov-29.359963_pt1 | contig 28044 bp, 22 predicted proteins | sample MGYA00478479_ERZ1090864 | MGnify/ENA primary metagenome ERZ1090864 (study PRJEB33644, sample SAMEA5815743) | chicken gut metagenome | biome: Chicken; feature: Gastrointestinal Tract; material: Caecum | place: Ireland | collected 2019-01-01 | study: A study of the...
CGCTTCCCAAGGTCTGGAGGGAGTAAACTTTGAGTAAATGACCTTCCCCCGGCAAATGCCGGGGGATTTTCTTATGTGGTTAAAGTACGGAGGACTGCCTGCTTACGTCCTCTCCTCTACTCCGGTATTTCAATGCTTTCACAGATAAATTCAAAATCCTCTTCATAGTTATTATCCGCATCCTCCGGCACAGCGCTGGCCACAGTCAGCACCGCTTCCCGGTTTACCGGAATCAGGGTGTAGCGGGCATGATAGGTTCCGGAATCTTCCCCCGGCGTCTGGTCGCAGGTGATCTTCACCACAGGAATCTCTCCCAGGCTGGAGTCTTCCTGCTTGAAATTGCTGATGCCCTCCAGAGATTTATAATCCGCGGACAGGGTGTGCAGGAATTCCAGCTCTCCATCCTCCCACAATTCCTCATCCATGGCGGCATACTGAAGCATAATGGATACGGGAAGCTCCCCGTTTTCCGAAACCGGATAATAGTATCTGGTCTCTCCGTCTTCTGATTCCTGGCTCTGCCAGGCCTCCGGCACCTGATATGTGATGCCCTGAAATTCTTCTTCCACAACCCCGCTCTTATAGTCCGGCTCCGGATCTCCTCCTAAAAATGGTAAGTTTAATTTCGGCGCTCCGGAACATCCCATCAGAGAAACAGCCAGAAAAATCCCCGCCAGAACCGCCGCTGCTTTCTTTATCATATGTGTTGTTTTCCCTCCTGTGTATTCCGAGACAGCCGGATCCGGCCTGTCCCGGGTTTTCCGGCCCATGGTTCTCGGGCCGTTTCAATTATTATACCGCACCTGCCTTTCTTTGTCAGCATTCAGTTACGCCAGAGGATTTTCGAAGATTCCAAGCCCGGGCGGATTCCAGGTAAAAGCAAAAAATGCCGCGGCTAGGGCCAGAATTGCCGCCCCTAAAATCCATCTGGAAATCCCCGGCCTTCTTTTCTGTCCTGCCAGCCGGTGCCTCACCAAAAATCCGCAGAGAATGCTGACATAGAACAGAACAATATCCGCGGCGGCGCAGGTTTTCCCGAGAATTCCGGAATAGGTATAAAAGATCGTCGGAATCAGCAGCAGTCCAGTGAGAATACCCGCCGCCCCTGCAAAGAAAAGGTCCGGATACCGTTTTCTCAGCAGAACGGATTCAAAAACGCAGAAAAGCAGCATGGGGAAAAACAGCATTTTCATGTGTTCCCAGGTGGACTCACTGACCGGCACCAAAAGAGCCAGCAGAGAATTCTCCCCGGACCACTTATAGAAAAAATGGGACAGCGTCCCCAGAACTGCCGTAAACAGGACGCCTCCGACGGTATACTTTTTCAGCATGGACAAATCACCTCCGCCATAGTATATTCAATGATAGAGAATTCCATACAGAAAGCTGGTGAATACCATTGAAAATACTGATTGAGGGGGATCCTGCCCGCTACGACCGCTACAGCCCTCACCTGGAGATCCAGAAAACTGCTGAAGTGGTGTTTGTCCCCAGGGGTGCGGACCAGGAAACGATGCTGAAAAACGGATGGGACGCGGAGGTGCTGTTTGTGGACGCCATCTCCCGGGTGGATGGGGAGCTGATCCGGAAGATGAAGAATCTGAAAATGATCCACTCCGAGGGAGTGGCATTCGACGGCATTGACACAGTAGCTACCAGAGAACAGGGCGTCTATGTCTGCAACAACAAAGGTGCCAACGCGGACGCAGTGGCGGAGCAGGCTATTTTTCTCATGCTGGCCCTGCTGCGCGCGGGAATCTCCGGGGACGCTGCCGTCCGCCGGGGCCGTCAGATCGAGATGAAAGAGAGGCGCATGGTAGAGGGCATTACCGAACTGGGAGACTGCACCGTAGGCCTTATCGGTCTGGGGGATATCGGACTGGCCGCGGCCAGGCGCCTGGCCGCCTTCGGCTGCCGTCTCTGCTATTACAGCCCCCACCGGAAATCCCCGGAGCTTGAGGAAAAATACGGCCTGGAATATCTGCCTCTGTACCGGCTGGCCTCTGTCTCCGACATCGTCAGCCTGCATGCCGCCGTCACACCGGAAACCCGGGGAATGATCGATGAAACCTTCTTGAGCCGTATGAAGCGGAACGCGTATCTTATCAACACGGCCCGGGGCGAACTGGTGGACAATCAGGCCCTTCGTGCCGCCCTGATCCAGGGACTCATTGCCGGGGCAGGCCTGGACACTGTGGCTCCGGAGCCGGTAACCGCGGACAATCCCCTGGTGGATCTTCCCGAATCCTGCCGGGACCGGGTAGTCTTCTCCCCTCACCTGGGAGGCATCACCACCGGAAGCTTCCGGCGGATGCACCGGACCCTATGGGAAAATGCCTCCCGGATCAGCCGCGGAGAAAAGCCCGTCAACATTGTCAACGGGCTTTAAAATCTGTTTATTAATTCTTATCTGCCGTACTCCTCTGCCAGAGCCCGAAAGGCCGGCAGAGAGCGGCGGATCTGATCGGTGGTGACGCAGTAGGCGATCCGCACATACCCGGGGGCTCCAAAATCGTCTCCCGGCACCAGCAGCAGTTCATACTTCTTGGCCCGCTCACAGAATGCGTTGGCATCTTCTTCCAGAGCCTTTACAAACAGATAGAAGGCTCCGTCCGGATAGACACATTCGTATCCGTATTCCGTCAGGCTTCCATACAGCAGTTCCCGGTTCTCCCGGTATACGCCAAGATCAGAAACCTGCCCGGCACAGGCAGCGATCACATGCTGAAACAGGCTGGGAGCGCACACATATCCCAGGGCGCGCCCGGCTCCACATACCGCGGCGTACATATCCCCGTGATCTTCCAGCTCATCCGGCACCAGGATGTATCCGATCCGCTCTCCCGGCAGGGACAGGGACTTGCTGTAGGAATAGCACACCAGGGTATTATCATAATATTTTGTCAGATAAGGAACATCCTTGCCGTAGGCCAGTTCCCGGTAGGGCTCGTCCGCGATCAGATAAATGGGATGTCCATAGGCTTCTGATTTTTCTCTTAAAAGCTCGGCCAGCTTCTGTACCGCCGCTTCCGGAAAGATTACTCCGGAGGGATTATTTGGAGAATTTACCAGGATTCCCTTGGTGTGCTCCGTAAGGGCTGCCTCCAGCTTGTCAAAATCGATCTGGAAGGTTCCTTCCTCGGTCTGCACCGGGCGGAAGGAAGCGCCGGCTGTCTCCACAAACACCTGGTATTCCGGAAAATAGGGCGCAAAGGTCAGAAATTCATCTCCCGGCACCGTCAGAGCTGTCAGACAGATCTTCAGCGACGCCGCGGCGCCGCAGGTCATGTAGAAATTGTCCGCGTGGAAATGGGTGCCGTATCTCCGGTTCAGATCCTCCGCAACCGCCTGCCGGGTATCCGCGTCTCCCTGGGCGGACGTATACCCGTGCAGATACAGATCATCCTTTTCAGCCAAAAGTTTCCGGATAGTGTCCTTTACGCTGTCGGGAGCCGGAACATTGGGATTTCCCAGACTGAAATCGAACACGTTTTCCGCTCCGATCTTCGCGGCTCTCTCTTTGCTGTACTCAAAGATCTCACGGATCACGGATTTATGTTTTCCCAACCTGCACATGGTTTCTGATATCATATGTGAATACCTCCTGAAAGTCGTTATGCCTGCCGCGCCAGCCATGGCGGCGGTTTCCTTCACAGGGTATTATATACCAGATGGGGAAGAAGGTAAATCTAAAGCGGCATGATTTTCTTAACATTTATTCCAGCGCGCGTGCCTGATTTTTTCTTCTCTTTCGGCTTTCTAAAATCAATCCGGCTATCCCTTCTCCGATTCCCGCTCCCGCGCAGTCGATCCCCACATCCCTCACCGACGGCCCTCTGCCTCCCACAAAGGACTGATGCCACTCATCCCCGGCGGCAAACCCGGCGCAGATCAGAAAAGTGGTCAGATACAGCCGTCTGCCTCTCAGACCGCAGCCCCTGAGCGGCAGAAGAAGAGAGACGGCAAAAACCGCGTATTCTGTCATGTGAGCCGCCTTGCGCACATAAAATTCGCAGGCGCCGGCTCTGTCCCGGATTTCTTCCTCCGTCCATCCGGCCCCGGCAATCCGATCCGCTGCCTGCACCAGCACTTTGGTAATCCGGCCGCTGAGAGAGGCGGATTCCGACCCGGTCTGAGCAGAAAAACTGAAGATCAGAAATGCCATGCAGACTGCAGGCAGAAAGGTCAGCAGTCTGCCGAGCCGTTTCCGGAACATTTGTATTTCTGATTTCTTTCTCATAGTCCCCATTGTACTCTGAGTGGGAAGATCTGTCAAAACGAACTTTTTTCACTTTCTCCCCGGGCTTCCCGGTTCAGTTCCCGTTTCCGCTTGGTCACCAGGCCTCCGATCCGCCCGGTCTCTTTGGCGGAAAGCTGTTTCCATCCTTTGTCCAGCACCTTGTCCAGCAGACCCAGTTCCTCCGCGATTTCATATTTCAGGGATTCTTCCGGGGTCAGTTCCCGCAGATTAATCTTTTTCTCTTTTTTGCTCATAAAAGAGGCCACACTCCTTTCCGATGCTTGCATCTGTCTATCCGGAGTGTGGCCTCTTTGAGCCGGATCTATTCACTTTTCCACCGGACTCCCCTCAGAATCCTCCTTTTTCCACCGGAATTTCCCGGCCCAGGGTCAGGGAGTAGAGTACCATTTCTTTCACCGGCTTCCCGCTGATCTGCTCCAGGGCCTTTCCGTAGAGTTCCAGCTGGCGTCCGTATTTCGGGATCAGTTCCCGGATATCCCCGGAGGGCACCCGGTCCGTCTTGTAATCCACAATCACCCAACCCTGTTCTTCCTCAAAATAAGCGTCAATGATTCCCTGCACCAGGATCTGCTCGTCTTCCGGCCATCCGGCCTGAATCTTTGCCGCCGGAACTCCCATGACAAAGGTCTGTTCCCTCTTCAGCTGTCCCCGGCGGGCCGCCGCCTGCATTCTCTTCCCAATGGATGAGGACGCGAACCGCAGCAGCCTGGGAATTCTCACTGTCTCTGCCTCTCCGGCTCTCAAAAGGCCGCTGTTTACCATCTGCTTCAGCTGCTCCCGCAGGGATGCTTCCGTCACCTCCCGCTCCAGATCCAGCCGCTCCAAAATCCGATGATAGATGGTTCCCAGGGCCGCTCCCTGAAGTTCCTCTTTTTCTTCTTTCATGAATTTCGGGATCAGCGGAACCACATCCGCCTCCGGATACAGTTCCATTGCCTGCCGGTCCGGATCTTCCGGAAGTTCTCTCTGTTTCAGTTCCGAAACTGTCAGCGCCGCCGGGATATCTTCCTCTTCCGCCCAGGGATACCGGTATCCGTCCTGTTCTTCCAGAAATTCCCGGATAACCGGATCTTCCTCCCTGGCGGCCCGGCCGCTGCGGATGGCTTCTTTGCGGGCTTCTCTTTCCTCTCCCTGGTCCACTGCCTGCAGGGTCATGGAATCCGGAGTCATCAGCTGTACCTGAAGCGGCATCCGGTTTTCCTCTTCCGAAACCGTGCGCTCAGACCGGCTGCCCGCCTCTTCCGCCATGTCTCTCAGAGGCTTCAGGGCTGGATGATCCTTCAGAGCCGGGAGAATCCAGTCCAGGAAACAGCCGGCCCCGGAACGGGCCCAGTAGGAAACCTTTCCCTCCCGGGTCAGGGATCCCAGAGAAAGTTCCCCCAGCTTTTTTTCCAGATTTTCCGAAGCGCCGGTGAGGATCAGTTTTTCTTTGGCCCGGGTCAGAGCCACGTACAGCACTCTCAGTTCCTCTCCCCGGGCGTCCAGGCGGATGGCCTGGCGGATGGCTTCCTTGAGCAGAGGTGTGACCCGGGTTCTGTTTTTCAGATCGATCCAGTCAGCGCCGATCCCCAGGGTATGGTGGAAGACCACAGGGGCATTGGCATCCATCAGATTCATTCTGCTGCCCAGGCCGCAGACAAAGACCACGGGAAATTCCAGACCCTTGCTTTTATGGATGGTCATGATCCGCACCGTGTCCGCCAGCTCCCCATAGAGGCTGACTTCCCCGAAATCTACTTTGTACCGCTCCATCTGCTCCATATAGCGGATAAACTGAAACAGCCCGTGGTAACTGGTGGATTCGAAGTCCGCCGCTTTCTTCACCAGCATATCCAGATTGGCCTGCCGCTGTTCTCCTCCGGGCATGGCTGCCGCCGCGGCGCCGTAGCCGGTATCCTCCAGAACATTCAGGATCACCTGGTGAACCGGCGTGTAGGGAAGCGCTTCCCGGAACTGTTCCAGAGTTTCCAGGAACCGGTTCAGCTTTGCCCGCAGCCGCTGCTCTTTTCCCTCCCGGGCATAGACGGCCGCCGCCTCATAAATGGGAAGATCCGGGCTGCTGCTTTTGATGGCTGCCAGTTCCCCTTCCGTCACGTCCCCCATGGGAGAGTGCAGGGCCGCCGCGAAGGGAATATCCTGTCTGGGATTATCGCAGATCCGCAGATAATTCAGCACCGTGGACACTTCAATGGTACGGAAATACCCGGATTTGGCCGCAACGCTCACGGGAATTCCCTCCTCCTCCAGCACTCTGGAAAATGTCTCGTCCCATCCGGCGGTCTGCCGCAGCAGAATCACGCAGTCCCGGTACCGCAGGGGCCGCAGCTGTCCCCCCTCCGTCACCTGCATCTGTCCCACCAGGGAACGGATTTTTTTTGCCACGGCAAAGGCCTCCGCCTCCATGGCCGCCCTCTTGCTTCTGTCCTCCTCAAAGTCCGGAGATTTCCTGTCCAGAAGCAGCAGTTCTGTTTCGCATCCCCCGTTCTCCGGATATCCGGCCCCGTAATACAAAGCCGCGTCCCGGTCATACTCCAGCCCTCCCAGATCCCGTCCCATAATCCGACGGAACAGATCATTGACCGTGTCCAGCACTTCCCGGCGGCTTCGAAAGTTCCGGCTCAGATCTATGCGCTGTCTCGGGCCGTCTTCTTTGGAATAGCTGAGATATTTTTCCAGAAAGATTTCCGGCCGTGCCTGACGGAAGCTGTAAATGGCCTGCTTCATATCCCCCACCATAAACCGGTTGCAGGATCCATCCTCCTCCCGGGACACAGCCCACAGGAGATATTCCTGGATATAGTTGCTGTCCTGATACTCATCCACCATGACTTCCTCAAACTGAGCCGCCAGCTCCCTGGCCGCCTCTGTCCGGCGGACCATCTCCCCCTCCCTCTCCAGCAGGATTTTCAGGGCAAAATGCTCCAGATCGGAAAAATCCATAAGATTTTTCCGGCGTTTTCTTTCGCTGAAGGCTCTCATATACGCTTCTGTAAGGCGGATTAGCTCCTCCGCGAAATTCCGGCAACCCGCCAGCTCCTCCAGCAGGGCCTGGGGGCTTCTGGAAAAATACCGGTTTTCTATGTCTTTGACAGCTGTTTTAAGACTGTCCCGCCGGTTCTTGATCCGCTCCTTCACCTCCGGATCGCAGTCCGTCTTTTTCCTGGAAAGAGTCTTGAAAGACAGCTTCTGAAAGGCTTCATAATACTCCCGGTAAGACCGCTTCTGTTCCAGTTCCTGCAGAAGCTCCAGATCCGCTTCCAGCATGGGAAGATATTCCTCCGGCCCCCCCGGGCCTTCCGCGTCTTCCAGGAGCTGCCGGGCGGTTTCTTTCAGATCCCGGAGACCCCGGGCCGCGTCCTCCTCCAGAAACCGGATAAAAGCCGTCTGTTCCAGGTCTTCCTCTGTTTTCGCCCGGTAATTTTCCAGACAGCTCTCCAGCCAGACTTCCGGCCAGGGATAGCTCTCGGCAAATTCCGCCGTTCTCTGCAGCAGGTCCTCTATGCGGGCGTCATTTTTCCCGGGGGCGCAGGTCTCGGAAAAATCCAGAAACTCCTGACGGCCCGCGGCGTATTCCTCCTCCAGAAGATCCCGCAGCACTTCCTTTTTCAGCATTCTCATTTCCCCGTCGTCCCCGATCCGGTAACCGGGATCCAGATCAATCCGGTGAAAATAGTTCTGGATCACATAGGTGCAGAACCCGTGGATGGTGCTGATTCTGGCATGATGCAGCAAAGTGCCCTGCCGCTGGAGATGTTCGTTGTCCGGATCTTCCAGCAGCCGCTGTTCCAGTGCTCTGCCGATGCGCTCCTTCATCTCTCCCGCGGCGGCCTTGGTAAAAGTGACTACCAGCAGCCGGTCAATGTCCGTGGGATGCCCGGGATCCGTCACCCGGGAGAGGATCCGCTCCACCAGCACCGCCGTCTTGCCGGAACCGGCGGCAGCGCTTACCAGAATGTTTCTGTCCCGAAGGCGGATAGCCTGTTCCTGTTCTTTTGTCCATTTGTTTCCCATCACTCCGCCTCCTCTCTCATCTGTTTCAGAACCTCTTCTTCTGATTTTTTCCGGATTCTTCGATATTCAAAGCCCGGAAGCCTCTGGTCAAATCCGCAGATGCCCCGGTAGGGGCAGTAATCGCAGGCAGTCTTCTGCTCCAGCCGGTAGGGCCGGGCCTCTGTCCGTCCTTCCAGAATGGCTCTGCCGATCTCCCGGATTTTCTTTTCTGTAAATCTTTGGATGGCCAGAAACTGCTCCTCACCGGCAGCCCGGGAAGTTCTGGAAAGCGCCCCGTCCTTCTTGAAGGATACCGGGATTACAGAGGATTTTCCCGCTGAGATCAGCTCTTCGTCCAGCAGACTCAGAATCTCCCCTTCCCAGCGGGACAGGCCGTCCAGCTTCAGGGCATCCAGGATCTTCCGGCGGATTTCCTCCCGGCTCTCCCCGGGCGTTCCCGGAATCAGGGGATCTCCCACCCGGTAATAATACATACCCGCAGGTTCCGCCTGCAGATCCGGATATTTCCTCTGCTCCAGTTCCAGAGCCGCGCTCAGATACACCGCCAGCTGCAGCTGCAGGCCCTCCAGCAGCAGATTCAGGTCCATAGATGTGCTGCCTGTCTTGTAATCCACGATCCGCAGATACAGCCGGTCCTCCTCCCGGCATACATCCAGACGGTCAATCCTCCCCTTCAGCAGCAGTGTTTCATCCTCCGACAGAGCCACCTGCAGAGCGGACAGCCCTTCCCTCATGGAAAAGGCGATCTCTGCCCCTTCCGGGTCAAAACGTCCCCGGCGGATCTGCTCCTGAAGAACCCAGACCGTCCGGCGCAGGATCCGGCGGATCCGCTGAATCTGCCAGGCGCCGCGGCTGCTGCTGTGGAGAATGGTGTTGCCGTAGTCCCCGGTAATCTCTTCCAGAGACTCATCTGCCAGACTCTCCCGGAATTCATCCGAAAGTTCCCGCCAGGACAATCCCCTCTTTTCCAGTTTCCGGGAAAAACACTCCAGCGCCTGATGAATCACCGTTCCCATATCCGCGGGAGTGAATTCATAGCGGACCCGTTCCTGAAGGTTCAGCCCGTACCGCAGAAAATGGGCGCAGGCGCAGGAAGAAAACAGCTCCAGCCTTGTGGCGGAATTGGCCAGCACCTTTCCGTAAAGAGCCCTGGCTGCCGCCCGGCCGATGCCGCTGGTATGATTTTCGAAAAAAGCAGCCTCCAGCAGCAGGGAACGCTTCCGTTTTCTCTCCGGATTCTTTCCGTACCAGTGATACAGGGCGCCGAAAGCCGGATCCTGCCCTCCCTCCAGAACACGGTGCAGAGCCTGCAGAAACCGCTCCTGAATGCCCGCGGGAGTTTCCAGTCCCCGGGTCTTATGCTGCTCTGCTGCCAGATCCCGGATTTTCAGCGCCGGAAACAGGCCGAGAATCACTCCTGCCAGATAGGAAGGCAGCAGGGGCTGGCCGCCGGCATCTGCTTTGCAGAAGGAGAGAAACAGGCCTTCCGAGGGCTTGGTGAGACTTAAGTAGAGATAAAATCTCTGCCGGTACATTTCCTCCCGGGCAGTGGGGGACAATTCCCGGCCGGCAGCCTGCAGCCGCTCCCGGTCCTGCTCTGAAAGGATCCCGGCTTTAGATACGGGTTTTGGCACCAGCCCTTCATTCAGGCCCACAAAAAACAGATATTTAATATGTTTCAGCCTGGTCCGCTCAATATCTCCCACCAGCACCTGATCGCTGGCGGGGGGAATCAGACCCACCTGTATCTCTGTCAGTCCCGCCTCCAGAATTTTCTGGTAATCCCTGAGACTGCAGGGCTCGTCTCCCAGAACCTCCACTACCTTGTCCAGGAACTTCATAACGATCCCGTAAATCTGAGCATACTCTTTCTGCAGGGCAGCCTCCCCCTGCCTGGCAAAAGCCTCCTCCTGAGCCTTCAGTTTTTTCTGAATATCCAGCTTCACCATCAGATTATAGAGCACCCGGCTCTTTCCTGCGGCGGTGGAATGTCTCTCCCGCATACCGGCGGCAAATCCCGCGGTTTCTTCCAGGAACCGCTCCCTGAGCCGGTTCAGTTCTTCCGTCTCCTCCGGCTTCTGCCCCCGGTAATTCCGCACCCAGCGCTCTTCGTACTGCTTTCTGCCGTGGATCCCCAAAGCCACCACATAGTTTTCCATACGATCCGTATCTTCCTGACTGAAACCGCTGAAGCCGCACCTGAGATAACGGAACACGCTTTCATAGGAATAACTCTGTACGGCCATGTCCACCGCCGCCCGGATCCATTCCACAAAGGGATTGGCCAGGGCCGGCTTCTTTTCATCAATAAAGCAGGGAATTCCGCTGCCGGAAAAGGCCCGCAGCGCCTCTTTTCCATAATCGTCCAGACTTCCCGCCACCACGGCGAAATCCCGGAACCGGCAGCCCTTTTCCCGGATCAGCCTGCGGATGGTTCCCGCCACATACTGCATTTCCATCGCCGGTGTTTCCGCGGCGCAAAGAGAGACTGCCTGCTGTTCTCCTTCCCAGACTTTTTTGCTGTAGCGGAACAGATTCTGTTCCAGAAAAGCAAGGGCCGGACTTGCGGCGAACCGGCTTGTCTCTCCCGGGAGAACCCAGAGGGGCGCCAGCACCTCCGTCCCGGCTTCCGCAGCTGTCTCCGTCAGTTTCCGGATCATCTTCCGGGTCATATGAAACAGACGCTGAGGCCCGTCCTTCCGGTACAGATCCTCCCTCTGGTCCAGAGTACCTGTCACATAGACTTGCCGGCAGAGGGTGAACATCCTCTTCAGAACCTGGCACTGGGCCGGGGTAAATCCCGTAAACCCGTCCAGCACCACTGTGCTGTCCCTCACCAGCCTGGATTTTCCGATGACGCCGCACAGCAGCGCCGGCAATTCCTCCGCCGTCAGATATTTTTCCGCCAGATACCGGGTAAATCCCTCATAGACCCTGCTGACATCCTTCAGCTTCAGCCCCAGAAGATCCTCCCGGTCCGACCACTCCTCCAGTTCTCCCGGCGTGACGGAATACTGCATCAGCTCCGAAACCAGGGATTTCATCTGGCTCACCGCCCCCGGCTGCTTCAGGGTTCCCCCCAGAACCTTCAGTTCCTTCTGCTTTTCCTGGATCACCCGCTGCAGCACCAGGCTTTTTCCGGTCTCTTCCAGCACCGGCAGAGTATCGCCCCCGGTCTCCGAAAACACCCGATAGGCCAACCGGTTAAAACTAAGAATATCAATGTTCAGCAGCCCCCTTCTGGGATGCAGGGACACCAGTTCCTTCTGGGTCTGCAGGGTAGACTGCTCCGGAACGATCACCAGGTATTTCTGTTCCGGATATTCCATGGATTCCTTGATGATCTTTTCATAAATAAAATGAGATTTTCCTGCGCCGCTTGGCCCCAGGACAAACTGCAATGCCATATCCGCCTCCTGTATCTGTTATATCAGATGTGAGATGACTCCCGGGCGAGTCTTGAATTTTCTGCATAAATTCTCTGCTCCATTAATATCATATATAGAAAACAGAAAAAGGAGTCCCAGCGCCTATGAGTTCAAAAACCAAAATCGTCGTCTTACATATGAAAGAAGTCGTATACACCGCCGTCTTTCTGGCACTGGCCATATTTATGCTGATTCTGGTATTTACCATGTTTCACAAAAAGGATCCGGACGACGCCGGCGCCGCCTCCGATACTGCCGGGACAGCGGTCTATGTCCCCGGCGTCTACACCTCCTCCATCCAGCTGAATGAAAATTCCTTTGACGTCCAGGTCACTGTGGACGCGGACCATATCAACTCTATTGAGCTGGTGAACCTGAGCGAGACTGCCACGGTCATGTACCCGCTGATGGAGCCCACTCTGGATGAGATCGCCCAGCAGATCTATACCACCCAGTCCACGGAAAACATCACCTATTCCGATGAAAATAAGTATACCTCCATGCTGCTGCTGGACGCCATCGAAGACGCCCTGGGCAAAGCCCGGGCGGAAGAATAAAAAAGACTTGGGGGCAGGAAAGCGGATGGGGCTTTCCTGTCCCATTATATCACCATTCTCTCCTGTTCCACAACAGCCGGGAGACATACATACTCGGAAAGATAAAAGCATGCATATCGCTTTGCAGCTTTATTTCATTTCTTTTTCTCATAGTATTCGCGGCTGCAACAATATAATTCCTGCAGCCCTCCCCATAAAGCCGCTTCGCAGATCGCAAATACAGTAGAAAACCAAACTGCTTACTCCCTGTACTCTTTTTCACGCTATCCTTCTGCCGATTCATCTGTGCCGCAAGCAATATATCTGGCGGCTATATGCAATTTATTTCCCGGGCGCCGGCATCTTGACAACGCATATATGGAAACATATAATTTTCATAGGTAAAGACAACAAATATTGGATAACTCATGAAATAGAAAGAAGGTGCACAATATGGCTCTGGCGAAGAAAAAAATCCATACAACGGAAGACATTTATCAATTACCAGAAGGTGATCGGGCAGAACTGATTGATGGAGATCTGTATATGATGTCCCCGCCCAACACCACGCATCAACGGATTTCAGCGGCATTGCATGCAGAGATTTATAATTATATCAGGACTCACGGTGGAAAATGCGAGACATTTGCGGCACCTTTTGCCGTGTTTCTAAATACAGAGGCTGATGATAGAAATTATGTGGAGCCGGATATCAGCGTAATATGTGATCCGAAAAAAATCACAGAGAAAGGCTGCAACGGCGCGCCTGACTGGATTATTGAAATTGTTTCGCCTTCCAGCCGCCGGACGGATTATTATACGAAGTTATTCAAATATCGTACGGCCGGTGTGAAAGAATATTGGATTGTGGATCCGGAAAAATCGCGTATTATGGTTTACAGCTTTACGGCCAATTCCGGCAATGAATATACTTTTTCTGACACGGTAACGCCCAGCATATATGACGATCTGGAAATTGATTTTTCAGCGATTTAACGAAACAGGAATATAGAAATGTTCAAAATAGGAAAAGCGCCTCACGCTCATCCATAACGGACGATTGCGCGGCGCTTCTTTTTTTGCACATGCAGATTTCTGTTCTATCTCTTCCCCTCCCCGGCCGCAGAAAACAGCCTCTCCAGGGAAAACTGTTTCTCATCCCCCAGCATCCGCTCCATGCCCAGCAGGTTTTCATCCAGATGCTCCACCTCCCGGGAATACCGGCAGGCGGCGCGGATTGCCGACTCTTTGGAAACTCCTTCCGGATCCTGCCGCCACCTGCCCCGCAGCAGCTCCCGGATGCAGATCACCGAGGCGAAGGCAAACTTCATCTTTCCCCATGCATTTCCGTCATAGACCGCTCCGCAGAAATAGACATACACAAAATAGACCATCAGCTGTTCCGCCGTCTCATCCGGAAACAGAGCGCGCATAGCTTCCTGCTCTCCGGGCCGCTCTCCCCGGGCCTGCGCCTGCAGGACTCCCTGCAGATACGGCTTCCAGTCTTCCCGCAGCGGCCGCAGGTTTTTCAGGACTGCCAGCAGGTGCCGGAGCGTATCTTGCCGGAGGCCTGTGAACGCTTCCCTCTCCTCCAGTTCCCGAAGCTTTCTTTCGAACCAGCTCCAGGCTTTCTCTGTTTTATACCGCCGGAGCAATTCTTCCCCGGCGGCGTAATTGTTCCGGCGGATCCTTCCCTGAAGGTCATGGGCCAAAGCCAGGACCATGACCGCCCGCAGCCTCCAGGGCTTCTCCCGGTTCTGAAGGATCTGAAAGCAAATCCTCCGGGCTTTTGCAAGAACCCGAAACAGGCCGGAATCAAAGCCCGGCCAGCGTTGGGAAACTCCCGGCTTCTTCCTTTCCAGCAGGCGTACCGGCCCCGGACGCACCAGGATCTGTTTTGCCGCTTCCGGGCAGGAAAGAGACAGGGAGTACTCCCGTACCCCCTGAAATTCCTCGGCGTGTCTGGGAAATACATGGCAGGTCCGGCAGAGAGCCTTCTCCCCGCCGCCCTCCTGATACAGGTCGCAGAGTCCTTCCTCATTCAGCAGGGAACATTTTCCCTGATACTGCCGGAAGCACCGGTTTTCCCAGTCGATCTCATTGCGAAGCCGGGATCCGAAAGGGCCTTTCATGGCACTGTATCGTTTCAGAGATTTCTCATCGATCCGGATCTGCCATCCTGCGCAGCAGGTATCCGGGCAGGAACCTGCCGTACACTGAAACGCGTCATAATAATCGGGCCGCACATACCGCATGATCCGTCCTCCCGCGAATTTTTTCTCTCAGCTCCGGGACTTTACAGCCCCTCCAGCTGTTCCAGCCAGATCCGGGCGCAGCCGTCGCTGGGCATCCGCAGGTCTCCCCGGGGAGATACCGCCACGGAGCCCACTTTTGGGCCGTCCGGCAGACAGGAACGCTTGAACTGCTGGGCAAAAAATCTCCGATAAAAACTCTTCAGCCATTTGAGGATGGTATCGTCATCGTATTCCCCGTCAAAAGCCTGGCGGGCGATACGGAAAATCTTCAGAGGCTCGTATCCCGCCCGCAACATATAATACAGGAAAAAGTCATGCAGCTCGTAGGGCCCCACCAGTTCTTCCGTTTTCTGGGAAATCTTTCCGTCCTCCGGGGGAAGCAGCTCCGGACTTACGGGGGTATCCAGCACATCCAGCAGAATGGCGGATAATTCCGCGTCCCTGCAGGTATCCGCGTAATAGCGCACCAGATGCCGCACCAGCGTTTTCGGTACAGAGCAGTTTACCGCGTACATGGACATATGATCGCCGTTGTAGGTGGCCCAGCCCAGAGCCAGCTCTGAGAGATCTCCGGTTCCCACCACCAGGCCGCCGCTCTGATTGGCGATATCCATGAGGATCTGGGTCCGCTCTCTGGCCTGGCTGTTTTCATAGGTAACGTCATGTTTTTCCGGATCCTGGCTGATATCGCGGAAATGAAGCTTCACTGCTTCTTTAATATCCACCTCTTTCAGTGAAGCCCCCAGACAGCGGGTCAGCTGGCAGGCGTTCCGGTAGGTCCGGTCCGTGGTGCCGAAGCATGGCATGGTCACCGCGGTGATCTGCTCTCTGGGAAGATCCAGCAGGTCAAAGGCCCGGGCAGTCACCAGCAGCGCCAGGGTGGAATCCAGGCCGCCGGAAATGCCGATGACCGCGCTCCCGCAGCGGGTATGTTCCAGACGCTTCTTCAGCCCCATCGCCTGCATGTTCAAAATTTCATCGCAGCGCCGTTCCCGGTCGCCCTGATCCGCCGGAACAAAGGGACGGGACGGGAAATTTCTGGTCAGTTCCGTGGTGCTCACTACCAGATCAAAGGGCACCGTCACATAGTCCTCCGGCCGCTGGGCAGGGTATGTGGTCATGCGCCGTCTCTCACTGACCAGACGGTCTACATCCAGCTCCGAGCAGACCATCTGGTTCCGGAACCGCTCCGCCTCCGCCAGCATGGTTCCATTTTCCGCGATCATATTCTGGGCGCTGAATACCAGATCCGTGGAAGACTCTCCCTCCCCGGCATCCGCGTAGATATATCCGGCTACCAGCCGGGCCGACTGGCCCCGGACCAGATCTCTCCGGTAGATATCCTTTCCGGTCATCTCATCGCTGGCGGAAAGATTCACCAGAACCGTAGCCCCTGCCAGAGCGTGGCGGACGCTGGGAGGATTCGGCACCCACAGATCCTCGCAGATCTCCGCCGCGGCGATCAGATGCGGCATTTCCCGGCAGGCAAAGAGCAGATTCATGCCGAAGGGAACCTTTTCTCCGTTTTTCTCGATCCACACCGCCTGCTCCGAGCCTGCGGCAAAATGCCGTCCCTCGTAGAATTCATGATAGCTGGGAATATGCTTCTTGGGTACCAGCCCCAGAAGTTTTCCCCGGTTTAAAACCGCCGCCACATTGTACAGCTTTCCGAAAATTTCCATGGGAAGACCCACGAAGATCAGGGCGTCCACTCCGGTGGTTTCCTTCATCAGCCGCATCAGCTGATGGTCCGCCTCCCGCAGCAGCCGTTCCTGCCAGAACAGATCGCTGCAGGTATACCCTGTAATGGCCAGTTCCGGCAGAACCATGATCTTGGCTCCCGCCTCCCGCATGTTCTGTATGCTCTCCAAAATTCTGTCTGTATTTTCCGCGCAGTCCGCCACCACTACCTTGGGTGTGGCGGCTGCCGCCTTTACAAATCCCTGTTTCATACCTCTCTCCTCACTTCCTGGCCGCCGCCAGCATCTCTTCCAGCTCCGCCACGGAAAACTGATATTTCCGGCTGCAGAAATGGCACACCAGTTCCACCGGTTTTCCCTCCGCGATCATACTTGTCAGTTCTTTTTCCCCGATACTGATCAGCGCCTTCGCCACCCGGTCCCGGCTGCAGTTGCAGTAAAATTCTGCCGGAATCCGGTCATTGAGCTCAAGCTCCAGATCCGCCAGCAGCTCTTCCAGAATCTTCTCCGGGGTATACCCCTTCTCCAGCATATCGGTCACAGATGTGATTTTTCCCAGCTTTTCCTCCAGCGTTTCAATGACTTCTTCACTGGTTCCGGGCATCAGCTGTACGATAAATCCCCCTGCCTGCTTCACGGTATTGTTTTTTTCCATCAGCACTCCCAGTCCCACAGAGGAAGGCACCTGTTCGCTGGCCGCGAAATAATAGGTCAGGTCATCCCCGATCTCCCCGGTCTGCAGTTCCACCCGGCCGCTGTAGGGTTCCTTCAGCCCCAGATCCTTAATCACGGTCAGATATCCTCTCCCAATGGCGCCGCCCACATCCAGCTTTCCTTTGCTGTTGGCAGGAATCAGCACCGCCGGCTGATCCGCGTAGCCCTTCACCCGGCCTTTAGAATCCGCTGTCACCGTCAGGCCGCCCATGGGACCGTCCCCTTTCATCTGTATGGTAAGAATGTCCTTATCCCCTTTCATCATCAGGCCCATCATGACGCCCGCGGTGAGAAGCCTCCCCAGGGCCGCTGTCACCACCGGACTGGTATTGTGGTATCTCCTGGCCTCCTCCGTCAGATTCCTGGTAGTTGCCGCGAAGGCCCGCACATAGCCCCCCGCGGCGGTTGCTCTCACTGCGTAATCTCTGTATTCACTCATGTCTCTCACTCCATTTTCTTACTTTTGCCCTGTTCCCGGGCCAAAATCACAATCCGCTGGCTTTCTGTTCCGGGCGGTTCTTCCGAGTAGCTGTCAAAGGCCTGCAGGAACTCCATGCCCGCCTCCTGCAGCAGTGTTTTTATTTCTTCTGCGGAATAAGCCCGCTGCATGTGGGTCTCTTCGTATTTCCGGTACAGCCCGCTGTCCTCCCTCAGGAAAAAGGTCAGATCGTACTGATTGATCTTTTCCTCCGGATCATAAAAATTGTCCCAGATAAAGCTGCCCTCCTCCCGGCTGTCAGCGATGGTATCTTCCCCGATCTGCCGGTACTTTTCTTCGGTACTGAAATCAAAAAGAAACAGTCCTCCGGGATCCAGGTAATTGTTTACCAGCCGGAAAACCCGCAGCAGCTCCTCCGGCTCCAGAATATAATTCAGGGAATCGCAGCAGCTCACCACCGCCCGAACCGTTCCGTACAGCTCAAACTCCCGCATATCCTGCAGCAGGTACAGAATCTCATGGCCTGTTTCCAGCTTCTTTTCCTCCGCCTCCTCCAGCATATCCGGGGAACCGTCCACCCCGATCATATCGTAGCCCTCGGCGGCCAGCCGTTCTGTCATCTCCCCGGTGCCGCAGCCCAGGTCCAGGATCAGGCCTTCCCGGATGCCCGCTTCTTTCAGCTTCCCGGTCAGGAAACGGCTCCAGCCTTCATAATCGATATCGTCCATAAACAGATCATAGACCCTGGCAAAACTCTGATACGTTCCCATGGCTTCCCTCCTGTTCCTGTGGCCATTTCCAATGGTTCACTGGGTAAAATTATAAGCGCTGATACCCTAAAAAGCAACCGGCTTTCTTTACAAAAGAGCCGGAATAGGGGATAATGGAACTATCATAGGAGGAGGAAAATCGCTCATGAAAAAAGTATTGCTGATTAACGGAAGCCCCCATGAGGCCGGATGTACCTTTACGGCCCTCTCTGAAATCGAAGCTTCCCTGAAAAAACACGGAATCGAGTCGGATCTGCTGTATCTGGGGAAAAAGCCCCTGTCCGGCTGCACGGACTGTGGGTTCTGCGCCAAAGCGGGCAAATGCGTCTTCGAGGACGCGGTCAATGAGACCATTGCCCGCCTGGATCAGTATGACGCCATTGTGGCGGGCACACCCGTGTATTACGGGGGCCCCAGCGGACAGCTGTGCTGCTTTATGGACCGTCTGTGCTTTGCCGGCGGCAGCCGCCTGGCGGGAAAACTGGCGGCCTCCGTGGTTTCCTGCCGGAGAGGCGGCGCTACCTCCGCCTTCCAGCGGCTGAACCAGTATTTCGCCATGAACAATATGTTTCTGGTGGGCTCCCAGTACTGGAACCAGGTGCACGGATTTACTCCGGAGGATGTGCGCCAGGATCTGGAGGGCCTGCAGACTATGCGGACTCTGGGAGAAAATATGGCCTGGATGATGAAAAATATGGAGGCCGGCAGAAACGCGGGAGTCAACCCGCCGGAATATGAGCCGGTAATCATGACTCATTTTATCCGCTGAAACCGAAAGGGGGGAACATTTATGGAACAGACAGCTGAAAGAAAAGAAAACAAAATGGGCATCATGCCCGTGGGGAGGCTTCTGTTCCAGATGTCTCTCCCCATGGTCATTTCTATGGTCATTCAGGCGCTGTACAATATCGTGGACAGCATGTATGTCTCCCAGATCAATGAAGACGCCCTGACCGCCGTCTCCCTGGTCTATCCCATGCAGACTCTGATGATCGCCATCGCCACCGGAACCGGCGTGGGCATTAACGCGCTGCTCTCCCGGAGCCTGGGGCGCAAAGATTATGAAACCGCCAACTCGGTGGCTCTCCACGGAGTTTCCCTGGCGCTGATCAGCGGAGTGTTATTTTCTGCCGCGTCCTTTCTCCTGGCGGAAGCCTTCATGGGGCTGCAGACTTCCGATCCGGAAATTTTTGCCTACGGCGTTACTTACATGCGCATCTGCTGTACCCTCTGTTTCGGAGTCTTTCTGCAGATTACCATGGAGCGCCTGCTGACCTCCACCGGCCGCACCCTGCTCACCATGTTCACCCAGGGGCTGGGGGCCGTGATCAATATCATTCTGGATCCCATCCTGATCTTTGGATATTTCGGAGCTCCGGAAATGGGCGTGGCGGGAGCCGCCGCGGCTACTGTAATCGGTCAGTTCTGCGGCTTCTTTCTGGGACTTTTTTTCAATCTGAAGCTGAACCGGGAAATCCGCCTGAATTTCCGCGGATTCCGCCTGCGCGCCTCTCTGACCGGTGAACTCTATAAAATCGCTGTTCCGTCTATCATTATGCAGTGCATCAGCTCTGTCATGACCTTTGGCATGAATCTGATTCTTCTGCAGTTTTCCTCTACCGCCGCGGCGGTTTTCGGAATTTATTTCAAGCTGAACAGCTTTATCTTTATGCCGATTTTCGGCCTGAACAACGGAATGGTGCCCATTATCGCCTATAACTACGGCGCCCGGAAGCGGCTGCGGATCAACCGCGCCATCCGTCTCAGCGCAGTCGCCGCCACTCTTCTGATGCTGGCCGGCCTGGCTCTCTTCTGTGTGATTCCGGAACAGCTGCTTGGAATCTTTAACGCCTCCGACCATATGCTGGCTATCGGCGTTCCTGCCATGCGCGTCATCAGTCTCAGCTTTATTGTGGCCGGCTGCTGCATCGTTCTGAGTTCTGTCCTTCAGGCTCTGGGAAGCGCTTTCTACAGCATGCTGACCTCCCTGATCCGGCAGCTGATCGTTCTTCTGCCGGCGGCCTGGCTGCTGGCGGAAACCTTCGGCCTGCCGGCCGTCTGGTGGTCTTTCCCCATCGCGGAAATTTTCTCCCTGCTGTTTACCGTCCTCTTTTTCCGCAGAGTATACCGTCAGAAAATCCGTCCCCTTCCGGAAGACGGAGAGGGCAGCACGGGTCAGGAGGCGGCGCTTTAATATGTTCTGTTTTGTAAATGACTATTCGGAAGGCGCCCGTGAACATATGCTGCAGCAAAAAAGCTGCGGTAAAGGATACACGAATCCCTGTGCATCCTTGCCTAATGACTGCTCGCTTTTCTGGCGCACAGGAAAAGCACAACCAGTGTGGCCAAAGCAACTGTGAGATACCCTGCCGGTTTTAAATTTGTATCATCTCCTGTTTGAGCAGTATGACCCAGATTTGTTTCGTTCCACTCTTCATCCGGCAGGATCGTACCTGTTTCTATTTCTTTTTCAATTAGTGCATAGTACAAATTTTCATCCGTAAGAAATGAAATACTTGTTGTTTCTGTTGTACCCGTACTTTCCAGCTCCGTCGTTTTTCCATTTTCTGCCACAGAAAATACCGCCCCATTCTGCACGTTGAACACAGATTGCAATGTAATCCGTGTACCGGAAGCTTTTATTTTATTTCCTTCCTGATCTAAAAAATAAATATAGTACGGCAGAATCAGCGAGCCATCGTCCGCGAGACAGTCAGCAAACCAATTCCATACTTCTGTTTCTTCAGGGGGAATCGAATATATAACCAAAAATGCGGCTTCTTCCGGCGCTTCACTTACTTGGATCGTCACGTTATCTATCACCGTGCTTCCCTGGCCATTCTTAATTGGTATTTTTGAAATTTCATCATTTTGCATGTACTTAATGATCACATCCACAGCATTTGATTGTTGGCTTCCCTCCTGCGCGTAAACGGGAAGACAGATTCCCAATACAAGTAAGATGAATAATACGGCAGAAAAAATCCTTCTCATTCTTCTCCTCCCCTCTGTAACACCGAATTTAATACAACTGTGCCTTCGGAATAATAAGTATCCGGCTGATAAGCCATGATTTTAAGCGAAACATTCTCATCATCCTTTTTTTGTTTCAATATAGAAATACTCTTTATATATTCACCCGGTTTAATTAAACCTGTTTCACCTAAAACATTCTCGTCGCCGTCATACATCCGTGCCTTTATCCATACGGAATTATCCTCCGGATTCGTCAGCCAAATATTTACGGTATCTCCTTCCAAATTTAAAGTTCCGCATACAGAAAATTTAAAAACCTGTGCGTCAATTTCTGACCATCCCAGGTCATCAGGAACATCCGGAATACCTTTTACAGCATTCTCATCAAATTCCGGCGGGACAAATTTTGTTTCCGTTGATCTAAAGCTTATAATCAGTGTCAAAACCATGACGCTAACAGCAGCGGCGCAGATAACAATCATGGCAAATAGAAGCTTATTTTTTCTACACTTTTCTTTTATCATCTGTTGTTATCCTCCACAGACCCTGATGGATATTCACCAGATTTCTGATGGATATCCATCAGGGTGCAAGGCAGTCCCCCATCGTTCCTGCCTTGCACATGAGATTTAAGCGATCGTAATCACAATCGAACCGATTTTTGTATCCACAACCCCTTCTGCCAGATCTCCCTGGGGGGTCACCACGATCTTACCTGTTACCGGAGTTCCCGGAGCCCCATCCACTCCATTATCAGCAGTCATTACCTTCAATTCATTGTTATCAAAATTCATGCTGATATTCTGAAAATTCTCTTCTGCTGTATATTCCGGTGTTGCCATAATATCAACATTGGAATGGTTGGTAATTGTTATTTCTCCGGTTGTCCATGCGGCAACACTATTGGGATCATATTCATGTGTCTCCGGATTCCACTTTGTTCCTGCGGATGTATAAGTAAAATCCATACCCTTCCAGGAAATATCAACGCTGTAAATCGCGCCCGCCGACTCTCCTGCCAGATATGTTGCTTTTACCTCTGCACTGTCGGATCCGTTTTGTCCCAACGAATCCGCCGCAAACGCCACAGTTGCAGTGGCAAGAAGCATAGAAGCTGCCGCGCATACCGAAATAACACTTTTTAATCTCATACAATCTTCCTCCCTATTTTTCTTCAATTACGCTATCTCAATTGTTATGGTACCTATCACAATTCCATCACTGGTTACCATCTGATTCGGTACTCCGGAAACCGTCAGGGTTGCTTCTGTACTTGCCGCGTTCTCAACATTATTTTCTTCACCTGCAGCCAGTTCCACCGGTGCTTCCGTATTGCTCAATACGGATGTAACCCCGTAGGATTCCATGGGCGAATATGAAAACAAGACATTTACCGGTACATTAGAATGGTTTGTAACTTTCACACCTGCGCTGGTTTTATCCCATCCTTCTGTAGTATTATCTTCATAAATATGTTCTTCTGCATTCCAGTTTAACGTCCCTTCCTCTAAGTAAGTGAACACCATGTCATCCCATACAATATCAACACTGTATACATCTGGAACTGTGGCAGTATTATTGTATTTTGCCCTGACATCAATTTCCTGACTTTCTCCCGGCGCACTCATTGTTTCCTCCGCAGCATAGGCAACTGTACTGCCCCCTGCCAAGAGGGCTGATACCAAAACAGCTGAAATAATTTTTTTCATCTTAATCTCCTTTCGCTTGTTATCTATTCATACTCATTTGAGTACAAATCTAACTATTCATTTACGGTTATGGTAACAGGAATCTCTGTATTAACAACTGCCTTTTCTCCTGTATCCGGATCATAATAAAGTATTATAAATTTCCCATCGTACCCGCCAGGTGACAATTTTCCTGCCTCATCATTAAGCAATTTTAATTGAGAGACCTGATTCCCCGGTTTGATCGTTCCGGATTGAACGACCACCTCATCCTGTATAGATATTTGTAATACCATATCCTGATTAGACTTTCCGGGATTAGCAAAATATAACAATGCCGTCTCATCCGATAATGAAATTTTCACTTCTTTCGAATAACTGATGCTGACTGCGCTCCCTCCTTCCGGCGTCTCCATTTTTTCTGCATTATCTCCGGGAATTGCTTCTGCATTTTCCTCTTCCTGCTGCGGGGCGTAGTCCGGTGCCAATTCTGGTGAGGTATTTCGGAAAAACAAAGCCCAGATAGTGACAGCGATAGCCGCTGCCGTAATGATGCAAAGAATCATAATTATTTTTTTTGAACTCGATCCCTTTTTATTCATTGCCATTGCCTCCGATCGTCACTGTCACGTTTCCTATCACTGTATTTTCTTCTAGGTAATCCGATGGTTGACCCTGTAGTTTCAGATGGATGTTTCGATCGTCATTAACCTGTAGTTTCAGTTCCTGAATACTTTGCTGATTTTCATCTTGAAAAATTCCGGTGATATCTGTTCTTTCGGTGTGATAGCTTAACCCGGCTGTTACAGGCATTTCCCCATCGTTTTTCAAACGGATATAGCCGCTTCCATGATCATCCCATCCAGCGTTCTGATAAGTATATGTTTCCGGATTCCAGGTACCTTTTGAATAAGTAAACTCCATAGCGCCCCATTCTATCTGCACGCTGGCAGCAGGCTGATCAGGTATCTCTTCCTGCGGAGCGTAACGAATCGTTACGCTTGTATTATATGTATACTGGCCGTCATCTTCTGTACTCTGAATCAATAATCGTACCGGAAAAGTTGTTTCTCCCGCTTCTGTCAAAGACGCATCTATCGGGATTTTTATTTCCAACAAATCAGATACGGAATAATCCATCGTCCCGGACCATTTTACATACAGCAGCCGAACCAGATCTCGTTCGGGCTGATAAGAAACAGAATCCGCCAGTGCGCTTGTATCTCCGATCAGAGAACGGCTTGTTGAATTTTGCAGCATATTATCCGCATTATATACATCAACCTGCAATCCACGAATTCCTGCTTTCTGCTCGGTGTAATCTGTCAGACGCAGCGTAAGGGTCACTTCTCCACCTATCGCCGCAATTTCCGGCGATGCAACGATTTCGTACTGGTATCCGCCACCCTCCGGCGAAGCAGAAACAGGATGGAGAAATGACGCGCATAAAATTGTAAAAATAATTAACACAGCTATCGGTAACTGAATCGCCTTTTTTCTCATTCTGGTCTTCCTCCTCACTCTGCGCCTTCTATTTTGTCGATCATCTCTTCGATATCAAAAATGTCCGGCTCACTTTTATAATAGTCCGATAGGCTGGCCCTGAACGAAGCGCCTGTTAATTTTTTATTTCCGCCAAGATGATTGATCACCTCTACAACATCAAATACATTAATTTCTGTATCACAGTTAACATCACCAAAAACTACAAGCTCATATGCAGAATCATTCCACATCAATTCCGCACCTGTGGATACACTTTGCTGTATATCGCTGACACCAGGCATGGAAACCTCCAGACCGCGATCTTTAAAAATATTGATAATGTTATCCGCAGTGGTACTTTCATTAAATTCATACACATACCCATTCAGTGAATATGCGTCTGAATATTTGTACTCTACGGTTCCGCATTCTGTACATGTCCTTCCTTCCATTCCGCAGGTATCAAATGTGGCTTTGACTTCTGTCTGATATTCACCAAAATTATGATGGCCGCATTCCCGCATTTCTTCAACAGCAATAAGGGTTCCGCAGATGTCGCAGCATTTTGCTTTAACGCCGTCTGTGGTATCTGTAGGCGGAATAAGTACCTCCCACGTATCACTTGCGCAGGTATGGGCTTCTACTACTTTGATGACAAAACTCTTAATATTCCCATCCGGCATCTGAACATATAAAGTTCCTCCGGTCCCAGTATGAGGAATCAGCTCAATCATTCCCGCTCCAGAAAACGTTAATTTTCCGTCAATCCACTGCGCTGTAGGATTATCCACACTTAATTCACAGGATTGCTCATCAGAAGCTGTCCTTGCAGCCGCTGCCGGCTCGTACCACGCAGAGAATTCTCCCGTTTCTGTATTATCCGATGCAAGAAAATGTGTTGCTTTTTCATTAGCCGCCGTTATGTACTGCACCGCATCATCATAGCCCATGATTTCTTTTGCATCGAAGCCGAAATTTTTCAAAAAGCTGTCTGTCTCCACATATTCTCCAAAACAGGTAATCATTAAATTATATAAATAATCGCTGACATTATCGACCCCAAAATAGTGCGCGCCTGTGGGTGTAATTTCAATGCTTGTGGGAATCTCCGTGGATGATCCTTCCAAAGTAGTAACACTGGAATTAACAAGGACATAACGGATCGGTATTAATTCAATCGCCTGCTCCATCGCGTCATAGGCGCTGAGTTCCGGTGCCTCCGCCTGGTCTATACTATCGATTGTAGCTTTTAACCTTGATATGATGGTAGCGATCTCTTCGACCGTCATCATATCCAGATAGGCAGGCACATCGCATATTTCAATAAGAGTATCCCACACATTCGTCACATTTGCTAAATCGCTGTCTTTTAACTTTTCAATTGCCTTAATCACTTCGTTATCTGGACTATTTGTACATTTTTCCAACAATTTACTCAGTTCATCCACCAATTTAAGACATACCTGCTTTTTTACAGCGTCTATCACTTTGGATCCGCTGATAAAGTCGTCCAAAATCTTGGAAGAGTTCCGAATATATCCGAAAAGGTCTGTAAACAATCCGATTCCTGTAGATACAGCTTTGTAGGCATTTAATAATTGTTTAAACTGCTGCATCGAACCCAAAAAGCTTTCCAACTGGTTCTGTATCATTTCAGACTCAAATAAAATTCGAATAGGCACTTCCATGATCAGCTTATCTCCCGGATAAAATTCCGGTACGGAAATTCTATCATTATCAGTTGGCGTATCATAGTCTGTCGTTGTCTGGGTCCCGTCACTGTAATAAGTAATTTTATACTGCTCTATATCCGTAATTCTATGCCGTACATTATAGATAACTTTGTCAGATACATTTTCCAACTCTATTCTGACTGTGTAATCATCGTCGTGAAACGCTGCGTCCGGCACATAAAAGGTCATATGCATCGTGCTCCCTGCATAGACTTTAAGCGGTGAGGCAGCTGTATATTTGTATTCAAAGGTTTCGCCAAAGGGCATCATGGTGCCTTTCAGTATAGCCGTAACATTGTAACTGCCCTCTTCGTCTCCCTGAACGTACCAGTGTACGGATTTATTTTCTCCTTCCGCCAGATTTCCTATATTCTGCAACGCAGACTGCTGTCCTCCGTTTACCTGCGCAAGAGATAATCCATCCGGCAGTACCAGTTCCGCCGTTGCGTTTTCAACGGTATCTGTCAGAGAATTATTTACTGCCAACAGTTCTACATCATATATTTCTTTTGTCCATCCCACTTCGCCTCTGATAATGAGATAGAACTGTTCATTCACCGGATACACGGAGATTGTCTTCCCGTTGTCAGAAGTGTATTTTACTCCCACTCCTGTTTTTCCGTCGGAAGCGCCTGCCAACGGATCAATGATAATCTCTGCTTTATATCCAGAACTGCCTCCGCTGCCTCCACTTCCGCTACCGGAAGCCGGTATATAGACCTCCGGTGAATGGGTGGTCGGATTCATATAATACGCAATGCTGACCATATCAATCTGTGCTTCAAACGTAAGTTTTAATTCATACTTATATATATGACTGCCGGCACTGATTCCCAGCTCCTGCATTTCTTCCGGCGTCATTTCGCTTGATGTAAGAATGCCCTCCACCAGTTTTCCGGTACTAATTCCGATGGTTGGAATTGTATTTACTCCCGGATAGATCTGAACAGAAATGTTTCTTACATTATATCCTTCTGCATACACAGAAAGATTTACGATTCCTATCGGCAATATCTGTGCAAGGTATCCGTTTTCGTCTGTAAATAAAAGTGCGTCACCCTCACTTTCGGTTGTAATCTGAACACTTGCTCCGGACAACGGCTCTTTTGTTGCAGCATCAACAACGGTAATCTGCGCCAGGCCATATGCAGTATTTTCCGAAACATCCACCTGAGTTTTTGGAGTCACCACCTCTTCTGATTTCTGACAAACTGAACAGGTTCTATTCTTTTTCCCTTCAACTAAAACAGAAGCTTCTGATTCTACCGTCCACTCACTCCAGGTATGCCCCTTCGCCGGAATATACTCCCGTGCCAGTTCCTGATTACAAACTGTACAGTACTTGACTTTTACTCCCTCTTCTGTACAGGTGGCATCCTGTACAACCCAATCGCCTTCCTGATGCCCCAGAGGAGCCAGGACTTCAATATAATTATATCCACAGACCGAACAGGTAAGGATCTGTGATCCGCCCCTTGTGCAAGTCGGTGAAGTCTCAATAGTTATCTCATACTGATGTTCATGAGCATCCAGCAGACTGAATGTATAGTTTCCCGACTCGCAGGCCTGGTGGGCGGCAGAGCCGGAATAGCAGTAAATAGTCAACTTACTGCAGCTGCTGAAACTGCTGTCGGACATTTCTGTAACACTCTTTGGTATTTCTACCGCCGTTAAATTCGTACACGCAGCAAATGCATTATCGGAAATTGTTGTCAGTCCAGTGTTTAAGACCAGGCTGACCAGACCGCTGCATCCATAAAACGCATAGCTGCCGATTGCCTGCAGATTATCATCCATATTGATCAGCCGAAGCCCTCTGCAGCCGTAGAACGCAGAATTCCCTACACGCTCAAGAGTACTTGGAAGTGTCAATACATTCAGATTGATACAATTTCTAAAAGCATACGCAGGAATTTCTGTAATCCCCTCTACTAAGTTGACACTGTTCAGGCTGCTGCACCCGTCAAAGGCATACGCCCCAATCCCCGTCAGGCTCTCCGGCAGCACCACTTCCTCCAAACTTGTCTGGTACCGGAACGCGTACTTCG
>ERZ1090864.303-NODE-303-length-28007-cov-9.954171_pt1 | contig 28007 bp, 19 predicted proteins | sample MGYA00478479_ERZ1090864 | MGnify/ENA primary metagenome ERZ1090864 (study PRJEB33644, sample SAMEA5815743) | chicken gut metagenome | biome: Chicken; feature: Gastrointestinal Tract; material: Caecum | place: Ireland | collected 2019-01-01 | study: A study of the...
ACAGTGACTTGTCGCCAGTTTCCTAACTTGACATTCGCTCCACGGAAAACCCGCCGTTGTTTATTTTTTTGCCCCGGCGGCAACCTCACGCTTCATCGCTATCATGTCACAGCTCTACCAGTATATAAGATGATGAGATTTATTTCAAGGGATTTTCGAGAAAAATTGAATTTTTTTCAATACAATCCAAATATTTTATTTCCCATTGACTTTTATCCGATTTCGGATTATAATCCTGTTTCAGATTAAATTGAATTTGCAGTTCATATCATAATGTTTATACATTGAAAAGGAGATATCCGTTAATGAGAACTCTTATTGCCTCACAACTTGCGGCTTTTAACCAACTTTACAAAGAAATGGACGAGATCTACCATTCCTATGCAAAAGAGCAGGGGATTTCTGACACAGTACTCTGGATCCTGTATTCTCTTTATGAAAATAACTCTTCCTATATACAGAAGGAATTGTATTCAGAGTGGCACTATCCGCCGCAGACTGTCAATTCCGCGCTGAAATCTCTGGAAAGGCAGGGGATCATCTCCCTGGAGACCACCCCCGGCAACAAAAAGAACAAACTGGTATCCCTCACCGAAGACGGACTGATCTTTACTCAGAAAATCATCGCGCGTCTGACATCAGCGGAGCAGGACTCATTTCTGTGCATGACGCCTGACGAGAGGACAGCCTTGCTCTCTCTTACCGAAAAATATACGGAGCTTCTGCGCCGGCATGTCCGCCGCATATCCGACGACACACAGGATCACCATAACATTTAGCGAGGACTCATTTATGAATTCCACAGAACTTTTTATAAAAACTCATCCGATCAAACTTTTCTTGCTCGCTTCGCTGCCAGGCGCTGCAAGCATGTTTGCCAGCGCCCTGTATTACACTCTTGACGGGATCTTTGTAGGACATTTTCTCGGAGAGACAGCATTTGCCGCGCTGAACCTCGCCATGCCGTTCGTGGTCATCAACTTTTCACTTGCCGACCTCATCGGTGTTGGTTCGGCGATACCTATTTCTATCAGTCTGGGAAAAAAACAGAAAGCGGAAGCTGACAACCTCTTTACCTGTGCCTGCATTATGATCATCGCCGCCGGAGTTCTGATCGGCGCTGCTCTTTTTGCCGCAGCTCCTCTCCTGATCCGGCTGATGGGAGCAGAAGGAGACTTTGCGGATCTGGCAGTACAGTATTTGAGGGTTTACGCGCTCTGCTCCCCGGTGACAACGATTATTTTCGCGGTAGACAACTTTCTCCGCATCTGCGGATATATCCGGGGCAGTCTGTTTGTCAACCTCTTAATGTCCGCATTGAGCGCTGTATTGGAATTTGTCTTCCTCGGAATATTCCACTGGGGCATATGGGCTGCAGCGCTTGCCACATGTTCAGGCATGTTCATATGCACTGTCATTGCGTTCCTTCCCTTTTTACGAGGAAAAGCAGCGCTTAAATTCTGCCGTCCGCATTTTACGTCCGGCCTTATCCGCCAGATCATCACATGCGGTACGCCAAATTTCCTGAACAATATTGCCGGCAGGATCACTTCTATATTAATGAATGTAATCCTGGTCCGCCTTGGAGGGGAGATGGCTGTATCAGTATATGGTATCCTCATGCTTGCAGAAGGTCTGATCCAACCGCTTCTCTATGGAATGTGCGATTCACTGCAGCCGGCAGTCGGATTTAACTGGGGAGCAAAAAAATTCTCCCGGGTGCGCGCGATCGAAACATGCTGCTTCACAGCAAGCGGGATCCTGTCCCTATTGTCAGTCCTGGTCATGCTCCTCTTTCCCGAGCAGGCAGTCAGACTGTTTATCTCCGGCGCTGACAAAGATGTCCTCGCCATGTCGGTCACAGCACTCCGGCTTTTCAGCCTGACTTATATCACACGCTGGTTTTCTTTTGCTACACAGAGCTATATGCTTGCTGTCGAAAAACCTCTGCCCGCGTCCCTGATCTCCGTTTCCACGGCTCTGGTTTTTCCCGTGATACTGATCGGCGTGCTCTGGCCGCTCGGGCTCACCGGCATCTGGCTCAATTTTGCCGGGACGTCTGTCCTCGCAGCCATTCTGTCAGCCGTCATCCTTTTGCGGCTGCACCAGGAGCTTTCTCAGAAGGATGGCACCGACACCCTCACTGTGTAATATAAAAAAACGTTTCATCAGACGCAGCGAACCGCCCGCAGGTATTCATTCCTGCTGGCGGTTCTTCTTGATCTTATCCAGTTCTCTTTCAATCTTGCCTGGTCTTAATTTTCTTTTTTCCTCATTCCGACTGTGATGACCGCTCCCGCTGACACGAGCAGCGCTGCCGCCCATACCGGGAAGTCAGCCGCATCGCCGGTCTGTACTGCCTTATCTTCTTCCTTCGCCGGATCTTTGGCAGGCTTATCGTCCGGTTTCACTCCCGGATCCTTATCCGGATTTTCTTCCGGATCTTTCCCCGGATCTTCTCCCGGATCCCCGCCAGGCTCCTCCCCTGACTCCGAAAGTGTGCTGACTGTCAGGGCATCAGATGCTGCCTGGCTGCCCATCGCGTCATAAGCGATCACAATGATCTGATATTCCGTTCCCGGCACAAGCCCTGTGATCGTACAGGTGGTCCCTTCTGTCACGTTCGCTCTTTCCATACCATCCACAAGGACTTTATAGCCTGCAACGCCGACATTATCCTCTGACGCTGTCCAGGAAATCGTGATACTGTCCTCAGTCTTTGCATCGACTTTTACATCCGTCGGCTTTGTCGGAGCCTCCTTATCCGGCTCTTCCGGCTCCTGCGCCTCGAGCGTGGTGAAGCCTGCCTCAGCCATCGTCTCCGACTTATTGCCCGATGTATCTACTGTTTCAACTTTGACTGTATACTCTGTCGCCGCATCCAGGCCTGTCAGTGTGTAAGTAAGATCTGTCACAAGCTGGTCACCATTCACCGGAGTCCCGCTGCTGCCGAGGTAAATATTGTATCCGGCAACTGCAACATTATCTGCCGCTTCCTCCCAGGACACTGCCGCGCTGTCTTCTGTGATATCAGACACGGTCACATTGCCCGGCGCGCCCGGCGCGGTCGTGTCTTTTACCTGAACATCAAGATATGTAATGACCGGACTCACATGGAGAGACGGCTTCGATGCAGTTCCATTTGTTTTCGCTGCCACACGGATATAATCGCCGGCTGTCACTTCGATCTCATCAAAGTTTTCCCAGCCTTCCGCCTTCTCAAAGCTCGTCTCCAATGTAACAGACTGTTTTTCTTCATCATTCACAAGAAGAGAAAGTGTCACTGTCCCGCCTGTGTTGCCAGCCTGTCTCAGGTACGGCTCATCATCCTTCACTGCAAAGGAAACCATTCCTGTCTTCGGCGCGCGGAACGCCATTGCCGTATAGACATCAGAATTCGGCGGAGCGGAGAGAAGCCCGTGGGTCTCATCCGCGATCGCAGCGTCATGGGTCGGAGCGTCAACACCCGGTCCGTAATATGTGCTGACCTGCCAGTTCGGATATGTAGGATCATAACCTGTCATATTTCCCCATGCGCCGTCAGCGCCTGTCTTCATCTGTCCGAACCACACATTGCCCTGCTGCGGTCCTGCGTAATCCATTGTCCAGCTGTATTCATTCTTCTGGAGGATCGTATAGTCCTTTGTATCTCCATTCTCTGCGGTAATGCGGAGAAGCATGTTCTCTGCGATCTTATCTGTACCGACAGCCCAATCAACGCCGAACTCGTCACCGCCGGTCACCACTCCGGCGTCTGCCGCCGCATCGATCGTTATATTTCCAAGCAGTTCCGACACAGTCGTCGGATTCTTCTCCGTAAACGGCACATAGATCACAGAGGATTCTTCGTCCGTCATGTACACAGTCGATCCAAGCCTGACCGATGCCACATCGCTCTCAGCCGCTCCGATCTCCGGTGTTGTCGTGATCTTATGGCCGAAGAAGTCGTGCTCGATCTCAAAGCCATTCTGGTCGGCGATCACTTTTCCCGCATTGATCGCCGGAGAATTTTCCGCCAGCTTGTACCCGTCAAATACTGTCGCCTCTTCCGGATCTTCATGCATCCTCGCCTGTCCGTTGTCAGCCGCTGCCGCCGGACCCGAGCCCGGATCCGCGAGCACATCTGTCCCTGCTGCGACATTTACTGCGTTCGCATCGGACTCCGGCACGTTTGTGACATTGTAATACAGGTTATTGTCATATACTTTGTTATTGGACGGATTCCAGTTCGTCGCATCTACCGGGGTGTCCCCTGCGAAGTAGAAGATATTGTTCTCCATGGTGACCGGACCGCCATTTGAGTGCATCGTGCTCCAGATATGGTTCAGCCCCTCTTTGATGTAGAACGTATTGTTGTACACATGGCAGTTCCCTGCGTTATCCGCCGGATCGAGCGGTCCCATGTCTTCATTCTGGCTGATGTTGTAGCGGAATGTATTGTTAATGGACTGCACTCCGCAGAACATGACCGTGCTCGCCGTATTGCCATGGCTGTAATTGTACTGATAGTTCGTCCCGTCGCCGTAATCCGCATCCCACGGCTGTCCGTCGCCGTTTCCATGCGCAGCGTTCATCGTGTTGAAGCATTCGTTATACTGAAATACCGCGTTCTTGCATTTCCACGGCCAGATGCCCGCAGCGACGCGGCCCGCGCCCACGCTCTGGTACTGTCCCGTAGGCTCTCCGGTCGTCGGATCCAGCACCGGCTGAAGATCTGTATAATCCGTCGTATTGATCTGCTTTGCAGCGCCTTCCGAAACGTTATACTGCACGACCGGCCGGTCCAGATACATAGTGGTGATCGCATCCCCGCCTACATCGCGCAGATAGTTGTTCTCGATCAGGACATTGGAAGAGCCGTACTGTTCCATTGTCGCATCACTGAGCGCCGCCGTAGTGAACTTGCCCCACTGGTAAGTGTAACCTACCGCAATGCCCCAGCGGTTTACAGTATCGAGATAACAATTGCGGATCTGCACGTCGTCATATCTTGCAATCCCTGTCTCTCCCTCATTTTCCGGCTTCTCCACGATAAAATAGATACCGCCGTTGGCCATATGCTTATTGTACACATTTCCGTCCACGTCGTGGATATAAAGGTCATCCAGCACGATATGTTCAATGGTCCCTTTATTCTGCGCCACGCCCGCGACGCCTGTCCTGTCCATCGCATCCGCGGCATTATACGCCTTGTCTCCTTCTGGCGCTCCCTGGACACGGTCGTTTGTGATCTCAAGTCCCCGGACCTCGATGTATTCTACATCTTCCAGAAGGATCGATGAGGACACAGTCCCGTGCCACTTATGATTGGTGTTATCCAGCGGCGTACCGTAGTTCTGTTCCCACTGGCCGTATCCGTTTGTGTTGATGACCGGTCTTTCGTCTTCCTCTCCATATGTAGATATCTCGATATATTGGTCTTCAGAACCGCTCCCTTTGATATGAAGGTACTGATCATTAAATACAGACCCCTTCTCCAGAAGCACCCTGTCGCCCGGCTTGAGGGTGATCTCATTGATCTTGTCCAGCGTCCTGAACGCCTGTCCTTCTGACGTTCCGCTGTTTGAATCATCGCCGTTTTCCGAACTCACATAATATGTAGTCCCGGATCCGATCCCATGGTCACTCTCTCCGTCACCGGCTGCAGACGCTGTGACCGGCACTGCCGCAAAAACCGTTGTGCCTGCAAGCGCCAGCGCGAGCGCGCCTGCGATCCATTTCCTTTTCATAATCTTCCTCCTTCTCCTTATTATATATTCTGCAAGGTGAACCGGTACAGTTCCTCTCTGTCCGTCTCCACCTGAGAATCCGCTTCACGCTGCGCGATGATCTCATCGTACTTCTTTTCACGCAGCTCTCTCTCCACGGCGATGCGCGCCGCTTCCAGATCTGCCGTTTCCCCGCTGTCCCCAAAGGTCCATTCCCGGCTTTCATAATACTCCAGGATCTCTTCCTCTGTCAGGTCCATCCCCTCGTTTGTCTTGTCATTGCAGTATCTCTCCCTGAAACCGCTGACCTCATATTCCATAAAGAGGTCCAGTGTATATTCTGACAGTCCGTAGACCGGTTCCCCGGCTTCGATCTTTTCCTTCCGGGAGGCATTCTCGTCTTCCAGCCTCTCCACAAGGGCATCATACCCCGCATCATCGATGTAACCTTTCTCCTCTGCCAGCCCGTACACTGCGTGTATATATTTCAGCCTTTCCACAGCCTCATCAGCCAGCTTTTCGCATGGGATCTCCCCGCCGTACTCCTCTGACCAGAAGCTGCCTTCCTCCTTCGCGCCGTAAGTGCCGGCAAAATACGCTGCCACATCATACCGGACAGCTTTTACAGCCTGCCGGTACTCTTCTTCCGATATTTCGGTCCCGTTGATCCGCAGATGCAGGCGTTCCTTTCCCGGCATCCCGTACAAAAAGATACCAACAGCAGCCACACCAGCCAGAAGAATAGCAGCAATAGCAATAAAAGCTTTGCCTTTCCCAATCTTTTTCATGTCAATATGCACAACCCTTCATACTTTTTAATTATAATCCCTGTGCATCTTTTTCGCTTGTATAATCTGAAACTATTAATGGGATTTTTTGTATAATCAGGAACTAATGAATTTACTTATCCCTGATGCCATTCTATAATAGCAGTAAGACAGCGAGCGGAAGCTTCCATTCTGACACAGGCAAAGGAGAAAAGATAATGAAAAACGACATGCCCGTCATTCCTTTTTACATTAATTCGATCGCAGGCGCCACTGTACAGCACCGGGCGGACCGGTACAGCTTCGGCAAACATCTGCACACCAGCATGGAGATCTATCTGATCCGCTCCGGCAGCTGCTCCATGGATATCGGTGACACTAAGATCCAATGTTCAAAGGGAGATTTTGTCATGATCTTCCCCAATGTGGTGCACTCATTTTATCTGGAAGGCAGCGGCGAATGCACATTTTACCACATCCATTTTTTTACAAATCTTTTCGCCCGGATCATCCCCAGCGAGAATACGCCTGTCAACCTGATCCATGCCCTGATGTTCGCATCTCCCGCCTGCCACAGGCAGGCTGCCGACAGCGAACTGGAAGAGCTCACAGAGTCCGTCATCCGCATGTATCAGTCCGGCGCATATTCTCCCGCTGAGATCAACTCGCTCCTGCTCCGTCTGCTCATGCATATCCTGCACTGCTCCGGCCCGGACGGCGCGGTCGGTTCCCAGCCCGAGTTTCAGGAGAAGTATGTCTCCTTTGCCCTGAATTATATTGAAAATAATTACATGCATAAAATACTTCTGGAGGATATCGCAAAAGAACTGCATATATCCTCCAGATATCTCGGAAAGCTGTTCACACGTTACATGAACGTCTCTCCGGGCAACTATATCAATATTTACCGGATCAACCGGGCGATCGAGCTGATGGAGACCACCACCCTTACTCTGACCGAGATTTCCGGCAGGATCGGGCTGAAAGACTCCCAGCATTTTTCCAAATTATTTTATAACATTATCGGCATGACACCGTCAGCCTACCGCAGGATGTTCCTGCAGGGTTGACCGATGTCCCGCCGGTTCTGTGATCGTTAAGCGAATGTCTTATGAATGCCGCTGATCATCTGCCTTCCTTTACTTCCGCGAACTCTCTGCATATCTCCTCCGATGGTTCCGGAGTCAGCAGGGATACCACGACAATGCACAGACAGGAGAAGATAAACGCCGGCAGCAGCTCATAGATATCCCACAGGCCGCCCAGCGGACGCACGAGCAGGTTCCAGACGAAGACCATCACTCCGCCGCCGATCATCCCTGCGACTGCCCCCGCCCTTGTCGTTCTCTTCCAGAACAGGCTGAAAAGCATCAGCGGCCCGAAGGTCGCCCCGAAGCCTGCCCACGCAAAGCTTACGATCGTAAAGATCACACTGTTCTCATCCAGTGCGATGATGATCGCCACCACAGCGATCAAAAGGAGCGTGATCCTGGAAATATTCAGCACTTCCCTGTCAGATGCTTTCCTGCGGAACAGTCCCTGGTAGATATTCTTCGCGAACGCCGAAGCAGCGATCAGAAGATAAGAGTCCGACGAACTGATCGTCGCCGCCAGGATACCCGCCATCACGAATCCCGCGATCAGCGGCGGGAGCAGGTTCGTGGACAGGAGAATGAATACATTCTCCGCCTCAGAAGACGTCGTAAGCGCTGTCGGGAACAGCGTGCGGCCCACGAGTCCGATAAACACAGCGATCGTCAGGGAAATAACCACCCACACGACTGCAATTCGGCGCGAACGTGTCAGCTCGTCCTCACGGCGGATCGCCATAAAGCGCAGGAGCACCTGCGGCATTCCGAAATATCCGAGTCCCCATGCAAGGGCGGACGCCACAGGAAGGAATCCATACACCGCCGCCTCGCCAAAGAGCGGCACCCCGTCCGCCGCCTGCTGCACCCCGTCCACGGTCTGGGGCGTGGCGATCCCGAAGAAATCAAGGAAGCCGGGGATCTCTTTTACATTATCGATCACAGCGCCGAGCCCTCCCGCTGACGACGTGCCCACACAGACGATCACGCCGAGGGCGATGATCATCACCACTGCCTGCATGAAGTCCGAGGCGCTCTCCGCGAGGAACCCGCCGATGATCGTATAGATCAGCACAAAGACCGCGCCCACGATCATCATCGGGATGTAGGGCAGGTCAAACAGTGTGGAGAAAAGCTTGCCGCATGTCACAAGGCAGCTCGCCGCGTACACTGTAAAAAAGACCAGGATAAACACTGCTGAGATCGTCATGATCACTTTGCGCTTCTCATGGAAACGGTTGGAAAAATATTCCGGCAGCGTGATGGCATTTCCTGCCTTCTCGCTGTACCTGCGCAGCCTCTTGGAAACGATCAGCCAGTTGATGTATGTACCGACCGCCAGTCCGATCGCAGTCCATGCTGCATCAGCGATCCCGCACCAGTACGCAACGCCCGGCAGGCCCATGAGCAGCCAGCCGGACATGTCCGACGCCTCCGCGCTCATTGCCGTCACCCAGGGGCCAAGGCTCCTTCCCCCAAGGAAATAAGCGTCTGAACTTGCGTTTGCTCTTCTGGCAAAAGTAACTCCTAAGATGATCACCGCAGCCATGTAGATGACCATGGCGACCAGAATCTGTAACGTATCTCCCATTCCATATTATCCTTTCTGTTCTCCATACCAATATTATGGTACTTTTTAGTTTATGCCCTGCCGGATCTTATCTGCAGTTCCATCTTCCGTCTTTCCGGCATGATATGAAACTAATTATAAACATATTATAAATTTTTGGCAATCATTTTCTTTTTCTGATAACGTTCTGACAGCCACATTCATAACTGTTCGGGAGTTTACAGCATCTTATATATATCCGGGAATACTTCCACGCTCCTCTTCAGGATCCCTTTCATGAACGCGATCGCGATCCCGTAATTTGTCATGGGCACTCCCTGGTCTTCCGCGCATTTCAGCCTGTACTTCATTTCTCTCTCATTCAGCATGCATCCGCCGCAGTGGATGATCATCTTATACTTCGCCAGTTCATCCGGGAATTCCGTGCCTGACGTTGTCTCAATGCAGATTTCTTTCCCTGTGTATTCCCTGATCCAGCGCGGCAGCTTCACTGTCCCGATATCATCGCACTGCCGGTGATGGGTACAGCCCTCGCTGATCAGGATCACATCTCCGTCCTCCACTGTGTCCAGCGCGGTCACGCCTTTCACCACTGATGCCAGGTCCCCCTTGTATCTTGCGAAAAGGATGGAAAATGATGTGAGCAGGATATCCTCCGGCGTATCCGCCGCCACTTTCTCAAATGCCTGGCTGTCCGTGATCACCAGCTTCGGCTTTTTCCGGAACTGCCCCAGTACATTTTTCAGCTCCGTCTCTTTCACCACGACGGACACCGCGTCCGCCTCGAGTATATCCCGGATCGTCTGCTGCTGCGGGAGGATCAGCCTGCCCTTTGGAGCGGCTTTGTCGATCGGCACGACCAGCACCGCCATGTCCGAAGGATCTAAAAGATCCCTTACAATATATCTCTCCGGCTCTTCCGTCCTCGCCGCCGAGGCGATCAGTTCCTTCAGTTCAGGGATCCCCTCGCCTGTCGCCGCGCTCACGCAGATCACCCGCGCGGTATCCTCCGCAGGGTCTCCACTGCCGCTTTTCCCATGTTTCACGCTTTTCCCGTTTTCTCCGCTTTCCCCGTTTTTCCCATCGCCGCTGTCGGCTTTTTCCAGGCTCAGCTGCTCCACTGTCTTTTGCAGGGCAGCTTCTTCCGCCGCTTCCTTTTTATTTACCGCGATGACATATGGGATCTTCTTTTCCCTGATCCGTTCCAGAAGAGCCATATCTTCCGGCGCAGATCCGACTGTCCCGTCTATGACGAGCACTGCCGCATCCGTCTTGTTGAGTACCTGGTAGCTCTTTCTCACGCGCAGCTTCCCAAGCTCTCCTTCGTCATCGATCCCCGGCGTGTCCATCATCACAACCGGGCCCAGCGGCAGGAGCTCCATTGATTTGTATACCGGATCCGTGGTCGTCCCTCTCACATCTGAGACCAGCGCGATATCCTGTCCTGTGACCGCGTTCATTACGCTTGATTTTCCTGCATTTCTCCTGCCGAAGAATCCGATGTGCACCCTCTCTGATGACGGTGTCTGATTCATACTCATAATCCATCCCTCCATTAAATAATCTGTTCCTCCGCAAATGAAAGGCAGGGGGCAAGATTCCTCCTGCCCCCTTGCAAAATGGTTTTCTGATACATGATCCCAGAGACCATATTCCCGGATCACTCTTATTTTACCACAAGTCTGTGGAAATTTTTCTTTCCTTTTTTCAGGATCACACCTTCTCCCGCGAATACGTCCTTTGCAAACACCGCTTTGATGTCCGTCACTTTCTCTCCGTCCACGGCAGTGCCCCCCTGCTGCACCGCGCGTCTTGCCTCTGACTTTGACGGGACAAGTCCGCTGCGCACGAGCATGGTAAGGATATCGATCTTTCCCTCTTCAAAATCCGCATCCGCAAGCTCCGTCGTCGGCATCTCCGCCGCATTTCCCGTGCTGAACAGGGCGCGTGCGCTCTCCTGCGCTTTCTTTGCCTCTTCTTCGCCGTGTACCAGCTTTGTCAGCTCATATGCGAGGATTTCTTTTGCGGTGTTGAGCTGGGCGCCTTCCCAGGAATCCATCTTGTCGATCTCTTCGAGTGGCAGGAATGTCAGCATGCGGATGCATTTCAGCACGTCCGCATCCGCCACATTTCTCCAGTACTGGTAGAACTCAAACGGCGACGTCTTATTCGGATCCAGCCAGACCGCACCGGACTGGGTCTTGCCCATCTTCTTGCCTTCCGAGTTGAGCAGGAGGGTGATAGTCATGGCCCCTGCGTCTTTCCCGAGTTTGCGGCGGATCAGCTCTGTACCCGCCAGCATGTTGCTCCACTGGTCATCCCCTCCGAACTGAAGGTTACAGCCGTATTTCTGGAACAGTGCGTAGAAGTCATATGCCTGCATGATCATATAGTTAAACTCAAGGAAGCTCAAGCCTTTTTCCATTCTCTGCTTGTAGCACTCTGCCGTGAGCATCCTGTTCACAGAGAAATGCGGTCCCACTTCCCGCAGGAGCTCCACGTAATTCAGGTCCAGCAGCCAGTCCGCATTGTTGACCATAAGAGCCTTGCCCTCAGAAAAATCGATAAACTTGCTCATCTGTTCCTTAAAGCAGTCACAGTTGTGGCAGATCTGCTCCGGGGTCATCATGCTGCGCATATCCGTGCGCCCGGACGGGTCGCCGATATAGCCTGTTCCCCCGCCGATCAGGGCGATCGGTTTGTTCCCCGCCTCCTGGAGGCGCTTCATCAGGCACAGCGCCATGAAGTGCCCTACATGAAGGCTGTCAGCCGTCGGGTCAAAGCCGATATAAAACACAGCCTTCCCGTTGTTCACCAACTCGCGTATGCCTTCCTCGTCCGTCACCTGGGCGATCAGCCCTCTTGCCTGCAGTTCTTCATAGATTCCCATCTTTCTTCTCCTTTTCCTTTTCAGCCTTTGGGATTAAAAAACCGTCCTTACTGCTCTCGCAATAAGGACGGATCTTTCCCGTGGTACCACCTTAATTCACCGGACCGCCGATATCCGGGGATATCCTGCTGCCGGTCTCGTCTGGCGCTGTAACGTGCGCCGCTCCGCCGCAGCCTACACATGCATCTTCGGATCTTTTCGGATCAGATCAGCATTTTCGGTGCGAAGCTCCGGGATGTATTCACTGACACCGTATCACGCGCCTCTCATCACCCGGCAGCTTTCTGTCTTCACGGCCATCTGCTACTTCTTCCCTTCACAGCCTGTATCATATGAGCCATATTAGCTTATGAACTTCCATTTGTCAAGACATTTTCTTTTATGCCCTGAAACGCTTTCTGAGAGCTATGCCTGCCACGGTCACTGTCATCGCTATGAGTGCGAGCAGCATTAACATCTGCGTGCTGTCTCCTGTCTTCGGAGTACCGCTGCCTGTGGTCTTGTTATCTGCCCCATTGTCCGGCTGGCCGTCATCTGATCCCGAAGTGCCTGCCCCCGGCTTGTCCGTATCCGGGTTCTGACCGCTGCCCTCACCGTCGCCGGTGCCATCACTTTTAGCTGTCAGGCCGTCTTTTGCATCTTTGAGCGCAGCCACTGCATCGTCTACTTTCTGCTGGTCCATTACTGACAATGTCTCGTCCGCAAATACTGCCTGTGCGTATTCAAGCGCAGTGCGGAATACTGCCGCCGACTCTTCTGTATACAGGCTGAGATCAAGACCTGCGACCTCATCCAGCAGAGCTTCCAGAGCTTCCTTATCCGCTTTCAGCCTCAGGTTTTCCATAGCTGTCACCAGTTCATCCCACGCCGCATCGACATCACCCTGCATCGCATCCCCATCTGCGAGCACTTCTTTTGCCGCAGCAAGGGCATCTGTAAACTCTTTCTGGCCTGCTTCCACATATTTGCTCAGATCGATCATGTCTGCCAACTCTGCCGCCATCTCAAGGTCCGTCTTGTCCGCCGCCTTCATGTCCAGCGCATGGATTGCTTTTACCAGCTTCATTGAAGCATCCATAACCTCGTCCCTTGTGGCATCCTCATCCGCCATCACTGCCTCGCCTTCTGCGATCGCTTCCTCAAAAAGCTTCTGAACAGATTCCACACAGCTGTCTACATCGCCGCTTTCCACATAAGCTTTGGCTTTGTTCAGGAAATATTCCAGCGTCTTTTTGCTGACTGTCTGGTCTTCAGACGGTGTCTCCGCCTCCGCGGTCTCCCGCGCAAGGTCATTAGTCGCTGTCAGGGCACGCTCCGTCTCGCTGTGCGCCAGCATTCTCTGAGTTTCATCCGACGGCACTGCGGCACCTGCATAGGTTGTCTTTGACGGTTTCTGGAGATTCTCAACAACCGCACTGTAAGCTTCTTTCTGCTCCTCTGTCACTTTATCAGATGCAAGGAGATATTTCGCCTTGCATGCGTCGCGCACACCCTGCTTGAACATCTCGTAGCGCGGTGTGCTGTACACAGTGCTCTCCGCCGTATCTTCTGTGCCTCTTTCCACCGGATACATATACCATCCGTCTCCCGGCTCCCAGTAGCGGTATGTAGCATCTCCGAACATATCATACAGATAGTTGTCCCATGCCCATCTCATAAATCCGTTTGTTCCGAGTGTCAGGGCGTACCATGCTGTCCAGTAGTTATCTCCCGGGTCACTGATCATGAAGTTGCCCGGATAATTGCCTGTACATGTATAGTATGTTGTCTTTAATCCGAGTTCCCTGCGCTCTGCCGACACTTCGTTCATCAGTTCCACATCGCCTGCATTGTCCAGATTGATGGAAATGTCATCCACTCTCTTTAAGAACTCTCTCTCATGCAGGGATTCCGCATTCATAGCGGAGGAAATCTTAAAGCTCTCCCCCTCCTCATTTGTCACAGATTCGATCACGTCAACCGCCGGTTTGAGCAGGTCAAGCCCACGCTCATCCATGGAAATGTATGTAATATCAAACCATCCCATCTCCTCGGAATGTTTCATGAAATCTGTAAGGAATATCGTCCATATCTCCTTGAACGCATCTGTTCCCGGGGTAAAGACTTCTTTCTTTTCAGTGCCTGACGCCTCATCATAGTAAGCGATCTGGTTATTCCAGGGCACGATGCTGTAACATTTGATCTGTCCTTCTCCGCTTGCCGGATCCAGGAGTCCCATCTCGATCTGGAAGTTGATCCACTTGTCATACCAGTCATAATCAAACTCCCATGTCCCGTCAGATTTCTTTGTCCACTGGACCATAGACGGATCTCCGTAGAAGGACTGGTGGTTCCAAGCCTCCTCCACGATGTTCGCGACGACATCGCGGCCGCCCAGCTCTTTGTACTCCTGCATGGAGTCTTCCATCAGGGCAAAATGCTCTTCTGTAAAGTAGAAATCATCCGCACTTTCATTGCAGATCCCGCCTCCCGGTGAGATCTCATCGCCAAGGCCGAGATAATAGTTCGCCACCGAGAACGGATGCTGCCAGATCTGCACTTCATACCCGACATCCTGCGCCGTCGGCTGTACCAGGTTAATGACCTCTACTGTATATGTCAGCTCAAACGCCTGATCCAGTTCATCCGCTGTCACACTGATTGTTCCGGTGTATGTGCCTTCCGCGGTATCCTCCGGGACAGCGATCTGCACCCATGCGAACTGCACGTCATTTGCCTCGATATCTTTTGCTCCGCCTTTATAAATGATATCCGGGTACTGCTTTCTTTCGCCCGCAGCATTTCTTCCTTCCTTCGCGGTGACTTCTTTCAGCCATTTGATATCAACATTGTCTTTGGAGAGCGTCTTTCCGTCCTCTGTCTTAAGGTCAGACGCCGTCACCTGCACGTTGTGCACGTCCTTATTTGCTGCAACCACGATCTTGGAGTTGAGCTCATCCGCCTTCCAAGCGGTCCCGGTGAATGTGCTTCCGCTGCCGCCTTTGAGCGAATCATAATCCTCTCCCATATCCAGGAGCTTCTCATCTCCCACATATGCGTTCATCACTGCCAGCGCAGGATCCACTGTGATCTCTGCTGACGCGGATGCTGTCTCATCGACCGCTGACTTTACAGTCACTGTCACAGTTGTTTTCTCTGTGATATCTTCTGAAGCTGTGAGCAGTCCATCCTCCACAGATACCATATCGGGATCGCTGCTCTCCCAGACCAGCTCGTCTGACGCATTCCACGGTGTGAGCGCTGCTGTCAGCTGCACTGTGCCTCCCGGGATCAAAAGCGCCTCTGTCTGATCCAGCGTGATTGATTCCGGAGCAAGCTCATCGTGGTATACACGGATCTTGTCCAACTGGAGAGCCGCTGTATCCCCGCTCTGCTTTACGACTTTTAATGTATGCTCCGTATTCTCGAGATCCGTTATCTCAAACAATTTCTGCTGATGCACCGCGCTGCCGGACTCAAGCTTTGCCTCCCCTGATCCGACATTCACATCATCAATAAACACGTCAAAGTTTGCGTGTGCAGGGTTCTTGCTTGCCCAGATCTCGATCCCGGTCCCTGTAAATGTCATTGTATAATAATCCGTATCCGCGTCCTTATCACTGTAATGATCCGTTCCGTCAAAAAAGAGGTTCGGATACCCGGATTCCGCATGCCAGCGTCCTGAAGGCTCATACTGGATCTTAAATGCCTCGCCGGACGTTGTCACAACACTGTCGTCCACATCCGTGTATCCCGGAAACTCCGGTTCTTCAGGGATTTCTCCTCCGTATACCTTCACATAGGCAAGATTCATGCCGAGCACATTCGAAGCTGACTCATTCGCTTTGTCAAGGATCGTCACTCTCGCCGTGTGGCTTCCCGCCTCCAGCTCGATGCCTGCATCTTCTGTCGAATAAAGCAGGGCGTTATTATCCGTGCTTACTGCCGCATACGCGTCGCACTCAGTCACCTCTCCTCCATCGATCTGCACGGAAAACATCCTGTGGTTAGATGCTTTCTTCCCGTAGATTTCCAGGCCTGTCCCGCTGAAATCAATCTCAGCCCATGCCCCGACCGTATTGGACCAGTGCTCGCTCGCCGCGGCATCTGCCCCGGCCGCGCTGTCCCAGCCTCCGTCGTTCGCATTTTTCCCTTCGGAGTATGTAAACTCCGTGTCATCGATAACGACAGCGCCATCAGCAGCACGTGCAACCGATGCCATCGCCGGCGCCGCAGTCATCACCGTGCATACGGACAAAATACCTGCCAGCACGCATTTCCCCAGTTTCTTAAACATTTGTTTCCCTCCTTGATAGATTTTCCGCACTTTTCCCAAAGCACAGACTGCCATCCTTATTATACCAATTCTCCCATAGCGCAGGAAATGCATTTTTTTTACTTCATTGTCTTTTTTTATACTAATTTTTTTACATTTCCAAACCGCTCTGCCGCTTCCCTCACTTTTTCCACATCTGTCTGCCAGATTTCAAATTCACTGAACCCGGGGATCCCCATCGGCACGCCTTCCCGCCGGAATCCCATCCGGCTGTCCACGACCTTTTTCCCAGACATATGGAAGGATCTCACTCCGGTATACTCCGCCAGTTTCCCGATCACATCCGGTCCGATCCCTGCACCTGCCAGTATATCCAGGCGTCCTCCGGCCCGGTCTGCAAGCTGCCTGAGCAGTTCCCTTCCCTCCCAGGCAGAACTCTTCTGCCCGCTCGTAAGGATGGTATCGATCCCAAGGGATACACACTGCTCCAACGCCTCAATAGGATCTCTGCATACATCAAATGCCCGGTGCATAGTAACGCCGATCCCGCCGACAGCCTGCACCAACTCTTCCATCTGCTCCATGTTCAGCGTCCCGTCCGGCTTCAGGATACCGATGACCACACCGTCGGCCCCCAGATCGCGGAACATCTCCACCTCGTCCCTGAGTACCCTGAATTCATATCCATCATAACAAAAATCGCCGAAACGCGGGCGCAGCAGCACCCTCACCTTTATATCCGTATTCCGCTTAACCTCGCGGAACAAAGCCGGTGACGGAGAAAGCCCGCCGATGACCAGCCCCGAACAAAGTTCGATCCTGTCCGCACCGCCCTCCTGGGCAGCGATCGCAGACTGGACACTGTCTGCACAGACTTCAAGTAAATAAGACATAACTGCTCCTTTCAGAATATTCTGACGATATCAGAAAAAGGGGTCAGACCCCTCTTAAGAGGGGTCTGACCCCTTTTGCCGCCATTTTCAGACTACTCGTCAAATTATCTCGGAATCTTAGACAACGCTGCGCTGTCACCAACAATTACAACATCATTGTGCAGCTGGAGGATCGACGCCGGCACCTCCGGCGTTACCGGACCGAAGAATGCTTTTGCCACGATATCTGCTTTTGCCTCGCCGTTTACGATGAGAAGGATCTTCTTTGCTTTCATGATCGTTCCGATCCCCATTGTATACGCCTGTCTCGGCACATCATCCGCCGAAGCGAAAAATCTCTTATTCGCCTCGATGGTACTCTCTGTCAGATCTACGCAGTGTGTCGTCTGTGCAAAGGAGCTGTCCGGCTCGTTGAACCCGATATGCCCGTTGTGTCCCAGTCCCAGAAGCTGGATATCCACACCGCCCATGGATGCGATCAGCTCTTCATATCTTGCGCACTCCTTGTCCGCATCCGGCTCTGTGCCGTCCGGCACGTTGGTATTCTCCGGTTTGATATTCACACGGTCAAACAGATGCTCATGCATGAAATAATAGTAACTCTGGTCATTGTCGCGTGTCAGCCCTCTGTACTCGTCCAGATTGACTGTCTTCACCTCCGAAAAATCAAGATCTCCTTTTTCGTACCATTCTACAAGCTGATCATATGTCCCGATCGGCGTGGAACCCGTAGCCAGCCCAAGCACACAATCCGGCTTCAGGATCACCTGTGCGGAAAGGATATTTGCCGCTTTCCTGCTCATTTCCTGGTAGTCTTTTGCTTCATAGATCTTCATATTCTCTTCCTCCTCAAATCATATATTCGCCGCGGAAGGCACTCAGGACAGATAAAAAAACCAGATTTCCGAAGCATAAAGTCAGACCTTATAACTTGAAAATCTGGTTTTGTCTTCCCTCGTAACATCCCAGTGATATTATTAAAATTATAGTATCAATCCATTGGATAAATGTCAAGAAGAACAGCACTTCCCCTGATCATTTCCCTTGTTGTTGCAGCCCCCGTCCCGCGCAGTATCCTCATACTCTATCCCCACCAGTGTCAGTCCCTGCGGCGGAGCCGTCACCCCCGCCTTCGTCCGGTCCTTCTCTGCCAGCATCCTCTCTACATCTTCCGGTTCAAAATATCCCCTTCCCACGCCCGCCAGAGTGCCTGCGATAATGCGGACCATATTGTAAAGGAATCCGTTCCCCCGCACCCGGATCGTAAAGAGAGCCCCGTCCCTGTCCACATCCAGGCTGTATATCGTCCTCACGGTATCTTCCACTGTGGTCTGCGCGCTGCAAAAGCTCTTAAAATCATGCGTGCCCTTCAGATAGCCCGCAGCCCCGCGCATCCGGTCCAGATCTAGCGGAAAGGACACGAAATAAGTGTCCCTGCGCCTCACCGGATCCGGGAACTCACGGTTCAGGATCCGGTACTCATAAGTCTTCACGGACACACATTTCCTCGGGTGCCATCCCGCCGGGACCTCCTCAGACCGCACCACCACCACATCTTCCGGGAGCAGTGCATTCACCGCATACGCGATCCTCTCTGCCGGTATCCTGGTATCCGTGTCAAACACAGCTACATTTCCCCGGGCATGAACGCCCGCGTCCGTACGGCTCGCCCCGGTCACAGTGATCTTCTCTCCGGTCAGCCGGGACAGCGCCCGGTTGAGCACCTCTTCCACTGTCACGCCGTTTTTCTGTATCTGCCATCCGCAGTAATCCGTTCCGTCATAGGCAACTGTCAATTTGATCCTCTTCATGTTCCCCTTCCTGATACCCTTTTTGATATCCTTCATAACACCCTCCATTTTCTCTGTGTATTTTCCTCTGTGTATAAAACATGAGATGCGATAGCTCCGCACATCCGGACCACGCATCTCAGACAACGCTCTGACTGTTCATCAGAATATCCATAATTTAAAATCTACAAATCTTCCTGCCGCAAAAACCGCAGCCACATAAACCACTGTGATAATATAGGCCATTCTGTCCCGTGTCTTATATTTCAGCGGCTTCATCTTCGTGCGCCCCTCTCCGCCGTGGTAGCACCTCGCCTCCATGGCCATCGCCAGGTCATTCGCCCGGCGGAACGCGGAGACAAACAGCGGCACGAGGATCGGGATCATCGCCTTTGCCCTCTGGATGATATTCCCGCTCTCAAAATCCGCGCCCCTCGCCATCTGCGCCTTCATGATCTTGTCCGTCTCCTCCAGGAGGATCGGGATGAAACGCAGGGCAATGGACATCATCATCGCCACCTCATGCACCGGGACATTTACTTTATTCAGCGGGTGGAGAAGTTTTTCCATCCCGTCCGTCAGCCCGTTGGGCGAAGTCGTAAACGTCATGATCGAGGAACCTGCCACCAGGTACATCAGCCTCACAGCCATAAAAACCGAAGTCCTCAGCCCGTTTTCCGTGATCGTGAAGATCCAGAAATGCACCAGCTTTTCCCCTCCCTGCGTGAGGAACAGGTTCATCACTACAGTGAACAGCAAAAGGATCACTATGGGCTTTAAGCCTTTTACTATGTATTTGAGCGGTACTTTCGACAGCTTTATGACCACCCCGAGGAATACCGTCGCGATCACATATCCGAGCAGGCTGCTCTGGACGAATAAAGACACAAGAAAAAGAAGGGTGCATACGATCTTCACCCTTGGGTCCAGTCTGTGTATCCTGCTCTCTGCCGGGTAATACTGCCCGATCGTGATATCTCTTATCATGATAAGCTCCTCATTATCTCATCCGCCGCCTCTTCGATCGTCGTGGCATCCGGTGAGAGGTCAAATCCCCTCTCCTTTAAATCATGCATCACATAAGTCACCTGCGGCGCCGCAAGCCCTACCTTCTCCAGTTCTTTATAGTGGCGGAACACTTCCCGGGGCGTGCCGTCCAGCATCTTCTCCCCCCGGTTCATCACAATGATACGCTCCACATATCTCGCCACATCTTCCATACTGTGGGACACAAGGATGACCGTCATCCCGGTCTCCTTATGGAGCCTCTCCACCTGATCCAGGATCTCGTCCCTTCCCTTCGGATCCAGCCCTGCCGTCGGCTCATCCAGCACGAGCACCTTCGGGCGCATGGCCAGGACTCCTGCGATCGCCACGCGGCGCTTCTGCCCGCCGGACAGTTCAAAGGGCGACTGCCTGTAATACTTCTCCGGAAAACCAACCAGCTCCAGCGCCTCTTTTGCCCGCTCTTCGCATTCTTCCTGGGACAGTCCCTGGTTCTTCGGCCCGAAACAAACATCGCTCAGCACATCCACCTCAAAGAGCTGATGCTCCGGGTACTGGAAGACAAGACCGACCTGGCTGCGCAGCCAGCGCATGTCAAAACCCTCTTCGTAAATATCCTTCCCTTCGTACAGGATCCTGCCCGAAGTCGCCCTGGTCAGCCCGTTCAGGTGCTGGATCAGCGTGGACTTCCCGGATCCGGTGTGCCCGATGATGCCCACGAACTGTCCCTGGGGAATCTCAAGGCACACATCCTTGAGCGCCTGTTTCTCATAGGCTGTCCCCGGGCTGTATACATAATTGATATGTTCTAACGCAATCGACATAATGCCTCCACCAATTCTTCTCTCCTCAGGATGCCCCTCGGGATATCCAGTCCCCGTCTCCGCAGTTCCTCTGCCAGCATCGTCACCTGGGGCACATCCATCCGGTACGACTTCAGCTCTTCCACCCTGCTGAAGATCTCCCGGGGCGTGCCGTGCATGACGATATGCCCGCCGTCCATGACGAACACCTGGTCCGCGTCAATGACTTCTTCCATATAATGTGTGATCAGGATCACTGTGACCTTCTTCTCTTTCCTCAGCTTCTCCACCGCGCGGATGACCTCTTTCCTTCCGTTGGGGTCCAGCATCGCCGTGGGCTCGTCCAGCACGATGCACTTCGGCTCCATGGCGATCACTCCCGCGATAGCCACGCGCTGTTTCTGCCCGCCGGAGAGTTTGTTCGGGGACGCCTTGCGGTACTCGATCATTCCCACAGAGCGCAGGCTGTCCTCCACCCGCTTCCAGATCTCATCCGTGGGCACACCCAGATTTTCCGGGCCGAATCCCACGTCCTCTTCCACCACAGTGCCGATGATCTGATTGTCCGGATTCTGAAAGACCATGCCCGCGGTCTGGCGCACATTCCACAGTTCAGCCGGATCTTTCGTATCCCGGCCGTCCACCCACATTGTCCCGCCCGTGGGCACGAGGATGGCGTTCATATGCTTTGCCAGCGTAGACTTCCCGGAGCCGTTATGGCCCAGCACGGCGACAAAGGATCCCTGTGGGATGTCTATGTCCACGCCGTCGATGGCGCGGTTCGTCCCGATCACATTGCCTTCCTCGTCCCGCTTGTCATATTCATAGATCAGTTTCTCTGCATGGATCATTTCCATCGGCTTCCTGCCCTCCAATAAATATCTGCGGCTGCCGGCATATCCGTTCTTATCATCCGGCAGCCGGATTTCCGGCTCATATGGTCTTTATTTTACGGCATGAAAGTGTATTTTGCAAGTCCCGCTATCTCTTAAATCCCTCCCCGTATACCTCGCTGATCTCCGTAAACATGAAAAACGCTTTCTCATCCGCTTCCTGCACTGCTTCTTTTACCAGATATGCCTCAGCTTTGGAGCAGGCGCACAGGAGGACCTCCCTGTCTTTCCCCGTATAAGCGCCGACCGCCCTCAGGGACGTAACGCCCCGCGCCGCCCGCTCCCCGATCCGTTCCGCCACCGCTTTTCCATTCCCGGTAATGATGACAGCCAGCGTTCCCGCGCCCACGCCATAGAGGATCTTGTCAATGACCACCGTTGATACGAATGTGGCGAGCACACCGTACAGCACAGCGTCCACATCCCCGAACACGGGCCAACCGAGCAGGATCACCGCCAGGTCGATCAGCATGGTGATCACCCCGATCGTCATGTGCGGCTTCTTTTTCTTGACCGCAAATGCCAGGAAATCAATGCCGCCCGATGATGAACCGCGTATATAAAACAAAGCCATTCCCGCCCCGAGGAATGCTCCCGAACACACTGACGCGATCAGTCGGTCGCCGCTGTACATGGGAAAGAGCGGGAACACCAGATCCAGAAATAAGGACGAGATCACCATCGTTACCGCGCTTTTGACCAACAGCCGTTTCCCTACTGCACGGTAACTGATGATGACCAGCGGGATATTGAGCAGGAGCGTCACCGTTCCCACAGGCAGTCCCCACAGATAGTCCATGATCAGTGCCAGCCCGGATACTCCGCCCGGGGCGAATCCCGCATTTCCCGCAAAAGTATAAATACCGGCAGCATACAGGATGCTGCCGGCGATATTGTAGAGGAAGTCCCACAGGAGACTCCCCATTTTTGTTTCTTCTCTTCTTTTCATTCTGCTGCTCCTGATGTTTAATATAGTCAGGATATGCAGTTTTTTCTAAAGTATCCGCGTTTCACATGAGCGGATAAAGAGCCCGGCTCTCCGCATACTGGACGATCGTCGAGAGAGACGTGCTGCGGGAAAGCATCCCCGCCACTTCAAGGCTGAACTGCGCAAACATAGGTCATCACTTCCTTTACACTTGCAATATCTATTGTTGTTTATTTCTCCAGCAGAAATTTCAGGGCATTCAGATGTATGATCCCCTCTCTTGAAAAATCCATCTTATCCATGGATATCACATATTTCGGATAATTATCCGGTATACTTGCATATGCTCCGAATTCCCGGTCGATCACCTTCTGGTCATACAGATAATATGTCACCTGATAATACTCTTTTTTTCCGTTTTTAAGCGCCACAAAATCCACTTCGCCGCCCGGGAGCTTTCCGACATACACCTCATATCCTCTGGAGAGCAGCTCGTTATAGACGACATTTTCCAGAAGCGCTCCCATTTCCAGTTTATACCCGCTGTTATGGATCCTCCCAAGCCCAAGATCCGTAAGATAGTACTTATCCAGCGTAGTAAGGAGCTTCCTGCCTCTGATATCATACCGCCGCGCTTTCGACACGATCAGGGACGTCTGGATGTGATCCAGATAATTGTACAGCGTCTGCGTACTTACATCTCTGTCCATACTCTTGAAATATTTCAGTATCCCCTGAGAGGAAAAAGTCTGCGAAGGATTTGCCATCAGATACTCCATAATGCGGTTCAGAAGATCAACATCCCGGGCGCCGGTCCGCTGTACAATATCCCGCAGTACAACCGAGTTATACAGATCCTGCAGAAATGTACGGACCTCGCTCTCCCCATGCATGGAAAACCGCTGCGGCATACCGCCCCAGTTCATATATTCTGTAAGATCATTTTCATCCGGCGTCTTAATTTTTCTCATCTCACATGCTTCCTGAAAAGAGAATGGCATTACCCTGAATGTAATATATCTCCCGGAAAGAACAGTAGCCAGCTCCCCTGACAAAAGTTTACTGTTGGAACCTGTGATAAAAATGCTTACATCCCAAGTCGCCCGGAAAGAATTGATCGACCTTTCAAATTCCGAGACCATCTGGATCTCATCAAAAAAGAGATAATATTTTTCTTCATTCTGCCTTTTATCACAAATATGATCATACAGCTGCTGCGCATTTGTAATCGAGGAATATTGAAAATCCTCAAAGTTCATATAAATAATCTGTTCCTTTTTCACGCCCGCCTGCAGCAGCTCATCCATAATCTGATGCAAAAGCACAGATTTTCCGGAACGCCTTAAACCGATCAGCACCTTGATCAATTCATTCTCGTAAAATGGCCGGATCCTTTTTAATATATTTTCACGCTTGATCATAAAACCACCTCGTTTACCCTATTATTCCCTTCTTTATTTTAGAATAAACGCATAAAAAAAGTAAAGTTGTTTTGATATATCAAAATAACTTTACTTTTTATGTGCATATTTTGATTTAAAAACATCCTATAATAATTCTTATAAAATAATACATATGTCAGATTCCGATAATCTGTTGCCTAATAAGCCAAACATACTAATTCATCGGGCGGAAATACATTAACATAACTAAAATGATCAGACCAAGCAATGACAGTATCCTGCACAAAAAAACATATACCGATGAAGGCTCATCCTTTTTCCCATCCAACGTCCTCCAAAATCCAGGATCTGTTATTCCATCAATTCTAAGAATGAACTTTTCTTAATAATAGTTCTGAAATGCAACCAAGTCAACCTTCTATTTTCACACTTGTGCGCAGTTCGATTCCGCGCATTGCGCTCCATCACGCTCGCGGGCTGGCGCCCTATGCTAAAATAGAAGAAAAGCCCAGGGAAAATGCAAGCACTTTCGAATGATTTACTCCGCCGTGCGTAGCTCGATTCCGCTTCGCTACATCTCGCTCGCGGGCTGGCGCCCTATGCTAAAATAGAAGAAAAGCCCAGGGAAAATGCAAGCACTTTCCCTGGGCTTTTCTTCTATTTTAGCGCACGGCTTGTAGCCTTACGCGTACTTATTCGATGATGGAAGCTACTGTACCTGATCCTACTGTACGTCCACCCTCACGGATAGCGAATCTCAGACCTTCCTCCATAGCTACCGGATGGATCAGTTCAACTGTCATTGTAACGTGATCTCCAGGCATGCACATCTCTGTGCCTTCCGGAAGCTCGCAAACGCCTGTAACGTCTGTTGTTCTGAAGTAGAACTGCGGACGGTAGTTGTTGAAGAACGGTGTATGGCGTCCACCCTCATCCTTTGTCAGAACGTATACCTGGCATGTGAATTTTGTATGGCATGTTACTGTGCCCGGTTTGATCAGACACTGTCCTCTTTCGATCTCTGTTCTCTGGATACCACGAAGAAGAGCACCGATGTTATCACCAGCCTGAGCCTCATCAAGAAGCTTACGGAACATCTCGATACCTGTTACGACTGTCTTCTTAACATCCTCGTGGATACCAATGATCTCAACTTCGTCAGATACGTGAAGTGTACCACGCTCTACTCTACCTGTAGCAACTGTACCACGTCCTGTGATGGAGAATACATCCTCTACCGGCATCAGGAACGGCTTATCTGTGTCACGCTCCGGAGTCGGGATCCACTCATCAACAGCGTCCATGAGCTCCATGATCTTGTCTCCCCACGGTCCGTCCGGATCCTCGAGAGCCTTCAGAGCTGAACCCTGGATAACCGGTGTGTCATCTCCCGGGAACTCATACTCGTTGAGTACTTCACGGATCTCCATCTCTACGAGCTCAAGCAGCTCTTCGTCGTCTACCATATCGCATTTGTTCATGAATACTACGATGTACGGTACGTTAACCTGGCGGGACAGAAGGATGTGCTCCTTTGTCTGAGCCATAACACCGTCAGTAGCAGCAACTACGAGGATAGCGCCGTCCATCTGAGCAGCACCTGTGATCATGTTCTTAACGTAGTCCGCATGTCCCGGGCAGTCAACGTGAGCGTAGTGACGCTTCTCTGTCTCGTACTCAACGTGTGCTGTGGAGATCGTGATACCACGCTCTCTCTCTTCCGGAGCCTTGTCGATATTCTCGAAATCAACCGCTGCGTTTCCTGCTACTCTGTGAGACAGAGTTTTTGTAATAGCAGCTGTCAGAGTCGTTTTACCATGGTCAACGTGGCCGATGGTACCAATATTACAATGCGGTTTTGTTCTTTCAAATTTAGCTTTTGCCATTTTGAATGTCCTCCTTAAAATTACCACCCTTTTTGCGGGCACTTAATTGGTTTCGATTTTACTCGGCTAAGACTGATTATATTTCAATCCCAGCTGTTTTTCAAGCCTTTTTCTGCGATTTACGCATTTTTATTGGATAATACTTTTTCCTGTACAGACTTCGGCACCTGCTCATATTTCTCAAAGAACATTGAGTAGTTACCACGTCCCTGTGTTCTGGAACGAAGATCTGTAGAGTATCCGAACATCTCGGACAGCGGAACGAATGCGCGTACGATCTTTCCTCCTCCAAGGTCATCCATTCCCTCGATGCGTCCGCGGCGTGAGTTCAGGTCGCCGATGATATCACCCATGTACTCCTCAGGCATTGTTACCTCTACCTTCATGATGGGCTCAAGAAGTACCGGAGCGCCCTGCTTCATAGCATCCTTGAACGCAAGGGAACCTGCGATGTGGAATGCCATTTCTGAAGAGTCGACCTCATGATAGGATCCATCGTAGCAGTTTGCGTGAACACCTACTACCGGGAATCCTCCGAGGATACCGGACTTCATAGCGTCCTGGATACCTTCGTCTACAGCCGGGATGTATTCCTTCGGGATAGATCCGCCGACAACAGTAGACTCGAAGGAGTATGTCTCCTCACCGTTTGCATCCATTGGCTCAAATTTAACTTTACAGTGTCCGTACTGACCACGTCCACCGGACTGTTTTGCGTACTTGCTGTCGATATCTGTGGATTTTGTGATCGTCTCTTTGTAAGCAACCTGAGGCGCACCTACGTTAGCCTCAACCTTGAACTCACGGAGAAGACGGTCAACGATGATCTCCAGGTGGAGCTCACCCATTCCGGCGATGATCGTCTGTCCTGTCTCAGGATCAGTATGAGCGCGGAATGTCGGGTCCTCCTCAGCAAGTTTCGCGAGGGACTCACCAAGTTTGCCCTGGGAAGCCTTTGTCTTCGGCTCGATCGCGAGCTCGATAACCGGATCCGGGAATTCCATGGACTCAAGGATTACCGGATTACGCTCGTCACAGATCGTATCTCCTGTTGTGGAGATCTTAAATCCGATCGCAGCAGCGATATCTCCTGAGTAAACCTTATCCAACTCTTCACGCTTGTTGGCATGCATCTGAAGGATACGTCCAACACGCTCTTTCTTATTTTTAGTTGCATTCAGTACATAGGAACCGGAGTTCATTGTACCGGAGTAAACCCTGAAGTAAGCGAGCTTACCTACGAACGGGTCTGTCATGATCTTGAATACGAGAGCGGAGAACGGCTCGTCATCGGAAGAATGTCTCTCCACTTCGTTGCCGTCTTCGTCAACACCCTTGATAGCCGGGATGTCTGTCGGAGCAGGCATGAATTCAAGAATCGCGTCCAGAAGCTTCTGGACACCTTTATTTCTGTATGCGGAACCGCAGCATACCGGAACGGCTGTACATTCGCATGTCGCCTTTCTCAGCGCGGCTTTCAGCGCATCTACGGACGGCTCCTCGCCCTCCAGGTATTCCATCATCAGGTCGTCATCCAGCTCGCAGATTTTCTCGATCAGCTCTGTGTGATACAGTTCTGCTTCATCCTGCATTTCTTCCGGGATGTCGCATACGGTGATGTCATCACCCTTCTCATCATTGTAGATGTAAGCCTGCATCTCGAACAGGTCGATGATTCCCTTGAATTCGTCTTCTTTTCCGATCGGAAGCTGAAGACAGATCGCGTTTTTGCCGAGTCTGGTCTTGATCTGATCCACTGCATTGTAGAAATCAGCTCCAAGGATGTCCATCTTGTTGATGAATGCCATTCTCGGTACGTTGTATGTGTCTGCCTGACGCCATACGTTCTCTGACTGAGGCTCAACGCCGCCCTTTGCACAGAAAACACCTACAGCGCCGTCCAGTACACGGAGTGAACGCTCAACCTCTACGGTGAAGTCAACGTGTCCCGGGGTATCGATGATGTTGATACGATGCTCCAGTGCACCCGGCTTCGGTTTTGTCTTTTCTTCCAAAGTCCAGTGACATGTCGTAGCGGCTGAAGTGATCGTGATACCTCTCTCCTGCTCCTGCTCCATCCAGTCCATGGTAGCAGTACCTTCGTGAGTATCACCGATCTTGTAGTTAA
>ERZ1090864.307-NODE-307-length-27909-cov-65.527249_pt1 | contig 27909 bp, 49 predicted proteins | sample MGYA00478479_ERZ1090864 | MGnify/ENA primary metagenome ERZ1090864 (study PRJEB33644, sample SAMEA5815743) | chicken gut metagenome | biome: Chicken; feature: Gastrointestinal Tract; material: Caecum | place: Ireland | collected 2019-01-01 | study: A study of the...
TAGTAGGCCATGACCCGGTCGGCCACGTTTTCGGAGTTTAGGAGGTTGACCAGACCGCAGGCATTTGACTGTACCACGTTGGGAGCCGCATTGGTGACCTGTGTCCTGGAGATGATCCGCTGCGTGTGGCTGTACCGCTGGCCGGTGAGCGTGCACTGGGAGGACTGGCCCAGGACGGCGTAGTTGGCCCCGGACTCCAGGATGGTCCCGTTGGTGACCTCCAAATTGTGGATAGGCTCGTCAAACTCCACCAGCACGGCGGTAAGCTCCTGGCCCTGGGGAGTGGTCATGGGCTCCGCCGCCGCCTCGCCGTCAAACAACGTAACCGTCTCATCGGTGTCCAGCGCGATATAGGCGTGCTCCGTGATGTTGACCTGGGAGGCCGGGGACAGTCCGGCCACGCTGCCGCCCATATACACGGCGCTGGGGGCCAAGTCGTATGGCTCATCCGCTGTGCTGGGTACGATGGAGAGGTCGCCGTTTTTATCTTTTTGGCACAGGCCGCCCACCGCAAACAGCACGTTGCGCAGGTTGTCCCTCCTGGTGGCCTTGGGCAGCCAGCCATACATGGGGGTGGCCCCCAGCTCAGAGTCCAGGGTGTACGGGATAATGCCGTGGATGATGTCCGCCACCAGCTCTGCCAGGGTTTCGCCGGTGTAGATGCCGCCGTAATGGTAAGAGCTCAGCAGCAGGCCGATGCCGGAGATGCAGCTAAATTTCCACTGCTCCCGGCCCGTGCGGGTGATGGTCTCCACGTACTGTTTGGTGATAAGCGTGTCGTCGTGGTAATACCGCACCACGTCGCCGTAGTTGTAGCGGTTGAGCCCGTACCGGTCCCCCTGGGCCACCAGCAGCGTCCGGGCAATGCCGATGGACCCAGGGCCCTGGGCCACCACAAACCGCCCATCCGCCGCCAGAAGCCGCGTCTGGAGCCGCGTGTCCCGCACCACCGCCGTGAGAGTGTCGGCGGAGAGGGATTCCATGGTCAGCGAGTCCGCCAGTACCGCCGAGGCGGACATGATCCCGTCTCCCTGATAGGTCTGGCTGCCGTACTCCAGTTTGTCGTTGACGTTGGACACTGCTCCACCTCATTTCTCCGTAAGAGTCAAAACAAGTGATTTATAAGCGATTCCGCCGCCAAGGAGAGGGATTCTTTTTGCGTTCCCGATGCTGGGTATCATTATTTTTGTCGATAAATCCCCTGTGTCTGGGTCGTCATACTGTACAGATACAACCGGAAGCTTAGCAATTTTACGGATAAGTTTATATCGTTCTTCTGTCAATAAAGATGATGTATACACCATTCCATCTTTTGTATCTACAAGGTCAATAATTGCAGATCCATCCTGAGCCGTTCCACTGTTTGGACCTTCAATTTTGCTAATTCCAAACTCTGGGAGATACGGAGAAAAATCGTTTGAAAAATCAGTGCCATTTATAATCAATGTCATGCTATTTTGCCTCTACAAGCGATGTGCCTCTTAATATTGCTTCTTTCTGGCTATACCGATATTGCTTTCTAGCCAAAATTGCTCCATCAAGTTCCGCCGTTAAATTAATTATTATATCCTGCGAGTTATATCCCTGTAATGTAGATAGATTTTTACTGGAATTAGCAGATACTGTCCCAAGCCCGGAGGAGGAAAAATCTACGCTGGCTGTTCCGAAGTTCATTCCGCCTTCAATATCCCGGCGGATTTGGTCATATTCGTTGTCCCAGCCCTCTCCAAGCCCAAGGGCCATGTTTTTGCCCATGTCGGCGAACACCGTGGAAGGAGAGTGGATGCCAAGTAGTCCTTTTACGCTAGAGACAATTCCGGAGAAGAATCCCGTCACTTTCTCCTTGATCCAACCCGCCATGTTTTGAATCCCTTCCCAAATCCCAGACACAATGTTTTCGCCAACTTCAACGATGCTGCCCATCAGACTGCCAATGCCGTTTACAATTGCGGAAATAATTTGCGGGAGGGAAGATACCAGTTGCGGAATTGCCGAAATAATTCCAGTAATTAAATTGAGCAAAATGCTAATGCCTGCGTCAACAATCTCCGGAAGATTTTCTGCGATGAAATTTGTAAACGCCGTGATGATTTCAGGAAGCCTGGCCACAAACTCTGGAATAGAATCAATTATGCCGTTGACCAGGCTATTCAACATTTCTACGCCTTTGTCCAGTATCGTGGGCAGCTCTCCAGTTAGATAATCCAGAAACGATGTAATGATTTGTGGGATGCGGCTTACCATGTCAGGCAAACCGCTCTCTATTCCGCTGGTAAGCTGGTCAAGAAGCTGCACGCCCATGTCCAGCACTTGCGGGAAAAGGCTAGATAGCGCCGTTCCAATTTCGCTTACAATCTGAGGAACAGCGGAAACAACGGTAGGGATGCTTTGCACAATTCCGCTTGCCAAAGCAGTAATGATTTGCACGCCCATGCTCAAAAACTCAGGCAGCTTAGAAACAGCCGTATTCACCAGCTCACCAACCGCCGTTGCAAACTGTTCGTCTGCTCCTTCCGTTCCAGACAACATACCAGAAAAAGCAGTTGCAACGTTGGCAAGCGCGGGTACAAACTCAGACATCAGGCGGTTTTCCACATCGGAAACGGTTTGGCCAAGAGTAGACAAAGCCTGATCCATCATAATCTGACCGTCTCTTGCCGCTACAATAGATTCGTTGTTGCGGTAAAAAGCATCTGAAGCCTCGTCATAAGTTCCGGCAAGGGTTTCCATGATAAGCTGGTTCCGTTCAGATTCAGAGCCAGCAGCGGCAAGTTTTGAATTAAACTCGTCCTCGCTGATTCCAGCCCAGTTCAAAGCGTCGGCAAGTACGCCGGTTACTGCGCCTACTTTTGCTGTCTCGTTGCTGGCCTCGATCAGTCCTTCAATAGGCAAACTGTCACCAAATGTACCATTTACACCGGCTGCAATTTCGGTCCACTTGGATACATCTTCTTCTGACTCTGCCAACTTGGCCAACAACTGGGAAGCCTCGGTGGCCGTGTCTGTATCTCCAAGGATTTCATAAAATCCTTTATACGCATCTTGCGCGGTCTCTGCGCTATACCCCGCCGCTTCATACGCTGTATTAAGTTTGCCCTGCGCAATCCGGTATTCCTCGGTGGATTGTTCTAATGCCAGAAGCCCTCCAACCGCCGCGCCGGCAGCAGCAGTAACGGCGCCAATACCAGCCGCCGCCACTTTCCCAGCAGATGCAAGGCCGCTTTTCAGCTTGGAGGCGAGGCTGGAGCCGCTTTTTGTTACGTCTTTAACACCGCTGTCATACTCGCTTGTGTCCAGAGCAATCCGGGCGAACAAATTGAAAGAGGTCCATTAGGACTCACCACCTCCTTCCTTATATCTCCAGTGAAGGTTTCTGCATGTTTTGCACTTCCCACGGAGCGCATTAGAAAGTGATTCCAAGTCACACAACTCTAAAACGTAGAAAGAAAACGCATTTTCTCCATACTTTTTCCAAGCCCGTTGCAGGTGATCGTTGCAGTGTTTTCCATTCTCCAGCGAAACTCTGTGTTGCCTCCATCGTCGCTCAATGTGCCTTGCCTGCCTGATGTACCTTTTCCCGTTCGCTGTATTTTCGATGCAATAAATCCCCGTCACTTACTCGCCGCCCCCAATCCTCGCAATTTTGTCTTTCATCTTCCCGATGATCTCGTCTGGAGTTCTCGTTTCTTCCGGCCTCTGGTCCTCCAGATCGAGGTAGCGAGCTTTTATGTAGCTTCCGCCTGCATATTTCGCCGTGTTTTCTGTAATTGCCTTTAAAGCATCGGTTACATATATCCGATACGCTTTTTCCCGCATCTGCTTTTTTAGAAGGGTTGGAAGCGCAGAAAGTAGCGCTTTCGCACCCATCCTTGGAGCGGACAGAAGGGCCAGCGTTACGCCGTCTCGTCCTCCTGCCCAAACGATTTGAAAAAATCGAGCAGTTCCTTGTCCTGGAATAGGTCGCGCACCTGTTTCATGGTCTCTATGACTTTCTGCTTGGCAATCTTATCCAGCTCCGTCTCGTTGAGGACAGATAGGACGCCGAACACGTCTTCACGGTGATCTTTCAGCAGGATTGGAACTAAAGTGGCGTACTTGTGCGCCGCAAAGGTGTACAGCTCCGCCGCACTCTTACCCTTGCTGTCAAACTTATTGGCCAGCTCGTCCAATAAGGATTTGTCCCCTGTGATATTGGCAATATAGGGGGTAAGCTCGCACAGCACGTCCGCTGCCCGCTCGGTGCTCAGTTCAGACAGTTTCATCAGGCACTTTCCTCCACGGCAGGCGCGGCGCTATAGAACTCCATTGGCATGGTGTCCTGCGCATCAATAGAAACATGGCCGGTCAGCTCCACAGATACCTGTCCTTTGCCGTTCTTGGTGGTCTGGAGTGTAAATCCGCCAGTGGAAAGAGCGTTTTTCAGGCATACGGCCACCATGCCGCCGTCCGCCCGGTCGCCTACCCACCACAGGTCGGAGAAGTCTGTCTGCTTGAGGTCACGCCGGGGCACAATCTTATTTCCAGTCACGTCAGCCGCTCCCAGCGACAGCCGAATGGATTCCGGGGACGTTCCGAGTGAGGTAAAGGACATCTTGCACTCCCAGCCGTCCAGATGCTTGAGCTCCATCATATTGGTAGGACAGTTATCCACATCCTCGCCCATGTCAGAATAAGTAGGATCGCAGGAAATATTGATGCCGCCGGTGGTCGGGCATACAATATCTTCATCTGCCGGAGCCGTCGGTGTCGCTGGGGTGAACTTCTTCAAAATCACGCCCGCGTCAAGCTGCATTTCCTCGAATGTGCTTTGCGGGATTACAGTAAATTTGCCCATGTGGGCCTCCTTTCTAGCTGAATGTCAGATATTCAGCAGTAATATTTATGTATCTTCGTTTAATTGCGGGATCTTCCTCATATGTGAGGCTCTGGCACCATGGAGAACCTCGTTTCAGCCAGATGTAGCCCTCTTCGCATGGGATCAGTACGCCGCTGTATCCAATGCGCTTAGACAGTTCTTGCGCCGCTTCGTCCGGTACAGCCTCGCTCTCTGTGCGGAACCACAGGTTGACGGTCAGGCCGACTTCGCCCAAGTCAAAAGCGCTGTCTATGTACTCATATGTCCCGTATGGAAACTCCACATCGTCTGGAACGGCGCTGGCCCGGTAGAAGTCCATGAATCTGTTAAACCAGGAATAGAGGGCCTTGTTTTTGGTCATAAAGCGCCCGCCTCCTGCCATGCTTTAATCAACTTTGGTCCTTGCTTGGCAATCCAGTCCACCATTTCCTCGTTGGTAGCCCACTCGCTATTTTCAGCAAGGCCACTCTCAAAAAGAAACGCATGGACAATCTCGTGGCGGATATTTTTTCGCTCTTGCAATTCCAGTTTCCCTTTGCTGCCCGGCTCCCCCCTCTTGTAATTCTCAACTACAATTTCTTTCGTGGTTTCATCACAGAAGCCATCACAGCCTTTTAGGCGGGATTCTTTTTCTTCTGAAACAAAAGCGATGCTGTATTTCGTACCTAAAACATTTACATTCATGTGGTCAGCGCCCACCTCTCCGCAGTGAAGTATTTCAGTGGCAACGTGGACGAGCGGGGCGCAACCTTTTCCTCTGGGTTTGAGGTAACCCGGTAGGTCTGGCCGGTCTCCACGTCCTTGAATACGTCGTTGTACTCGATGGGAAAATCCCGGTCAACCAGGGCGGAATACAGGCTGGTCACGCCCTCTTTTTCCGCCCTCCGGGCCTCCATGGAGGTATCCAGCGCCTGATAATTGGTGAACTCCGTGCCCTCCGTCCACTCCACGATGTAGCCGCCCGCACCATCCGGCACACGCTTTTTCTCCATTAGCACACAGGTGCGTGCAAAATCATCAAGCAAAGACACGTTCTCACCTCCACGGGTTGTCTTTGTGCGGCTCCGCCGGCGTCATGTGGGGATTTGGGTTTGCATATTGCCAGCTCCCCGCTGGTTTTTTCCAGGGGGCAAGCTGGGCGGCGAACACGTCTCTCCAGCCCACCGCAAGCCCTTTGGAGTTTGTGGCCTTGGAATAGCTGTACCCGCCAAAACTCTCGCTAGTATACGGGCCGCTGTCTCCGTTCTTGGCCTGCCATGCTGTGATTTCATCCACAGTGGACAACAGCGCTTTCGGGAGGGCCAGCGCCCATACAGAGCCGTCAAAGGTTTCATCTGTCAACATTATCTCTGTTCCGCTTTCGTCAAGAGCCGCTCCGTCAGCGTATTTGTACACGCCATCGTTGAACAGGCTCCCCACAATCCGGAAATATTGCCCATTTACGAGGAAGGGCAGCGTGAGCTTCCCGTCCTCGATGGTGTATGTATCGTCATACCGGCCCACGACGAACCAGTTGTTCAGATACATCAAAACGGTTTCAAGCATCACGCCGCCCTCCTATCACTTTCTCGATCTGGTTTTTGCTTTTGCCTGCGGTTCAAATGTTGCCCCAGAGAATGTGAATGTCACAACGCTGGCATCTTCCACAAGCACCTCAAAGGTGTCATCCTTTGTCACCCGGAATACAATGTCCGGGTCAAAGGCAATCTTGTCCTTTGTGGTCTCTCCGTTTTTCTTGAAGGTCATATTGGTCCCGGTTTTGGTCAGGTGGAAGGGGAAGTAATATCCGCTGTCCTCGCCCGGCAAACTACTGAACTCGGAATACCCAGTCACATAGTGAAATGTACCAGTTACAGAACCATCTGCTTTTACTGTCAGATCATCACCGACCAATTCAGAGACCTGTTTCCCCAATAGGGTCTGACTGCTGGGGAAGAGCGTTAAAGTGTCAGACCCGATTAACCCCCCGCCGATACGGTAATCTTGGCAATGCCGTCCAGATACTCAGCCCACAGCTTCATGCCCATGATGGCGTAGCTCTCTCCCACAGCGGTGGAGTAGTTGCCCTGGGCGTGGAACCCGATCAGGTTGGTCTCACCCTGAGTGGTGTAGTTCAGGCCCAGGCGGGCGAACTCGCTGTCGCCGGGGTCGATGTAGTACAGGTCGATATTCTCCACAGGAGTCGCCAGAACCGTATTCCGGGCAATGCCGGAGCCGCCGGAGATCGTGGCGGGCAGCAGGAACAGCGTGGAGTAACCCATGAAATTCTGGATGTAGTTGATGCCGAACTGGGTCTGGACAGTGATGTCAGCAGTGCCCAGGTAGTCGTAAGCGTCCAGGATGTTGGCAAAGCCCACAACCTGGGTCACGTCCTTTGCCATACCTGCGAACTTGTCCAGCACCTTGCCCTGAGCCTGGGCAAGAGCGGCCTGCCAGGTGGTAGCGGTGCCGGTCAGAGAACCGGTGTTCAGGAAGGTGTAGAAGTCACCCAGCACCACGTTCTGGAGCTTAGTCAGGAACGCATCGTCGGACTTCTCCACGGCGATCTCCGCGCCGTACTTGTCCACGTCCTCAATAGGCACAGCCTTGGCGTACTTCTGAATGGTGATGTCATCCTTCTTGGCCTGTACGATGGTGGTCTTGGAATAGGGGATTACCTCGCCGGGGCCAACATCGCCATCCTCCAGCGCCACGCTTGCGGTGTAAGAGATCAGCTGAGTGCCGGGCGTCTTGCGGATAGGCCGCATGATGCCCATGATGTTACGCAGGGCCTCCCAGTTGTCGTTAAACCGGGTGACAAAGTCAACCTCGCGAGCGGTTACACTGGTATACACATTGGGCAGAGAGTCCCTTGGGTTAGTCAGGCTTTCAACTTTTGTAGCTGGCATTCAATTCAGTCCTTTCAAGTGATTTGATTTTCCATGAGCGCCTTCTGACGCTCTGCGGCGGATAGCATATACCGGCCATGTTCATCCTTTTTGTAGATGTCGGCCTTTGTCATTGCGCCGCTGTTGTTGTTTGCCGGTGGATTAGAGGTCTGTGCGCCCCTGGTCTCCGTGGTGGCGATAAAGTCCGCCCACTCGCTCTTAATGCTCTCTGTGAGCTTGTCAGCTCCCTTGATGGCCCCCTTGTCGTCCAGCTCCACGCTGTCCACATCGGAGACCTTCAGAACGGACTCCAGGCGCTTCTCACTTACCCCGGCTTCTTGCAGGAGCGCCCTGTATGCCTTTTCTTTGGCCGCTTTGGTCTCCTTCTCGCCGATCTCTGCCTTGTAATCGTCGAACTCCTTTTTGAGCGCTTTGTATTCATCAGTGTCCTTGATTTTCGGCGCAGGTTCGGCCTTATTCTGTTCCAGAGCTTCCTTCACCTTTCCTTCGGAGAAAGCATCCCTGGCCGCCAAGTGCTCGTTGACAAGCGCGTCTTCGAGCTCTTTCGGGATCTCCACACCGCTTTCCTTTGCGGCTCTGCGAATAAATTCACGGGTAAATGCCATACGTTCAGTCTCCTTTTCTTCGGCCCCAGTTCTTCGGGGGCGACTGTGATATAAAAACCGCGTTGCTTTGCGGGTTTTACCGAATAAAAAAGGAGCCAACCACCGATAAATTCTCGGTAGTTGACCCCAATGGTCCTTCTCTAACTCCAATCAGTTAGAGGATTTATATTCGATTGTCCGCTTGTCCTCCAGCACGATGTACCCATCGCCCTTTTTGCGGACTACAGCGTCGTTTCCCTTGGCAATGATGGCCTTGATAATGGCCCAGGCTTTTTCATCCATTTTGCAGTTCGTCCTCTATGATGTTACGGTATGTGGTGGCATGTTCTTTCACCGCCGGAGCCAGAAAAGGCTTTGCTGGATTCCCTGCTGTCCAGTGAGCAGCCCCTTCGTCATCGACATATCCCCAAGGCTTTGGGCGTCCGCCGCTGGCATGCTTCCCTGTTGCCATTTCAACATACGGCCCATATTCTACATTAGTGCCAACGTAAACAGATAATCCATTGCTCTCTTTAGGCGCTTCTCCAGAATAAGCCCCGCTGTTTTTTTTACCCGATTTTGGATTGTCCGCTTTATAGCTGCTAATGGCCGGCGCTTTACCACTGATAGCATATGTAATGCTGTTTCTGAGCAAGCCTGTATCTACATTCCCATTTCTTGTTATATTTTCTTTCGCGTACCTCTCAGCAGTAATCCCAATTTTCTCAAGAGCCCGCAAACAAGCTTCCCCAAATTCATCCAAAACTTCTTGGCTGTAATCGGTAAAAGTAACTCCGCCTAAATCATGAGATTTTGCCACCTTTTTTCACCTTCTCCCATTGCGCATAGGTCAGCCGCTGCATGGATTCTTTTGGCTCTTCCCTAATGCCCTTTACTCTTGCCACCATGGTACACCGGCAATTATAGATCTCGGCAGGGTCCCCCTTTGGATCTCCCGGATACTGGCACCCGTTGGAGAACTCAGCATCATAATCCACTATTTCGCCATCCAGTTGTCGATGAGAGTGGCGCGTCCGCCCATCCAATGTGGCCATCCACTCTTTTTGAAGATCAATCCCCTTTTTTCGAGCGGCGTTATAGCTATCCATCCGCCCGCCGTTCTGAGCGCTGGTAATAGCTGTTCTGGCCGCTCTGACGGCGCTGGCGCGGTTCATCTCGGAGACGCGGGCTTGCAGGTCTTTGGCGATCTGCCCCACGCTCTTACCCTGTAAAATGCCGCTGGTAATGCTCTTTGTGATCTGCTTCTTGCCCCATTTCAAATCTATGCCCCTTTTGAGAGCTTTCTTCTTGGGGTAATATGGCATTAGATTGGGCTGCTCTACAATCAGCCGCCGCACTGTTCGTTCATCCCATAAATCGAATCCTACATTTCCGGCCACCTTCTCGATAGTGTACGCTGCATAGTTGCGATTCAGGGAGTAGATGCCCGGCGTGGCGTCGTTTACATAGGCGACGGCCACTTCATTGGCCTTTGTGTATCGCTCGGCTACCTTGTCCCGCAGGGCTTCAAACCGTTTCCCACGGCCGATCTGGTTGAGCCGCCATTGCAGATAATCCTGCTCGGTCCACTCTTTCCCGTTCTGGACGGTGCCGATAAGGGCACGCATCTCTTCATCCCGCTTGCGGAACGATTCAAAGTAGGCTTTTACGGTTTCGTTCAGCTCATCACGCGCTTCCCAGTACACTCTGGCTATCCTGCGCTCCAGCTTCTCCAGCTCTTCGTCTGTCCACTCATGGGCAAGGTCACGGGTCGGCATCCTCTATCACCCATTTTCGCGGAATTAGGTGCGCGCACCAATCACTAATTCTAAAAACTCCGTTTTCCATCCGATTCCCGTTTTGATACTTCCCGATAGGGCAATTATCATTTGCAACTGAATCAGCTCCACCCCACTCCCATGTGTCATCATCGTTAAACGGGCAAACTCTCTTGCTGATTTTACATCTGTACTCTCGCTTCTTCATTGTTACCCCCCGGCTCCACCATGTCCAGCCGCTCCATATCCTCTGCGTCCCGGCGCTTCAGGATTTCGTCTACCTCCTCCGGGGTCAGCCACGGCAGGTGTCGCAGGACGGCCTCATCGTCCAGATAGGTGGCGGCAGTGAGCACCATCTGCGTCTCCTCCAGCTGATTGGCGATCCGGTTCCACTGGAAAGAAGGTGTATCATCAATCCCCAGCAGCTCCAGTAGCTTCCCGATAAAGTCCCGGATGCAATACTCAAAGTCGCCGCACTTGTCATCCTGGCTCTGGTAGCCCATTCGGATAGCCGTGGCAGTGAGATTTCCGGACATGATCTTCTCCATATCCACAAGCTGGAAATCCTCGTACAGGTCACTCCTGAGCCGTGTGAGCATGGCTTCCCGTGCCTGATATGGGACATCCAGCGTGTGTGCCTCTGCCCCGCCTCCGTCGTCGCTGTCCACCGTTGCGGCTCTCAATGTCCGCATCCTATCGAGGAACCTGGCAATGTCCACATCGTCCATTCCGCCGGAGTTTTGCAAAACCCAGTAAATGCCGCTGGAATCGTCAATTTCGTTGGCAAGGCCAGACTTCACAAAATCATAGCAGTCAATACTTTCCCGGATTCCAACCAACTCGCTTTGTCGGATATCGTTTGCATACATCGGAATAATTGGGAACCCAGGGTAATTATCTCCGCCTTCTACAGTCTCTCCATCCACATCAGAGCGACGGACAGTCTGTAAATATGGTCTCTTTTCCTGCTTAACTCGCAGGCCGTCCTTTTTCGTCTCGATATACTCCGTGTACCCGTCGATCTCATAGAGAGTGTACCGCTTTGTCTCCGTACCACTCAGCGTCCAGTACCGAATACCGGCCTTGAGAAATCCGTCCTCCTCGTCATACAGCGGAACAAATCCCGGCTCATTCGGCGTGTCCGCGTAAGAAAACACCTCCAAATGGTCTCTGTTCCAGAACCCAAACGCCACCTTGTCCACCATGGCTTTCTTGGCGAGCTGCGAAATCCGGCTGTCAAAGGTGCCCCCCAACCGCTCTTTCGTTCTATCCTGCTCGAAGGTAACGCCATTAGAAAGCACATACTGCACCTGCTGGATCACAAACCGCCGGAAAAACAGGGTTTTTAGCTTGTAGTTCGCAGAAAACAGATCAGGATAAGCCTGCCCGTTGGCGTTGTACAGGAATTTCTGGAATTTCTCAATAGTCAGGTTGTGCTTTGCATAGTATGCCTCCGCAGCAGCGGCAATTTTATAGTCATCGCTGGAGGTATGGTCTCTTACTGCGCCCCGCACGAATTCCATGCGGTCTTTCTCGTTCTCGCCCACCGCCAGCAGGTCTTGATATGTCCTCAACATCTCACCTCCGTGCATATAGAGGCATATAATTTTTTTTGGCCGGTTGTCCAGGCCGCCTCCAGATCGGCTCAGTTGCATATCGCACAGCGTCAATATGGTGGTTGTCTCTATCAGGGTATCCGCTGATAATGTCGCCGTCTTTCGTCCGTTCGTATTCGTATTCCATGAATTCTTCACAGGTATCCGGGCAACGCTTTGGGTCAATGACAATAGCTTTCAAAGATTGCAGCCACTTCATGGAATACTCCACACTCCCAGGCCCTTTGATAGCTCCCGTGCAGTGCAGTCCAAATTTCTTATAGTCCGCCACACTTTTCGGCTCCGCGCTGTCTGCCACAATGCGGTCCTCGCGGGTCAATCCCTTTTTCAGCAGCAGATCAGCGGTTTCCTGGTTGCCCATCTTGTTTCGGGTCAGCTCATCGAAGATATACAGCACACGCCGCGCCGCGTCATAATGACAGCGATTGAATGCCCACGGGTCCGGGAAATATCCCCAGTCAACGCCATTGCAAACACGGTCAAATGTGGAAACCTCATCGTCTGTCAGCTCTCGAATGTCGAGATTTTCAAAGACATTTCCTCCCGTCCCAACCGGAATCCCGAGATATTCATGCTGATATGCCCGCTCGTCCGTTTCTTTGAGGTATTCCGCTTCTCGCAGGAACTGTTCTCCCAACCACTCTGGCGGGGCTTCCAGGTATGTACTCTTGTGGCATAGCCTGTCCGCTCTTTCCTCCAGACTGTCCTTGTTTGCCCAGTTGTCCCGGCTGATAGGCGGGTTGTAGCTCTCAAAGTTCCAGAACTTAGAGCCGCCGCGCATTGTGGACTGCAAGATAGTTCGGATTTCCGCACGACCAGCAAACTGGTCCTTCTCCTCGAAGTGCGTCACAGCAATATACCCAAACGGGACCTTGATGGACTTGATCTTCATAGGGTCGTCAGCGCCGCGAAACATGATTTTTTGCCCTGTCGGCTTATATACCAGTTCCAACGGCTGTACCTTGGCCGCCCAGTAATCAGCCATCCCAAGCTCACCGATCGCCCATAGATATTGAGCATAGACGCTGTCCCGAAGAGTGTTCCCGACTTTGCGCAGCACCAACGCATGGGTGTTTTTGTTTGTTAGCAGGATCAGCGGAACTAGGAGAGAAACGCAAGAGGATTTCAGCGAACCACGCCCGCCAGACAAGTCGTAATGTGTGTGCCCATGTTGGAACACGTCATGAGCCAGAAGATGAAGGGCAGGTCCAAGGACTGTCGATAACCTGATTTCAGACATCAATAATCACCTTGACTTCGTCCTCTTCTCTGCTCTGGTCTCCAATCAGGTCAAACAGCACCTTCGCTGCCTTGGCGTCTCCCTTTGCAGCCTTAATAGATAGCCCGGCGATGATCGCCATTTGATTGTCCACGTCCTCCGGAGCCACGCCGTCACGGGCTAGCTTGTTCCACGCCCGCTTGTCGGAAACAGGGAGAGAGAGGTATAGTTCCGCCGCTTCTCTCAGGCTTTTCTTCCTTCGGCGGGATTCGCCGGATGCACGGCCTCCAGATGCGCGGATCTCTCTCTGTTCTTCCTCTGTTCGTTCATCGAACGGGATAAGGTTCTTTTCATTCGGCATATCACCACCTACTGTTCATAGATTTGGTACCGCCGCCGCCCTCATGCGGACGGGAGCGACATATATTGGCACTGGCTGGATTCGAACCAGCGCGATGTCCAACCGTTTCCGGCCCGCTCTGCCCATTGAGCTACAGTGCCATATACCGCCCTCAAAGACGGTATGCTCCGGGTTGGGTCAGGCTTTCCGGGGGCCTGGTTGTCGTCTCCTGCCTCGTGCGGCTTAGAGCGGCATATAGTCCCCGGCAAGAGGCTAGGAGGAACACCCCAAGCCGGGGAAACAGGGAGGAGAAAGAATGGATAGGGAATAAAAATGGGAGAAGGGTATTATTCCCCAACTCCCATTTTACTGCAAGTTTTCTGTGAAATTGTCCTTTTTGTGACCAACTATCTAAAATTTGTTCGCCCTGTTAAGTAGTCCAGAGACACCTCAAAATAGTCTGCAATCGCTATCAAGGCATCCATTGTCGGGACCCTTTCTCCGCGTTCATAATACCGGATTGCTCCTCGACTAAGCCCGCACAATTCGGCTACCACCACCCGGCTCTGCCGCCTTTCTTCTCGCAGTTTTCGGAGGCGAGCTGGAAACTCGCTTTTTTCGTTTTGGTTCATAAGATAAGCATTTATCGCCGTCTCGCTCCCTTCTGTGCCCCACTTGGGACAGGTAGTCGCAGAATCTCAGGTGCGCGCACCCCATCGTGCGGTAATACTTGCATCCAGAACACTGGCTTACAGCGTTCAACGCTTCCGCCTCCCTTTGTAGTTTGGCTTTTTTAGTTCAGGGTATCGGGCGCTGAATGGAATCAGCTCCATATTGCCCTTGATGATCTCAGATAGTTCCTGGTCCATGTGGTGCTGGTAAACGTCCGCCTCTGGTCCGCCTTGCAGGGCTAGCTTGTACTCTGCGCGCACCTGCTCGGCAAGGTCTGATAGCTCCATGATGACCTGGAAGCCGAAATGACGCTTCTTGTAGCGCGCCAGGGCGATTTGGAAACAATCAATATCGAATTGTCTGGCAATGCGCTCACCGGTCTCTGAGCCTGCTTGAAAGGCTGCGTGGATGCGTTTCAGATAATCATTCATTTCTGGCCCTCGTCAAACACGGTGCCGATGATCTCCCAATTCCCGCCGTGGATGCAATAACCACTTGTGTATGGTTCTCCAAAAGAATCATTTTCTATATCATTTTCCCATACAACTGGTTCGTCATAAATGTTATGCTTTCCGTAGTAATCGGTTTCTCGTCTTACAATATCCCCCTCAAAAATCCGTTTTCCGTTCTTGTCGGTCTGGCCGGTGTACTGCCCCACCGTGGAGGGGAGGACCTTTTCTGCATCGTAGTAATCACCATCAAATTCACCGCCAGTCACGATGAAATAGTCGTCGCATGGTTCCCCATAATAGCTGGTTCTATGAATAAGGCTTCCTTCCACCCATCTCCCCTTAACCTTCTCCCCATCCACCACAATGGTTTCCGGGCCGTCGCAGGGGTGGAAACCTCTGAATAAGATTTCTCTCATGTCACCCTCCAATCTCTGCAATACTCTCAACAAAGCAGTTGTAGTAGGTATATCTCTTCCCCTGATAGTCGAACAGGACATAGTCGCCATCGTTTCCTTCAATGTCGATTCTGCCCTCGAACTCCGCAATTAAATCCCCGTTAGCTGTATAGACGCGGATAACCCGCTCCATCCCATTTGACAATTCGCTCTCCTGATCTACCAAAGCTCTTTGGCCGCTGGCTGTGTTATTGTAGTACCAAAGCATACCAATCAGGAGCGCGATGCAAATAACACCGCATATAATTGGCGTAGCTATTCTGGCTGCAAGAGTTTCCGCGCAAACAGCAATAAAAACTCCAAAAGCGATCAGACAAGCCGCTATAAACAAGAATATAGTCCATCCGCCAATAGTCATCTTTTACTCTCCATCTCCAAAAACTTCTGGCACATGGCCGCAACCTGGATGGCCTCACATGCGGCGTTGATGGCAAACATCTTGATGTATTCCGCTTGCTCCTTTGCCGTGCAGTCCTGTTTTGCTCTATCCCATAAATAGTTCAGATATCGCTCAACAGAATCAATCTGTTCTCTTGTTTCCTCCAATTCTTCCAGGATTACCGCATACCCCTCATGCGCTGAGTGAAACTGCGGGAACCGCTCATTGGCGGCCGCAAGCTCTACGGCTACCAGCTCCCGGACTTGGTTCTCTACGGCGTTCAATTAAATCCCCCTTCTTCATACCACGGGCAATCTCCCGTGTGAGATTCGTTGTCGCATTTATCGCAGCAGTCTGCTCCTTCTAGGCACTCGTCCCTTTGAAAAACAGCGCAACTCACGCATAGGCATTCTCTGCAATGGGGATTGTTTTCGCTATACATGGCCACCTCCGATGATCTCGTCAAGGGTGACAGTTTCGCCAGGACGGAGAGAAGGGAACATCCCTTCCTCCATTCCAATGGAGCACCACCCCACATTTGGGTCATCCCCGGGCCCATCCATCATCTCACAAAATCCATCTTCGCCCTTATGGATGTGGGTAAAGTTGTCATCACCAAACATCCTCTTGATGGTCTTGGCGTCCTCCACCTCCTGCTCGGTGAAGCGGGGCTTGTCGGATAAGTCCCATAAATATGGCCCACCTGAAAACCTGCATTCATATCCGTTCTTCCTTAACATATCACAGTCTTTGCATCTCGCCTTTTGTTGGCAATGCGCTTCCACTTCCCCCAGCGTCCAGTCCCTCAACGGCTTGTCCATGTTGGCCTCCTCCTTCGGTTTCCACACAGCACATCCCTGCTCTGGTGTAATTTGAATGGCAAAATCCTTGAATCCGCAAACTTTGTTTCCTTTGTAATGCTTACAGCTATCACAGGTTTTCTCTGGTTCGTCCTCCACCACCTCATAGCCCATCAGGCTGGCGGCTTCGTGGGGAGACATTTTCTTGATGTCATAAAAAATCTGCCCAAACAATGATGCAGACGAATGAAGGATTCTCCCATTTTTATCACGAAACTTCATGGTCGGCCTCCTTCCTCTCCCATTCCCTGCACCTTTGTTTTGGGTCCGTAAAGTCCGCGCAGTGCGGGCTGTCCCCGTTGAAGCACACGCCCTGATAGTCCTCGTACCAGTTGCAGGTCTCACAGGTCTTAGTCATGGTCCGCCTCCTCAATTAACGCCTCAATGGTTGCTATATAGGGGTTTAAAACCTCGAGGATTTCACTCCACATGGTTTCCCTCCTTCTGCTCAACCCCCGGAATCTCGCACACGCCGTCGTGGCAGGTGGGGGTTTCCTCCCCGTCCATCAGAGCACCGCACGCAGGACAGTAGGCCCATTTTCTTTCTGGTGCCAGCCCTTCCTTCCATGCTCCCGCGATCTCGCCGCATACACTGCACAGATTATTTTTCAATCCAGGACCGGGGTATGTACGTTCGTCCTCAATCCATCTCCCGTGCCTCACCTCCGCCACGTCAGCGGCGGGGAGGCTTTCAAAGTCTGAAACAACAGAGGCACACGATTCGTCTGCATAAAGCCACAAAAGATTGATAGCGTCCTCTCTCTTGATGTACTCCTTCATTCCTTTTCCCTCCGTTCCAGCGCGTCAGCGATCCGCTTTAATTCTTCCTTAATTCCTCGCAGTTGATCCTGCCCGCTCATATCCTTGAAAAGTAGCAACAGAAACAATGCAATCGCAATCACTTGCAAGGTTGCGTCAATCTCGGTCATTCCTGCTCCCTCACTCTCCGTACAATGTTTTTCTTCCCCAGTCATAAAGCCCCGGGTATTCATGGGGATTGAAATTGAACCCGTAAAGGTCGTAAAAACCATCATTGCTCATTTGGAACCAATCAAGGCAAAGCTTTTTCTTACTATATAGCTTCCCTTGAATGAAAATCCCATCTGTCCCAGGTAGTGTGAAAGTGTTCATTCCTGCTCCCTCGCTTTCAGGGCGTTCTCTGCCTCGGATCGGGTGAGAAAGACGGTTTTTCCTAGCTCGCTTTCTGGAAAACCAAGCCCATTAAAAACAATCCCGTCTTCCAAACTTGTGTTTATAAACAAATTCCCGCAAGCAGATATTTCAATATAGCGAACTCTGAACGTAGATATAAAGTCTCTTGTTGGTTGATAAATCTCGTCCCCAACCTTACACGGCAGCACCACACACCGCCCCTCCCGTTTGGCCTGAACCATTTCCCTCAGCTCGTCCAGGTCATACTCGTCGCCCAGGATGTCCTCGATGGTGGCGAGGCGGTCAAATGCCTTTGCGATAGGGCAGGTTTTGCACCCGTCGTCTCCTTGCCTTTCGCATACCTCCCGACATTCCAGATTGTCAGCCCCTTTCACCTGCCAGCAATGGTTTCCACCAATGCAAAAATCATAGGTCAGCCGCTTCATGTCACCCCTCCTCGAAATATCTCTCCCACTGTTCTGCCTTGGAGTCTGTATAATTCAGGTCAATGTCATCATCCCATTCAATCCTCGGGCCGACTTTCTCATTGGCAAAGTGGGTGATGCAACTGACAGAAATTCCGTCAAGAGCATCCTCACTGATAAGCCGCTTAATTTCATCTAACGACAAATCTTCTTCAAGGTCACACACATAGAGTGTCATTTTGTAAAGCTGTGCCATGTCAGTCCTCCTTCAGCTCTCCGGAAAAATCAAACTCCCATTTGCAGCTTTCTGCACCCATCGGCCCGCAGTTCCCGCATATTGCCGTACAGACATAATCCCCTGTATTGTGCTTACATGCGACACACGGCATGTCTATGCTTTCCGTGTACTTTTGCGCCCAACTTACCGCCGCATCCCTCTCGGCTTTCACCTGTTCCAGCTCGGCTCGCAGCTTCTCGTTTTCGGCCTGACAGTTTCTGTGCCCGTTCTCCTCGATCTTGGCCTGCTGCATCCAGTAATCAACGAGATTTACGCCCTCTCCGTCATAGAGCTTTTCTTTGAGGCTTTCGTTTTCGGCCTGGAGCGTGGAGAGGGCGGTGGCGGCCTTCACAATCAGGCAGTCGTCCTTTATGCAATATTCTTCACATTTTATCGTGCGGTCTCCGCACAGATTGGATATGTACTTTTCATTCCATTCGTTCAACTGCTCGATCAGCTTCTCAATGTCCATCAGGTGTCCTCCTCCGATGGTTGTTGGAGCCAGTCCATTAAATCTTTTGGTTCACAATATCGCCCGCAACCTTGCTTATATATTGGGCAATTCTCATTTACCCCATCGTGATCGTTGCAATCCACGCAAAGACAGGTTAGATCATCAAGAAATACAGCTAATTCCTCATCGCTCATGGCCCTGATCCGGTCGGCGTTTGTGGGAGTTGGTATATAATCACATTGCCAGCTATCACCAAAAAGAGTAATATTTTTACCATGGTTTTGACAGGCCGTATTGCGGCAAATCATACAATATTTACTCATGTGTCCTCCTCTCCCTCCGGCGGGCGGCGGGTAACTTTCTCGAATTTTAGGTTATCAATCCCGTCTGTTGTATCCGCACAATGGGCAGGATATCTGGCCGCTGTCCCATCGATATCATACAGGGGCTCCGTATGTCCCACGCTGTCCTCAAATCCTGGATATTCCCACATAATTTCCAGGTACCACCCGACCTGGAACGCAGGGGCGCAGTTATCCGGGTTGACATTGTGGCTTCCGTATCGGACTGCATACACAAAAAATTTGTCAGCCGCTACGGTATCCCCAGCCCTCAGAGGCATGCCGTGTCTGTCTACCAATCCGCAAGTCAGCGGCTCGTTCGGTGGGGCTTCCTCCAGCATGGCGGCAAACATCGAATGGTACTCTGCCGCCTCTCCATCCCGGAGGCTACATTTATGGCCCTGTTCCCATTCTCTGGCAAGTCTAAGCGCCCTTTGTCTGGTCATTTCTGATCCTCCTTTTCAGGCGGTGCAGGAAGGGGCATCCAGAAAAGAGTCCGTTGCTCATCCCGGACCAATCCATCCCACTGCCAATGCGGATTTACGTCAAAGCAAAAATAGGACGAAGTGGTAATAAATCCCGTCATGGTGTCTGCATAACCGACGAATACCAAAACCGGACGCTCATCCGTTGGCAACCTCTCCTCCACGCTTATCCACTCGTTCGGCGGGGTGAGGGTGGGTGCAGGCGCAAGGGTAAATGTGCAATTCTCAAATCCAGTACAACAGTCTTTGCAAATACAGTTCCCCTTTTTGAGCCCATAGCACAGTTCGCCAACCGGAATATCTCTCCCGCATATATCACACTTACTCCAAATCTCCATCTTTCAGCGCCTCCTTTTTCTGCTGGCACCTTGGGCAAATCCAGCCTCGTTTCCCGACTTTCCACCCAGCTTCTCGCGCCAGCTTTATGCAAATATTCAAGGACACAGAGTAGTTGAACCAGGCCATACCCTCATTACCGCATCTGTCACAAGCGAAATAGACATTATAGGCCATCTTTCAGCGCCTCCAATCGCTCCATCACCATGTCCACGGCCTCGTCCGTCATGGCTCTCCCACAGGCAGGGCAGAAATTGTTTCCGTATTCACTTCTACCCGTTTCATATCCGCATTTAGTGCATTTATCAAGTCTTGCAAACTGTAACCACTTTCCCTTCCACACCTTCTCCACCCGCTCCCGGCTGACGGGGCGGAGGGCGGTGAGGGCGAGGTCGAGGGCTTCCGCATCCTTCCGCCATTCCTCCGGGCCCCTATCACTGGATACAATCAGCCGCTCACAGCGGGCTTTCAGGGCTTTCAGGCGTTTGATTTTTTCCTCCCGTATCATTGGTGGGCCTCCCTTTCCAACTTCTCCCTGATAGCCGACAGGATACAATCCTTGTTCAGCACATACAGGTCTGTTACTCCGTTGTCCTGCGCCATTTTTATGATCTCACTCATGAGGTAGTTGTCAAGGTCTTCTCTCCATAAGACAAGGGCCTTTCTTGTGGCGGAGGAGACGGTGTTTCCATTCTCGTCTGTCCTGATCTGCAAGGCTGGGTCTCCAATGTCGAAATACTCTCCAACGCTCATGGCTGGGCCTCCTTTACTTCGATACCCAGCCTCTCCATCAGGTCAGGAACTTCCACATCTCCTACAACCTCATCTTTCAGCTCGACAATCTTCTCGTGATTTGCGGGGCCACCCCGTATCCAGTCGAATGTGTACACCGTAGTTTTCTGCCTCTTGTTGTCAATGTCGATATGCACAGCCTTTCCATATCGCAACCCGTTTCCGTCAAGTCGCTCAGGTTCCAGCATAAAGGTAATGTATTCCACTCCATTCCCATCGACGGAGGAGTGAGTGTAGTCGAATCCGAATCTCATTCCATCCCCTCCAGCATATCCATCTGCTCAAACTCTGGCGCTCTTGTCGCCGGTTCAATCATTTCTTTTACTGCCTTTTCGTAAAAATTCCGGTCAACCTCGAACCCATAAGAATTTCGGTCCAACTCATAAGCTGCCCGGAGGGTGGTCCCACTTCCAGCACAAGGGTCAATCACAATATCTCCCGGATCTGTAAAGACTTCGATTAGCCGCTTTAGCAATCCAACGGGCTTTTGTGTCGGATGGATTTTGGGATAGTCCTTGGTACTGTCCCTGCGCCATTCAAACCAATTGAATACCATGTGTCCGTTGTTTCGGAACTTTGGGAGTTTGTCCCTGTAAAGCACAACCGCAAATTCTGTCGCTCCCACAATCTTCATATTCGCTTTCAAGACCTGAGCGGAGTAGTTTTTGACAAAGAACAAGGGATAGCTATGTACAAATCCATATCGTTTACCATAGTCAATTACTGTCTGCATTTGCTCGAACGCGCAAAACACGATCATGGCCGGGGCCTGCCCCTTTTCTTTTGGCTCTTTTTTCAAGAGGCGGTTGCAGAAATGCATATATTCCGCAATCTTGAAATTACCATCCGTGTGGAAGAAACTCCGCTTTGCCAGTTTGCTCTCCCCATTTTTGTTGTCCCCACCCTGATACCACATTGGATTGCTGGCATAGGCATCTGCTCCGATGTTATACGGAATATCTGCAATCACAAGTTGGGCCTTTGGGATATTGTACCGCTTGAAGTTCTGAAAATTATCGTGATATAGTTCAATCTTTGGCATCCAGCATCTCCATCTCCTCCAACTTCATAAAGCACGCCCAGAAAGTACGGCTTTGCTTCCCGCTGTGATGCCCAAACAACGGCTTCTGCCCTATTGCTTTCCAAACCTTCGATGCAGGTATGTCGTACTCAGACCATTTGAAAATGATCACTCCGTCCGGTTTAAGTACGCGCATACACTCCCGAAATCCGTCATGGAGCATCTTCGGCCAATTCTCATCCAATTTCCCATACTTCTTGACCAGCCAGGCTGTTTCCTTTGTGCCGGTCAGATGAGGTGGGTCAAATACCACCAGAGGGAAAGAGTTATCTGGGAACGGCAAGTCTGTAAAATCACATACCACATCCGGGTTGATGTCCAGTGTGCAATTCCCGGCGTTCTTCCAGAGGTTGTGATACTGCTCCCGACGCTTATCGCAGTAGACTGCCACCGGATGATGCTTGTCAAACCAGATAGACCTCGCCCCACAGGTCACATCAAGAATTTTCTTTTCCATAGATTTTCTCCATCTCTCGCTCGCTCAGAATCGGTGCGCGGGTGTTCCAGGCGAGGCGGGCTTCTTCTTCGGTCTTGTATGGGCCTGTATGCCCACCGCACCCACCCTTCGTTGCATCGCACACAACGTCATAGTGGGTGGCGCACCAATCATAGCCAGGAGCATCTTCATCCATGTACTCATGCTCCGCTATCGTCCCAGCGTGAACTACCATCTTCCCACACCACGGGCACGGCAGCAGCGCCCCCGCATCCGTCAGCCGCTTCGCCGCCTCGTGGTCGCCCAGCAGGGCGCGCTTAACGTCCGTATTTTGCATGTAATTCCCTCCAGTATTTTTTCCACCATCTCACCCAATCAGGGCACCTCTCGTCACATGCACAACTCGGTAGTCCCTTCGGCCAAATTTCAGGCCCCTTGATGCACGTTTTACATGGGCACTCACTAAGAACAGGCCGTTCATTGGCAAGCCCAACCACCTCGAATTTATACCTGGTATTCCGCCCCGCGTTGCAGTTCGTCCGAAGCAAGGCCATGTAAGCGCCAGTATACCCCATCTGTGCCGCACACTCTGCAAGCGTCCCGTGGGCCACCTCTTCGCCTTCTTTGTTTGTGATCCGGTAAACCTTTTGCACACTATAACCTCCCATCTAGGGCCGCGCTTAATCCCCGTTTTCGTAGATATAGACCTTGATGCATGGTCTTTTCGGGTCCACATCGTACGTGTCCCCTACAAACGAGGTTATATTTCTCTGCCCATCGTTTTTCAGGACCTTTGCCTTTACCAGCGCATCCAGTATCACCTTCCGGCCAAAGCTGGAGATGTTGTCCGGGTCTCGTCTCCTGTTTCTCTCAACCCAGACAAACCCGATCCGCACCGGCTCCTGTACTGGACGCTTGTCCCGCAGCGCCATGATTACAGCGTTTTGCCATTTCCGTTTCATAGCCGCGCCTTTTTGTCGGTGGGCCCGCTCTGCGTCTATGTACTCGTTAAGCCCCGGCAGGGAAAACGGAATCACGTATTTTCGCATTCTAACGCCTCCACACGCCGGTCTGCCTTCGCCGGTATGATTCTACCAGTCGCCATGAAAAACGCCGCCTTACACGTTCCTGTGCGCCCGTGGCGGTTCTTTTCGACGATGATGTCAAGTTCCGACGGCTCCCACGGGTCCCGGTCCACTTTTTCCTGGTAGTAGTCCTCCCGGTGGAGAAAAATCACGCCGTCCGCGTCCTGCTCAATGGCTCCGGTGTCTCGTAAATCGGACAGCTTGGGGCGCTTGTCGCTGCGCTCAGTGTTAGCACGGTTGAGCTGGGCCAGTGCCAGGACCGGCACCTTGTACTTCCGGGCCAGGGTTTTTAGGTCCCCGGAAATTTCCGTCATGTACTCATAGCGGCCTTGCCTCCGGCTGTCCGGGGTGATCTTGCCCAGGTAGTCCACGACGATGCACCGCAGGTTTTTGACCTTCCGAGCCATGTGCCCAATGTCCGTCACCGTCGCCGCTGGTTTTTTATTTACCGATACCGGCAGCCCCCGGATTCTGTCAGCCGCCGCCGCCACTTTGTCGTATTCCTGCTCAGTGAGATGCCCCATCAGCAGGTGATTTCCTGGGATACCGGCTACACGTCCGATTCTCCGGGCCTCGATCTGCTCCAGGTCCATTTCCAGGCTCACGAACAGCACTGCGCCATACTGTGCCATGTGGTCAATTACCTGGAGCGCCAGGGCCGTCTTGCCCATTGCTGGCCGCGCTGCCAAGATGTACAGGCCAGATTTCAGTAATCCTCCGCCCAGGATTCTGTCCACTGGTTCAAGCCCTGTTGGGACACAACCATGCCCACCAGCGTCTACCAAATCCCGATGCGAAAAGAACGCAAGCATAGCCTCATCCGGGCTGGCAAGTTCCGCCAGTGTGTCCCGTTGTTCTACGGCCTCCAACCCGCTCTGGAGCTTTGCGATTATATCCCGTGGCTCGTCCTCCGCCCCGTCAAGGGCTTCCTGCGCCAGGGTAAGAATTTGCCTCCGCATGGACGATTTTCTCACTTCCTGGGCGTACATCTCCGCGTTTTTAGCTGTCCCAGTGGTCTCCATCAGCTCCAGCAGGTATTGGTCCGCGTCCAGCTTCGCCCGCTTCTTGATCGTCACTGGGTCCACGGTTCTACCGCTCCGGCTCAGGTCCAAGGCCGCCCGGAAGATCGTCTGGTTAATCTCTAGGGCCAGGTCCTCCGGCCCGACGATCTCAGACACCGCAGGAAGGCATCGAGGGTCAATGATGATGGAACCCACTAGGGAGTTCTCTGCGCTGATTATGTCCATACCGCTACTTCCTCTCCAGTGCTAGGGTCGATCTCAATGTGGCAAGTCCGCTTTTTCGGTTTTTGTTGTTGAGGGTGTTCTCTTTGCTCCCTCTTTTCCCATGTGATGATAGCTTGTTTCCAGTCTTTCATCTGAGAGTTCCCAACCTTCCACCCCTTAGAGGCATAGAAAGCAGTGAACGCTTCCGGGTCAATGCCGTTGTTCCTTTCAAGGCAGTACGCTTTGACTTCGTCAACAGTAGGGGGAGTGAAGCGTTTACGCTTCTCTTTATTTTCTATAATATCTTTATCTATATTATGAGGTGTCATTTTGACACGGGGGGTGGTGTCATTTTGACACGGGGGTGGTGTCATTTTGACACGGGGGGTATCAAATAGTACACACATTTCAACAACAGACTTGTAACGGTTAAACTTCACTCCGTTTTCGTAAACTTCACGCTTTTCAATAAAGCCTTGTTCTTGAAGTTCAGAAAGGGAACGAATAACCGTTGACCTGCTCGCTCCGGTAAATTCGCAAAGATATTGCAAACTTCCTTTAAACTCGTTTTCCTCAGAGTGGGAAAATCCGTGGATAATGGCGAAGATTTGAAGTTGGTTGCCCTTCAAATTAAGTTGGTTTAGCATCCAGCCATGAACGACAAAATAAGATGTGTCTTTGACTTTTTTCATTTAATCGCCTCGCTTCACGCGTTCAATTTCCTCTTCCGGAATCCGAACAGTGCCGCCGATTTTGATCGCCTTAATCTGCCCGCTCTCAATCCATCGGAAGATTGTTCTTTTTGTGACAGAAAAAATATCTGCTGCCTGCTTTACGCTTACCATTTAACCACCTCCTTTTTTCTATATTATACTGTAAGCGTCATTGAATGTCAACGGTTATTTTAAAGAAAAGCCCCCGTTTCCGGGGGCGTATTCTTAGTCTTTGAAGCCAAGCGCGGAAATGATTTCTTCATCAACTCTTTTGATGTGCTCCAAAAGTTCGTTGAGCTGAATGTCGTTGTTTCTGACAAAGTCCATTCTTGCCATTTCGGCTAAAATAGATGCCGCCTGGGAAATGGACGTGCAGTATTTTTCCGCAAAGACAAATGGTTCCATTTCTCCGGTCTCTTTGTTTTTTCTTTCTTTCATCTTGCCGATGATGTAGCAGTTCTTGTCTGCGGTAATGACATAATCTTTATAGCGTACCATAATTTCCTCCATTCAAAAAATCAAAAGGGAAGCGGGCCGTCAGAGTCAATCTCAGTAAACTGCTCGGACTCTTGCAGCGTGTTTTCTGCTTTCGGTTCCGGCCACACCTGCCGGGTGTAGTCGTTCTGTTCCTCCCGCTTGCGCTCTCCAAAGTACACGTTGTCCGCAATGACTTCGACGGAGCGGCGTTTGTTTCCGTTGTTGTCCGTCCAGTCACGGACTTGGAGGCGACCGTCTACCATGACGATGGAGCCTTTTTGAGTGTAGCGGCACAGGAATTCGGCGGCGGACTTCCAGGCCACGCAGTCAATCCAGTCGGTCAGGCGTTCGCCGGACTGGTCTTTGAAATCACGATCAACGGCCAGGGTGAAGGATGTGACGGCGGTTCCGGTGTTGGTGTGGCGGAGTTCAGGATCACGGGCCATGCGGCCTGCGATGGTTACACGGTTAAGCATTATTATTCCTCCAAATAGTTTTTTCCAATCAATCGAATAAATTCTTGTCTTGTGTGCGTGCGCTCATAGGCGGACTGACACGAACGCTTCAATTCAAGATCAAGAGAGCGGTCAAAGTGCACTCCGTAGCTAGCGCCGTTGTGCCAGTCAGCACGGAGCCACACCCAAAAGCCATTTTTCTCACTGATCTTTCGGTTTGGATTTCCAAAGTAGATGTGATGGCGGTGAAGGTTTGTTGTTGCTCCAGTGATGTAGCATTTCTTTTCCGTTTGAAGGATGCTATCCACGTCCCCATTCCTCCTTCATGGCCTGGATTTTGTCCGGCGGAAGTGTCTCCACACCTACAGACTTGCAGTCCTGAATACAGTTGTCAATGAGCCGGGACATTTCCTGCGTGTCAAAGTCGCTGGAGCCGTAGTAGGCCAGGACGGTGGTACAGCCGGGGATTTTGGACTCCCTGGTCTCAACAAACCGGCCCAGGTGGTTGCTGCACCACCTGCGCTTGAAGTCGTCCAGTGCCTTTGTCTGGATGCAGATGGTCTCATAGTTCGCAATGTCCCGGATATGGGATCGGTAGATGTTCTCCGGCTTGGTGTTGACCGCCTTTGCCAGCTTCCCGCACAACTCCCAATAGTACCGGTTGGCCTCCAGGCTTCTTTTCCCCCGGTGCTCCTTGATCTCGCAGGAGTACACCCGATCCTTTTTGGTTAGCACAAACTCCCTGGCCGGGGCTGGCTCCGCCACTTTGATACAGAGCCATACCCCGTTGTCCAGATTGATTTTTGCTTCCTGAAATGTCAGGTTCATTTTGCCGCCTTTCCGCACTTGATGCAGAGAACCCGCCCAAGTTTCTCTTTGGATCGCTTTGCCAAAGCTGCCGCAGGGATGGTGTCCCGTCCGTCAAAGTAGTCCTCAATAGGTGCGCCGCAGTTCTCGCACTTATACTCAACATGCTTAAAGCTTCTGTTGATTTTCGTCTCCTCGCTGGCCGTCTGGTCTGGGTCGTCTCCAGTAATGATCTTATAGGCTTTCAGGAGTGCGTACTTGTCGCCATAGGTCATGGCCTTTCCAGGGGCCTTGTCTCCGCTGTCCAGTCCGTCGCCGTAGGTCGTGATATCGCAGTAGTCCTTCGGGTCCTCCAGGTTCACAAATCGATACGTGGTCTCAACTCTCATAAAGAATTTGGACACTTCGCTCTCCTGTCCGTTGTAAACCTTTTTTGACGTGATCACGTCATTGTCTACGATCTGACGGGAGCACGGATAGGAGTAGACCTTATATTTCGCCTCCAGCGGTTTAACTGCCGCTAATACGTCAGCTTCTCCAACGGCCTTATATGTATTCCGCCCTTCGCCCACTTTCAGGTTCTTGGCTACCACATTCAGCTCTGCTGTAATAGCTGCCAGTTTTTCATAAATGTTCACGAGTAGTCCCACCACCTGTTCTCGATAAATTCGTCTAGAATATCTGGGTATCCCAGCCTTAGCCACTCCACAAGCTCCTGCTTGTGGTCATCGATGTACTCCGCCCGGCGATCTGGGGTGTCCTCCGCCGGTTCGTCCTGGATGTCTCTCAGGCCGGGCTTTAGGCCGGTCAGATAGCCGCCCCTCATACCGCCCACCCCACCAGCAGGGCCAGGGCAAACACTACCACGGCCACGGTCAGGGCCTTGCCGGTAATCCGATACCACTTGGCCGCGTTCTCCCGGCGGGCCTTGTAGCTGTACTCCCGTGCGTCACGGTTTCGCTCCAGCATGGAGCGATTGTCCTCTATGTAATTCATTCCATTACCTCCACAAATTCTCCGTTTTTCAGGGTGTACCATGTATCCGCTTTAATAGACTGACCGTCTACAATAGCCGCTTTGACCGAAACGATAGGATACGCCTCTCCGTCCCACTCGCCGCGTTCAACAAGGCAAATAGCACACCCAATAGAACCCATTGCCTTCCCGTTTATCCCGGTGGAAACTGCCACACTTGATTTTCCCGTAGCACTGGCGGCCCCCCGGTACCCCGTAGCACTGGCGGCCCCCCGGTACCCCGTAGCACTGGCG
>ERZ1090864.308-NODE-308-length-27891-cov-15.725463_pt1 | contig 27891 bp, 20 predicted proteins | sample MGYA00478479_ERZ1090864 | MGnify/ENA primary metagenome ERZ1090864 (study PRJEB33644, sample SAMEA5815743) | chicken gut metagenome | biome: Chicken; feature: Gastrointestinal Tract; material: Caecum | place: Ireland | collected 2019-01-01 | study: A study of the...
GGGACTATAACCAGTTCCCTATGAGACCTCTGGGCTGGAAATCCCCACAGACTATCCTGAAGGAATTTATTCAGCATGGTGTAACATATGTTTGACAAACCTACATTTCTTCCCATCCACCCTGCTTTTTCTTCATTTTCATATCTCCGGCGTTCTTTTACTCATCCACACTGTAATTCGGCGCCTCTTTCGTGATATGGATATCATGCGGATGACTCTCTTTTAAGGATGCCGCAGATATCTTCATAAATCTTCCGTTCGCCTTAAGCTCCTCGATCGTATTCGTACCGCAGTATCCCATACCGGAACGCAGGCCTCCCATAAGCTGGAAGACTGTATCTTCCACGGTGCCCTTGTAAGCGACGCGGCCCTCAACGCCTTCCGGCACAAGCTTCTTGGCGTTCTCCTGGAAATAGCGGTCCTTGCTTCCGTTCTCCATCGCCGCGATAGATCCCATCCCACGGTATACTTTATATTTTCTTCCCTGATACAGTTCGAACGTTCCCGGGCTCTCGTCGCATCCTGCGAAGATGCTTCCCATCATGCACACATTCGCTCCTGCCGCGATCGCCTTTGTCATATCTCCTGAATACTTGATCCCGCCGTCCGCGATGATCGGGATACCATACCCCTTTGCAGCCTCATAGCAGTCCATGACCGCTGTGATCTGCGGAACGCCGATGCCCGCTACCACTCGGGTCGTGCAAATGGATCCGGGTCCGATACCTACTTTGACGGCATCCACTCCTGCTTCGATGAGCGCCTTTGTGGCCTCGCCTGTCGCCACATTCCCCGCTATCACCTGAAGATCCGGATATTTTTCCTTCACCATGCGCACTGTACGCAGTACATTCGCTGAATGACCGTGAGCCGAATCCATAACGACCACATCAACCTTCGCGTTGACAAGCGCATCCACACGCTCCAGGCAGTTTGACGTAATGCCGATGGCCGCGCCGCAGAGAAGGCGCCCCTGGGAGTCTTTTGCCGACAACGGATATTTGATCTGTTTCTCAATGTCCTTGATCGTGATAAGCCCCTTTAAGTTGCCTTCATCGTCCACGATCGGAAGCTTTTCCTTTCTTGCCTTCGCAAGGATTTTTTTCGCCTCTTCCAGGGTGATCCCTTCTTTTGCAGTGATCAGTCCTTCGGAAGTCATTGATTCTTTTATCTTTTTAGAGAAGTCTTCTTCGAATTTAAGGTCACGGTTCGTGATGATACCCACCAGCTTGCGTCCTTCTGTGATCGGCACTCCCGAGATACGGAACTTTGCCATCAGATTATTGGCGTCCTCCAGAGTATTATCCGGAGAGAGATAAAATGGATCAGTAATGACACCATTCTCAGATCGCTTTACCTTATCGACCTCCTCGGCCTGAGCCTCGATCGTCATATTCTTATGGATAATACCAATCCCGCCCTGACGCGCCATCGCGATCGCCATGCGGTGTTCTGTCACCGTATCCATCCCTGCGCTCATCATCGGAATGTTGAGCCTGATCTTCTTTGTCAGATAAGTTGACAAATCCACTTCATTCGGTATTACTTCTGAATACGCAGGAACGAGCAGAACATCATCAAACGTAATCCCTTCGCCAATAATCTTTCCCATATTCTGACCTCTCTTTCTGTTGAATCCACGCATTGTAAATATTTAACTGATATACTACAAAAATTCAAAACGGATGTCAACAGTTTTATCATCCTCAGTCCCCATTTAGCCGGATCCTCAGAATCCTTCTCTCTTTCTCCTCGTCCGCATATCCTTGCGTTTCTCTGCCGCTTCCCACTCCGTTTTTTCCGCCTCCGTCTCCAGTATGAGCCTTGGCACTCTTTTCGGCTTGTCATTCTCATCCAGCGCTACCATGGTAAAATACGCCCGGTTAATGGGATGACGCATTCCGTCCTCCAGATGCTCCACATAAGTATCCACTCTCACTTCCATGGATGAATTTCCGACATAAGTCACTTTACCGATAATAACTACCATTTCCCCCTGGTATGCGCCGTGGATAAAATGCAGGTTATCCACCGAAGCGGTGATGACATTTGACCTTGTGTGCCGTTTTGCCACCATCCCCGCCACCTCGTCAAGCCACTGCATGAGCATTCCGCCGAACAATCTTCCGGCCGCGTTCATATGATTGGGCCTGACCATGTGTACAGTCTCAACCATTGACTCTGATACTTTTCTTTCTTCTGCCACTGTCATATTTTCACTCCATTTCTGTTCCACCCCATTCGACGACAGCAAACGCGTCTCTTACGAATGGTAAGTCTTTCTGTTTCCTGACAGCAGTATAACATAAATACTCGAAAATCTCTTCTCCTTTTGTTACAATTATATTCGGAAAATATGTTACCCTTATATATGTAAAGTATGTTATCTTTAGATTAAAGAAACGGTCCTGGACTGAGCATGTTCAGACCTGAGAATGACTATCCGGGAGGAAAATGATCATGCAGAATATCAGGCTCACCCTTCAATACAGCGGTTCGCGTTATCTGGGCTGGCAGCGGCCGGAAAAAGACGGTTTTGAGAAAACGGTCTCCTATAAGGTAATATCTGTCCTCAGAAAAATGACCGGCGAGGACATCTGCCTCCATGCCGGCGCAAGGACAGATCCGGGCGTCCACGCTCTTGCACAGACCGTCAGTTTCCACACCGGATCTGAGCGTTCTCCAGAACAGTTCCGCACGGATCTGAACCGCTATCTGCCGCAGGACATTGCTGTCCTGGATGCCACAGCGGTGCCGGACCGTTTCCGGGCGGATTTAAACGCGCGGAGCCGCACTTATGAATACCGCGTCTGCACAGCCCCTGTGTGCGATATTTTTTCCGCCGGATACACTGCTCATCTTTTCCCGATGCCCGATATCGATGAAATGAAAAAAGCCGCTGACATGCTCATCGGAAAGCATGACTTCGGCTGTTTTTCCGGCGTCCGAAAGAAAAAGGGGACAGAAAAGGAGCTGCTGGATATCCGCTTTGGACTTGTGAGGGAAAACGGCGCTTCCGCCATTGAAAACACAGATAGTCCCGCAGACACTCCCACCATCATCCTGACCGCGGATGATTTCCTTTATCAGATGCCGCTCCGGCTCGTCAGCGTGCTTTTAGAAACCGGACAAAGACAACGGACTCCGGAAAGCATTCCCGATATTTTCGCCGGAAGGGAAAAGTCCGGTATTTCCTGTGAAACAAAAGGGCTGCTGCTCAGTTCCATACAATATTGACATTTTACAGAAACAGTCCTGCCGCATGAAATGCGAGGAAACTCACACCCCATGCCACTGCAAGCTGGAAAAGCACGATCCCCGCCGTAACTTTCGCGCTCCCCACCTCTCGGTGGATCGTCGCGATGGTGGCTGTGCAGGGCACATACAGGAGACAGAATACCATCAGCACATACGCATTTGCCGCGCCGAACCCCATTGTCCCCAGCAGAGCCACAAAGCTGTCCATTCCGTGAGCAGTCGTAATGTTCTGGATGCCAAACAGGACGCTGCAGCTTGACACCACCACTTCTTTTGCCGCGATGCCCGATATGAGCGCCACTACGATCTGCCAGTATCCAAGTCCCAGCGGTTTAAAGAAAGGCACGATCGCTCTGCCGATCACAGCCCCAAAACTCTGTGTGATGTCTGTCACAAATCCGGATGGGCCAAGATTCAGCAGGAGCCACATCACGATAGACGCAAAGAAGATGATCGTCCCTGCTTTTGTCAGATAATCTTTCACCTTTTCCCACACATATACCGCGATCGTCCTTGCGTTCGGGGTTTTATACTCTGGCAGCTCGATCAGGAGGGCATGCTCCGCCTTGCTCCCATCGATCTTAGACAGGATGTATGCCGTCAATATGGCGATCACAATGCCGAGAAGATACATAGAATAGCAGACCAGCATCGCATATTTCCCGAAAAACATCGAGGAAAACAGCACATAAATGGGAAGCCTGGCGCTGCACGACATAAAGGGCGTCACAAGGATCGTCTTTAACCGGTCTTTCTTGTGTTCCAGGGCACGAGACGCCATGACGGCAGGCACAGAACAGCCGAATCCAAGCAATATGGGTAGGAACGCCCTGCCTGACAGACCGAGATGGGACATGATATCATCCATCACATACGCCACCCTTGCCATATACCCGCTGTCCTCGAGAAATGCCAGAGCCAGGAACAGGATAAAGATATTGGGCAGGAATGTGAGGATGCCGCCCACTCCGGAAATGATCCCATCAACGATCAGGGACTCCAGCAGCGGAGATGTTCCGACAGACTGCAGCCCGCTGCTCACAAAACCGCTGAACAACTCAAGACCGGTCTCAAAATATCCTTTCAGCCAGTCTCCCATTGCAAATGTCAGGAAAAACACGAGCGCCATGATGAGCTGGAAGATGGGAAGCCCCAGCCATTTTCCGGTCATAAAGCGGTCTGCCCGCTCTGTGCGCTCTTCTTTCTCACTTTTGTTGACCAGTGTCTCCTCGATCACTTCTTCTATAAAATCATATTTTTCATTGATAATGTCTTTCTCATAGCTGCGGTCCACGATCCCTGTCAGATCCACCGGATACTGATCCAGCACGGACTTATCTTCCTCCAGAGCCTTGATGGCGTGCCAGCGCATATTCTGCATGCCAGGATATTTCTCCTGGTACTTCTCCATGACCGCATCGATCTTATCCTCGATCACATCATCATATACCATGGCATACTCACTGTGATGATCGTGCCTGTGTCCGGTCTTATCCGAATGGTGATGGATGAACGGTCCTGGCTTCGCATATTCATTGTGATGCGTCACCGCATGCATCAGGATTTCCAGTCCGGTCCTCTTTCTCGCGGAGACAGGGATGGCCGGGATACCCAGCATCTCCGGAAGCCGGTGCAGGTCGATCTCCATGCCCCGCTCTTCCACCACATCCATCATGTTCAGCGCAAGGACCACTGGTTTCCCCAGCTCAATAAGCTGCAGAGTCAGGTAGAGATTCCGCTCCAGGCTGGAGGCGTCCACCACGTCCACAATCACGTCCACCTCATCACTCATGATACACTCTCTGGACACCTTCTCCTCCATGGTGTAGGACGTCAGGCTGTAAATGCCCGGCAGGTCGATCAGCTTGAACTCCTGACCTTTATATGTAGTCTTTCCTTCCTTCTTTTCCACTGTAACGCCCGGCCAGTTGGCGACCTTTAAGTTCGCCCCGGTGTATGCGTTAAAGAGGGTTGTCTTTCCACAGTTCGGATTTCCGATGAATCCAACGTTGATCACTTTTCCGCTCATGCCGCATCCTCCTTTACAAAGATGTTATCAGCAATACGTCGGCCCAACGCGAACCGCGTCCCGCGGAATCTGACAGTCATCGCTCCTTTTTTGTCATTATTCAATACGGTGATCCGAGAGCCCTCCGTCAGCCCGAGCGCCTCCAGCCTTCGCTCCAGGTTCAGCTCGATCTCAATCCTTTCCACCACATAGGTGTGATTGTTTTTTCCGTCCTTCAGTTTCATGTATCCGCCATCTTCCTTTGTGTTTTTATTGATAATTTTTCTCAATAGATATTATATACGCATGAAGTGCATAAGTCAATGTCGATTGGGGACATAGTGAAATTCGATTGGGGACGTAGTGAAATCGAATTTTACTACGTCCCCAATCGACAAAAACTCCCCTCCGGGATCAGATTTTTATCCGCTCTCGGAGGGGAATACTTCTTTATCCTGTTGTTCAGATCAAGGATATTATCTTACCCTTTTTCTGCGTGCAAGTACCACGATCGCTCCGCCGGAAATCACCAGTACCGCAAGAAGTCCTGCCGGTGTTGCGGCATCTCCTGTCTCAACTGCCTTATCTCCGGCAGCGCCGCTTCCGCCGGTGTTTCCTCCCGATGTCTGGGACTGGCTTCCCTGTCCTGCCTGATTCATTGTCAAGCTGTTGTAAGCCGTCTGGAGAGCCTGCGCCATAGCCAGAAGCTGTTCATCCGTTGCAGTTCCGGCACTCAGCATAGCCCTGGCCTCCTGGAGCTTAGCCTGGAACGCACTCCAGGACACGTCAGTATAGTTGTTATTCGTCACTTTGATCATTTCATTGACCAGTGATTCAAGCGCGCTTCTTGAATCTTTTGCAAGACCGTCATAGGCTGCCTGAAGTGTGTTTATCATAGCCTGCACCTCTTCATCTGTCGCAGTATTGAGATCCATGCCAAGCGCTTCCTGAAGCTTCGCCTGGAACGCATTCCAGGAGCCTTCCGTATAATTATCATTTGTCACACCGCTCATCTTACTGATCAGTGCTGCAAGTTCAGCCCTCGGATCTTCCGGCGTTGGGTCTGTGCCCGGATCAACCTCTACCAGTCCATCGCGGGCAGAGGCAAGATTGTTGTAAGCTTTCGTGACTTCGTCTGTCGTCGCAGATCTGTCGCGGGATACTGTCTGTGCAGCTGCAAGAGCCTCGCTCAACGCAGCCCAGCTGCTTTCTGTATATGCATTCTGGTCAAGACCAGTGACTTCGCCGATCAGCGCATCAAGAGCACTCTTATCAGCTGTAGTCGTTCCATAGAGATCCATCTCCGCGATACGTCCGTACTTATTGTCTTCCTCCGCGATACGTCCGACCGCGCCTTCAACAGTAACCTTGACATATTTCGCGGCTGCCGGAGCAAATCTGGCGTCTACGCGTACATTCTGGCCCTGTTTATATGCATTTGCATCAACCGTTCCGCTTGTCACCTCTGCCCAATCCTCACCATTCAGGCTTACGGAGATCGTGTACTCTGTCACGCCGCCGTTCTGGATCGTATGAGATGTAAAGCTTACCTGCTCAAGCGTATATGTATCTGCCAGTGTCAGGACAATATCCTTCGGCAGGTTCGCATTGCTTCCCGAATACGGTGACTCCCAGTAAGTCGTAAGGTCATCGTCAAACATCCGGTCATATGTATTGCTCTCACTGTACAATGCATCGCCGCTTACAATTACTTTGCCGGTATTCAGCTGCAATGACTCATCAACCGGCTGGATCACCAGCGCGCCATACGCATTCAGCAATGCTGTGGTCGCTGATTCAACATCTGCGCGGGTCGCCGCCGGATCGTTGTTTACCGCGACCGCATTCTCTCGTGCCGCCGCATATGCAGCATAGGAATCTGTTGTATAAAGTGATTCCACGACATCTGCTGTTGCATTGAGCGCATCTACAAGTTCTGCTTTATTTACCCCTGCTTTTACTGTCAATGTATACGTCTTTGTAACGTTTGTATCGGCAGCAGATGTAAGGGTGATGTCTGTTGTTCCTTCGCTGAGACCAAGCACCTTGTAAACCGGAGCGCCGTTCTCATCGACAAGGGTGATGATAGAAGCAACCTCCGGGTTGCTGCTCGTCACTGTAAAGTACTGGTTCGGGCACTCTACCGGATATACGACAGCGTCGATATTCTCTACATAGCCCACATACATTTCTGTTGCCGTGCCTTCAGCAGGTTCGATCCGTTCTGCGGGAGTTCCGCTTGTGTACTTGAAGTCGATCTCACCCAGGGTCAGCATACGGTTCGTCTGCGGATCATTATTGGCGTTTGCTGTGCCGGTCGATGTGAGGAATGTCAGATCTACCTGTGTTACATTCTTGGAATCATCTACCTCAAATGCGTAAACTTCCTGTTCCGTCTCAAAACTGTATGTATCGCTTGAGCCATCCTCATAGTACACTTCAGCTCTCATGGATGTCAGGTAGCCGTTTGCGCGATTTGCATTATGCACTTCGACGATGGATATCTTTGACGGCATGTCCATCGCAAGATGCATTGTCGTTGGAAGAACCTGTCCTTCCGGAAGTACATTGCTTCCTGTATCCCATGTGAACTCAAAGTCACGACCGTAGTTTCCGTCAAACAGACCGGCATAAGAGCCTGTATGGACAATCGTTGATACATTTGATCCGTCGTCCTCTGTCAGAACATCATTGGTCATTGTGATCGTAAACGCGTCCTGACCGTATTCCATCGTAGTTTCCGTCGGAATATCCGGAATGACAACATCGCTGACAACCTGGCTTTCCTTCACACTGAAATCCGGTCCCATCAGTGTCACCGTTGAGAGATCAATAATTGACGCATCACTAAGATCAACTGATTCGGTTGCCGTCATCGTAATAGTCGCCAATACTTTGGAGCCATTAATAAGCGCCTGGTCGCCCATGTTAACAGCATTATGATTGATATATGCCGTTCCATCATCATTTCTGATATTTCCAGTCATGCCCTGTGTGTACATGCCGCCGGTCCCAACATAAGAGGTGCTTACATACTCCAGTTTGCTCTGGTCATAATCAATGATCGTGCCGTAAGCATTCAGATTCTGCACATCAATCGCTGTCACATTGATCGTAAATTGCTCTCCGGCTTCGACTGTCATCGCACTCGGCTGCAGCAGGATATCTCCTGATACGCTGCCGGTCTGAGTCGTTCCGCCGTCTACCGCAAACGCAGTAAATGCATAATCCCAAATATCAGCAATACCGTTAAAGTTGATGTCTCCATACTGGCTCTGGACTTCTCCCACCCAGGTGCTGTTCTTATCGGAGCCATGCTGGGAAGACTCTTTCTGGAACATCTGCTGGAAGGTTGTGACCGTAGGCTCACTCATCCCGACAGAAGAAATGTTGCCAACACGGAATGGGCTGCTTGTTGAGCCGTATCCGCCGTCGATCGTGTAAACCTTCAACTCTCTTGCCGAGAAGAAACCGCCCACTGAAGCTAACGGAGTAAAGCGGATATAACGCGCTCCGATAGAGTCAGCTTCTGTATTCGGGTCAGTCAGGTTCAGCGGCTTTGTATCACTGTTCTGTGCCATGTTAAACGACAGGCCGGCGTCAGGATCTGTACTGCTGCCCCCATCGCCATGCTGTACCCAGTTGACGCCGTCAAGGCTTGTCTCTACGCGCATCTGAGTCACTGTGCCGTTTCCGGCATCCTCGCGAGGATAGTATTCGATATAGTCAAATATATACGCATTGCCATAATCAACCGTGAGCGTCTGTCCGATCGCATTGTCCGAAGAATGGAACCCTTCATCGCCTGACTGGAATACCTCGTCAAAAGCTCTGTCCGCAGTACGGTTGCTGTAGATGCCCCCGGTCCATGTGATCTGATCAGGCGTCACATCAGGTGAAAGCCTGAACGGATCGTCTGCGGATTTAGTTTCGAACATCTCGCTCCATGCAGAATGCCCATCCGCATTGACCGCACGGATATAATATGTATGTGTTGTGTCATACTGAAGACCTGTATGGATAAATGAAGTCGCTTCCGCGCCTCCCGCAACAGAGTTGATCATACCGCTTGTTACGTTGCCCGCGTCATCGATCGTTCCATCAACAAGGATCTCATATCCTGTCGCATTATCAACACTGTTCCATGTAAGTGTAATGCTCGTAGGAGTCTTAGCTTCTACATTCTCGCTCAGAGTCGGAGCTGCAAGATCCTCATTGAGATCAGTTGAATTCAGATTCCCTGTATTTTCAAAGCCTTCGATCACAAGTCTCTGCTCATTTGCCTGTGTATCTGTGGCGGCAAACTTCACATAAAGCTTTGGTGAAACTTGTACATCCTGCACCATGCCGGCGATGATCTCCTCTTCTTCAGAAGCTTCAGAAGCAAAAGTCTCGATCTTAGGGCTTTCATCATAGAAGTATACATAATGTCCTGCTTCCGGTGCAGCGCTGTCAAAGTCAGCCTTACTGGTCACTTTATCCTGAGTCAAGCTATCGGTGCCGTTATAAGCCGTAACCGAATCCGGCTCCGCGGAAACATTTACAACAAATGTCGTGTCCTTGTTCTGGTCATAGCCGGAATAGCTGCCTGTAGACTTCTCAGCGGTCAGCGTTGCCGTGTTGCCGTCAACACTGGAAGTATACTTTGTTGTGACATGATCGCCATAATCAATAGCATCAAGGTCGCCATATCCCGCTTCCTCGGTTATGGTGTTAGTAACAGATGTTCCGTCATCTTCGATCGCGCTGAAATCTGACTCGCCGTCCGGCCAGAACTCAATGATCCTCTGGGTCTTGTCCACACCGTTTTCAACACCTTCCACAGCAACGTTGTGCTCAGCGTACATCGGGATGACAGCTCCGTTTTTAACAAACAGCGGGAGCTTCCACAGCGGTGTGTCGTATCCGTTTAATACCTGCCCGCCGCGGTACTGTTCACCGGTGAAATAGTCGATCCAGATCTGGTCTTCGCCGCCCGGAAGATAGATACCGTTTCTCACATCATTTCCGAGGGCATCCGCCTGTGTATCCTGATATACCGGAGCGACCAGCAGATTCTCCCCCCACATGTACTGGTACTGGGAGCCTGATTCTGTATAAGCGTACGCCTCTTCCGGGAACTCAAGGAACATCGCCCTGACCATCGGAAGTCCGGTATCGTTGTTGCCTGTATCAATATTGGCTGCCGCATAAGCATTTGTATAAATATAAGGCATCATCATTGCTTTGAGCTTCAAGTACATACGGCTGACGCCTGTATATGGATCCCCATGGACATAAGGTCCCTTTGCATAGCTGCCCCAGCCGTCCATGTCAAGCATCTGCGGAGCAAAGCTCTTCCACTGATAATCGCGTGTAGCGATGATCGGAGAACCTCCCCAGATACCGTCCATATCAGAACCGATATTCGGGTTACCGCTTAATGACTGACCGATAAAGGTCGGGATATGGAAGCGGATATACTCCCAGTTACCGCCGGTCTGGTCGCCTGTCCAAACAGAATTGTAACGCTGGGATCCAGCCCATCCGTCGAGCGAGATGATGTTCGGACGAGTGCTCTGATTTTCAGTGACAATGTCATACGCCTGCTTCACGCCGCTGAGCTGGAAGGAATATCCGTGTCCCACCCACGCAACATCGGTCTTCAGTGTCGTTACGCCGGCATTTACTTCCGCATCAAAGTCGCGGAGCGTATGCCAGTAAGTTCCAGAATTTGAATCCGGCTCCAAATTGCTCTGTGTCCAAAGACCTGTCGCAATACCTTTCTCAGCAGCATAATCTGCAAAATCTCTCAGGTTCTCAACATTTGCCGCAACAGCCGCAAGACGTTCCGCGGAACTGGAACCATCCGCGTTGACTCCGCCTGTCATGTTGTAACCATTCTGTCCGTATCCTGCTCCATAACCGTCATTGGGCAGGAAGAAGCCGAACGGCATGTCATATTCAAGATACTCATCCAGAACCGCGCGCGCTGAGAACTCTTCCGGATAGGTCACACCCTCCGGCACGTTTCCAGCAGACACTGTCGGTCCATAACCGTTGAGAGTCTCCGCCTGCTGATTTGCCGAAATCTGGAAGCCTGTCCCTCCTGCTTCGTAAGTGGTCGTACCGGCTGATGTATAAGGCTCGTTGCCTTTGATCGTCCAGTTGGAACCGATATCCGTGTCGCTTGACCATGCGTCACGGTTGTATGCGTTCAGATGTCCCAGATAGAACGCATAAGAAGGCAGAAGCACCGGGGCTCCTGTAACTGTGTAATATCCGTCAAGCAGGTCCGTGCTCACACTTGAACCATTCTCGCTTGAGGAGACAAAGATGTAGGCATCGTATTCATTTTCATTATGAGTCGCTGTCACAACGCTTCCATCCGCTGAACCAAAATCATACTTGCCGTCCCTGTAAGTATTGCGCAGTACGCCATAGCCATTTGTCGTATAGTAGAATGGGCTCGGAGAAGATACACCGCCGTCTGTCCAGCTGCTTTCATTTGCTATATTGATAACTTCTCCTGTATGTACAAAACGTCCGTTCTGAGTTCCGCCTCCGAAGAATTCCTCCTGGAGACCGGAATTGTAATTTGTCTCGCCATGTTTGACAAGAGTCTGAGTGGTGCTCGAACCCGCGAAATAGAGCGGTGTCGCCTCTTCCATAACTGTTTTGCCGCCAGTCTTGACCGTCATAAGAGCGGTGTCTTTGTCAAACTCAATGACCGTAGTACCACTTGTGATCGTATACTTGTCTCCGTCATCGCTCACAGAAGCATCCGGATGTGAGTAACACTCAGAATCATCAGGTTGTGCCTGAATCTTAGCCGTGTCGGGGTATCCGCTCCTGACAGCCGCATACTCGCTGAACTCGCCCGCCGGATCTACATTGTAACGGAAAACGCCTTCTTCCAAAAATGTTATCCGACCTTCTATAGCCTCATCATTAAATGAAACCTCGACAATATTTCCATCAGCCGTCACATTGTCCACTGTACTGAGACTTCCGCTGAATGAAGGATCTGCTTTTGCCGTCACTGGCACTGCGTAAGTAAAAGTCGAAACCGTCATGGCTGTTGCCACAAGCCATGCCCCCGCTTTTCTGATTTTCTTCATTATTTCTCCTTTCCTTCATATATTTGTTACATGTTGTACAAAATACCCCGTAACATTCCCCCTTTCATTTAAAGACCCTCTTATGTAAATATGATCCCTGACGGCCGCTGAGCAGCGGCTGCCTGAATCAGCATAAAGGCCCCACACAGCCCGCACCGCCCAAAGAATATACATGCTGGAAATCATTTGTGCGGCATCACACAGCAGTGAAACGATGTTTGTGATATTCCCTTTCTTAAATAGAACCCGAATGGGTATTGTGATTTTGGGTCAAATTTTGTCTGCAAATCTCAGATTTTTATGTTAAAAATCACTTTCATTTGTAAATTATTTATTAAAATCAAAAAAAAATCACAAACTTTTAGCCTCTTATTTTTTTATATATTAAAAAAGCAACAATGTAAACACTGTTGTTAAAAAGTACAAATTTGTTGTTAATTATGTGACGCGTGCCGGGCTAAGAAATCTCTCATAGCCCGGCACATCTTTTCTGTACGTTATATTCTTTTTATCCCTTTCCCGCAGGTTTCTGCCCTATCTCGTCTCCCATTTCCGGTAGATCGCCTCCAGAGCGTCCACCACACCGTCTATCCCGAGCAGGCTCGCGTTGAACATCATGCTGTTCGCCTCGATACCGCCCCACTCTCTCCCGGTACGCGCTTCATAATAAAGCTTCCTCTCACGGTCTGTTTTCTTTATCTTATCAGCCGCCTGTTTCTCTTCCAGCTTATAGAGCTTCATGATGCGCCGGATACGGTCTTCCTTATATGCATAGATAAATGTATTGATGCAGTTGGAGTAATCTCCGAGAATGTAATCCGCGCACCGACCAACGAAAATCCCCGGTCCTTTCTCCGCCAGCTTCCGGATGATGGCTGTCTGCTGCTCATACACCCTGTCCGTCAGCGGCTTCCCGGATTCGTCACTGGTAACGAAAGCACGGTATTCCAGGCTGTTTGCCGCATAGGCTGAAAGAAATCTGCCCAGCACTGTCTCATCCACTTTCGTGGCATCCTCACTGCTGATGCCCAGTTCCTGAGCTGCCATCCGGATCAGATTATGGTCGTAAAGCGGTATATCAAGCTTCTCGGACAGGCGGTTTCCAACCTCGTGTCCCCCGCTCCCAAACTGTCTTCCGATCGTGATTATCGTGTGTTGCATCATAACTGTCACTCCTCTCTGCGGACCGCGTATTTCGCACTGATATTATATATACAGTATACCATAACCCCCGGAAATTTGAATATCAAATCGCTCAAAACAGACTAATTTTCTGAATTTATTCATTTAAATAAACTCACCGTATGCTTTCCGCGTCACCGATCCTTTTTCGCTGCACTGACGATCGTATAGTAGCTCTTAGAAGTCACCCAGTATACGATCACATAGAACAGGGCGAACACGAGATAACAGCATACTGTCACAAGAAGAAAAACATTTTCATCTGTTCTCATTGTTATCAGCTTCAGTATCCTTGATATGAGCGGAAAGGCGAACGCCATGTGTACTCCCGCCGCAATAAGCGGAAGGAAGAACACAGTCAGTACCTGTGAATTAATACTCTGTTTGACTTCTTTCCGGCTCATTCCTACTTTCATCAGGATATCAAACCGGTTCTGATCCTCATACCCCTCTGAGATCTGTTTGTAATACATGATCAGCACGGTCCCGAAAAGGAAGACCGCACCCAGCAGGATTCCGAGGAAAAACAGTCCGCCGAACAGCGCAACATACTCTGCCCTGCTCTGAGCCTTTGATTCTGTGTACCAGCTTACTCCTGAGTCCATGGAGGTGAACCGTTCCATGATCCCATTATAAATCTCCGACTGCTTCTCATCCCCGCACGCAAGGTCAAATCCATAGCACCGCTGGATGGAGGAAGTCCATTCTCCGGCCAGAGATTCATTCTTGACCTCGCACATCTGATCCATCACAGAGATGTCCTTCACCACCAGAAACAGGCTGCCCAGCGCGTTGGCGTCCGCCTCTCCGATGCAGAATGGCTCGGTATCCAGCTTCTCTGCCTTCCATGTTCCTAATCCTTCAAAATCCACCGTGTCATAGTCGTAATTCATCTTGTACGGATATATGAACACTTCGTTGTCTCCCAGCTCAGCGCTGCTGCCGGATATTGTATTATAATCCTCCAGGGGGATCACATAGACGCTCCGGATCTCGCCGTTTCCCATCCCGATCTGCGACACCTGGTTTAGGTCGATCTGAAAATCCGCTCCGTCCTGATACACATCCATGCTGTACATACGGTAGTCCTGAAGATTTTCCGCCGCTTCGCCGTATTCTGCCAGTATCTCCTCCACAGCATTAATATAAGGCGCTGTATCCTCCTCATTCAGAGCAGTCCCTCCGGCAGTTCCCAGCCTCATAAAGATATCCTGAGGATACCGCTTGTTCACCCCATCCTCCGCCTGAACGAACAGACAGATCGTGGAAGACACCGTGACGAGCACCATGGTGGACAGGATACAGATAGAAGCAAGCCCGGCTCCGTTGCGCTTCATCCGGTAAATCATGGATGAGAGGGATACAAAATGCTTTGTCTTATAATAATAGTTTTTCTTTTTCTGGAGCAGGCGGCAGAGGACGACGGAACCCGCGATGAACAAAAAGTACGTCGCCAGAATGACCATGACCACTGCCAGGAAAAATAATACCATCGCAGTCATAGGGTCGAGCACTGCCACAGCCATATAGTACGCGCTTCCCAGCAGAACCGCACCCAGGAGCGCCAGCAGCCAGTTTGCCTTCGGGGGCTTCTCTCCGGTGCTCTCGCTGCGAAGCATTTCCACAGGGCGCAGCCGGAAGATGGAAAACACCATCCTGAACATGATCAGCAGGAAGATCGCAAAGAACAGCAGGACCGACCACACAATGGGCTGGAGAGCCACATGGATCATGAATCCGGTCTTCCCGCCCAGTATCTTCATCGCCGCCATCTCTGCCAGCTTTGAAAAAAGGATGCCAGATACAAGTCCCGCTCCAATGGAGAACAGCGCTGTCAGTATATTTTCCCACAGGAGGATCTTCACCAGATTCCGTTTTCCCATGCCCAATATATTATACAGTCCGAACTCCTTCTGCCTCCTGCGGATCAGAAAGGAATTTGTATAATATAAAAATATCAGCGAAAAAATCGCAATTACAAACACCCCGAATCCCAGCATTGACTGGAGCATATCCCCGCCGAACACGGCTGAAAAGTCCGCGCCCATGGACAGATAGGCCACGATATAAAACATCATGACCATACAGATGCAGGTCAGGATATATGGGAAATAAAACTTTCGGTTCTTGGAGATCCCTTCTGCTGCCAGCTTTAAATAAAACCCTCTCCTCATCGTCTGTCACCACCTGTCGCAAGCATTGTAAGCGTGTCGGAAATCTTCTGATAAAGCTGTTCATCCGACATGGAGCCCCTGTACACCTGATGGTACACCTCTCCGTCCCTGATAAAGAGCACCCTCCCCGCGCGGCTTGCCGCCTTCACTGAGTGAGTCACCATGAGGATGGTCTGACCTTTGCCGTTGATCTTAGCAAACAATGACAGCAGTTCGTCGGTAGAGCGGGAATCCAGCGCCCCTGTCGGCTCATCCGCAAGTATCAGCCGGGGCTCTGTGATCAGCGCCCTTGCCACTGCCACCCTCTGTTTCTGTCCTCCTGAAATCTCATAAGGATATTTATCAAGCAGAGACGCGATCCCGAGCTCCTCCGCGACAGGTGTGACGCACTGCATCATCTTTTTATGGGGCATCCCTTTGAGCACCAGAGGCAGAAGGATATTATCCCTCACATTGAATGTATCCAGCAGGTTGAATTCCTGAAACACAAAGCCCAGATGGTCCCGGCGGAACTCGGAAATATCTTTGTCCCTGATCTCCGCAAGAGACTTTCCATCCAGATAGACCGCTCCCTCCGTCGGTCTGTCAAGAGCCGCCATGATATTTAAGAGCGTTGTTTTACCGGAACCGCTCTCACCCATGATCGCCACATACTCCCCTTCCTCCACAGAAAAATTCACGCAGGAGAGGGCCTGCACCTGATTCCCGCCGAACCGGGGTCTGTATATTTTCTTCAGATTCTTTACTTCCAAAACAGCCATATGATATGGTCCTCCTTTACTGATCGTTATCCTGCGCGCTTCCGCACGCGCCCTTTGGACTGTGATCAGTATAGCAAAGACAGCCAGAACGCCGACATCGAATCCTGTGACATTCTGACTGTCCCATGTGACATTATTGTAATATCCCTCATGCATTCTCTATTCCGCCCGGAAAGGATAGGACTCCAGATCCACTATGAACCTGCTGCCCTTCCCCGGCTCCGACTCCGCTGTGAGCCTGTGCCCCAGCCTGTCCGCCGCCGTCCTGCACAGATACAGCCCGATACCTGTGGATTTCTTATCCAGCCTTCCGTTGTAACCTGTATATCCTTTCTCAAAGATGCGGGGCATATCCTGCGGCGAGATCCCGATACCTGTATCCGTGACGGAAAGATGTTTCCCATTGTCTACGGAAATAGTCACAGAGCCCTCGGATGTATATTTGACCGCATTCGAGAGAAGCTGTTCGATGATGAAGGCAAGCCATTTCTCATCTGTGAGCACACGGACGGACGTCCCTTCATATATCAGGCGGATCTTTCTCCTGATAAACTGTCCCGCATATTTTCGGATGGCCTTCCTGATGATCGTATCCAGGTCGTATTCCTGGATCATCAGGTCTGAGGCTCCTTCTCCCAGCCGGACATAAGTGAGCGCCATCTCCGCATACTGCTCTACCCGGAAAAGCTCCGCCGACAGTTCCCGGTTTTCCGGGGTGTCTTCCTGCTGGAGGAGCGCCTTCATGACCGCAATGGGCGCTTTGATCTGATGCACCCATGTGGCATAATAATCATTCATATCTCTCCTGGACGCATCCCATTCTCCTTTTTTCTCCCTGTAGGCCGCTTCCATCTTCATAAGAAGCGCCTGATAATCTTCCTCCGTAAGGTTGCCTACCGGAGGCAGCATGTCCGAAATATCCGGGAGGATCTCCCCGGACAGCCGGACCCGCTTAAGTCCGCGATGCTTTTTCTCGTGCCGGATATATCCGCATACCACCATGATAATGCCGAACAGCGCGGAAAGCAGGACCGGGTACCAGGCCGCCTCCATCCGGATCCCATATAAGGCAAATACGGATACAAAGATCACGCTGCTGAACCCCGCCCAGATCCATATATAACGGCAGTCATACAAATATCTGAAAAAACGCTTCATTGTCGGCCTCCTATACCTGCTGTATGATGTACCCCTCGCCCACCTTGGTAGTGATAAAATCCGTAAGACCCGCCTTCTCCAGCTTCTTCCTCAGCCGGGCAATATTGACGGTCAGGGTATTTTCTTCTATATAGTTATCCGTCTCCCACAGTCTGGTCATCAGGGTATCTCTGCTCACCAGCCGCCCCTTATTTTCCATCAGCGTCTGCAGGATGCGGAATTCGTTCTTCGTCAGGCTGATCTTCTCTCCGTTATATGTCAGCGTCGTGTCGTAAAGATTCAGGATCGCGCCCCGGTGCTCCAGCACAGGGATCTTCCCTGCCAGATCATAGGTCCTTCTCAGGACCGCCTGCACCTTCGCCATGAGCACGCTCAGATCAAAGGGCTTGGCAACAAAGTCATCTCCGCCCATGTTCACCGCCATGATGATGTTCATATTATCCGATGCGGACGAGATAAATATAACCGGTACATTGGAAATCTTGCGTATCTCGCTGCACCAGTGATATCCATTGTAAAACGGAAGCGTGATATCCATAAGTACCAGGTGGGGATCATATTCCGTGAACTCCGTCAGTACATTCTGGAAACCCTGTACATACTGCCCCTCGTTCCCCCACATCTTCATCTCTTTCTGTATTGCCTGCGCCATGGGCAGATCGTCTTCTATTATCAGTATCTTGTACATGCCAGCCTCCTCATGGTTATTCCTGTTAGTCGTGCCTGTTGTTTGTATCTGCTGTTTGTATCTGCTGTTTATATCTGTTATTTATATCCGCTGTCCTGCTCCTGCATTCCCATCACAGAGCACATTCTCTCTACACTGCATCCGGATCGATCACCCTCTGGATATGGATGGCCAGGAAGCCGATTTCTTCCCTTGCCACCTCTGTCCTGAGCTGACTGCCCATATAAGCGCAGACTTGCTCCGCCACCTTCCCCGTCTCCGGATAATTGGCAAATATAAAGTCATTGAAATCCGCTTTCGCCGACTCGCCTCTCCTTGTCCTTGCCACCATATAATACAGATGGCTCATGAGCCTTGTATATGCAAGAGAATCTTCTTCAAATTTCTGCCCGAATGCCCGCTCGATCATGGCGATGCCCTCATCGATGATCCGGGTGGTCTCCAGCGTTTCTGACACCTGTTCGTCAGACAGGCCCGCATGGATATGCAGCGTAATGAACCCCACCTCATCGTCCGAGATTTCATATCCTGTCATCTCCCGGATGATCTCCCTTCCTTTCAGGGCTGCCGCATATTCCCTGGCAAAGAGCACACGGATGTCCGGGGTAAACGGATTCGGTATCTGGCGGTTCTCCTCCGCGCGTTTTGCCGCCAGCGCAATATGGTCTGCCATGGGAAGGAGGATATCCCGGCTGACTTTCTGAAAAATCTTCTCCGCTTCGTCAATGATCTTTCCCGATGCTTCTATGAACTCCGGGCGGATGCCGTTCACCACCTGCAGGACAGACTGCTGCTTCTGCCGGGTCACGAGAGAATAGATCTTTGCTCCGGGCACATGCCCGATCTGCTCGGCGGGCCGCTTTCCAAACCCCACTCCGTTTCCCAGAAGGATCATTTCCTTTCTTGTTTCGTTGTCATACACAAGGATTCCGTTATTGTTCAATACTTTTATAATCCGATACATATGTTTCTCCCATCCGTCCTGTGCCTGCGAATGCATTTCTTCCCGCCGCGGCGCTCCATCCTTCCTCCGGCGCGCCTCAGCCTTTTCTGTCCGGCACGCCACAGACTCTTCTGTCCGTCACGCATCATCTTCTTCCGTGCAGTGACGAAATCCCCCGCCCCTGCCGCTTCTGCGGCAGAGAGCAGGGGATAATGATTCAGCTTCAGTTAAAAGAGACAATCTCCGCTGTCTCGTCCAGCTTTGCCACTTTTCCCGGCTTTGTCAGCCGGATCTCCTCGCCTTCCTTCAGGCTTGTGAATACGATAATGCACTCGTCGGATTTGGCATGCTCCCTTATATATTCTATATCAAATGCTATCAGTTTGTCACCCTTTTTTACACGGTCTCCGTCTTTTACATACGTCTCGAACCCTTCACCGTTTAAATTCACCGTATCAACACCGATGTGGAGCAGATATTCCGTACCATCGTCGCCCATGAGTCCTACGGCATGTTTTGACGGAAACACAAAGGATACCGTGGCGTCTTCCGGAGCGTAAGCCATGCCTTCCCCGGGTCTTACCACATATCCGTCGCCCATCATCTTTCCGGCAAATGCTTCATCGGCCGCCTCCGTGATCGGAACAGCCTCTCCGGTGAATGGGCTTAAGAGAACCTTCTTCACAGTCCCGCTGCCCAGAGCTCCCGCTGCCAAAGCTGCGCTTTCCCCTCCGGTTTCCGCGCTGCTTCCCAGGTCCTCCGCGTCTTTCCTGCCCTCCACATCCGCTCCGCCTGCAGCGGCATGCTCCGGGATGTACTCCTCATCCGGCGCTGTCTCCAGATAATCTTCCAGGTTCGACTTGATCACTGCTACGGAAGGTCCGTATATGATCTGTATTCCCTGGCCTTTTCGGATGATCCCGGACGGAGATGTTGCGCGCAGGATATCCTCATTCACAAGCTCCTGGTTTACGACTGTACATCTCAGCCTCGTAGCGCAGCAGTCCACATCGGAGATATTCTTCTTGCCTCCCAGCCCTCTGGTGATCAGCACGCTCTTCTCATCGCCGTCCGACGCGCCTGCTCCTGACGCGCCGCCCTCCGCGCCCTGCTTTGCCTGGTAATCCGCCTTTGTAAACAACTTTGTCTCAGCGTCATCATCTTCACGTCCCGGAGTCTTCAAGTTGAATCTCTTTATCAGGAACGTAAAGGTCACATAATAAAGGAGGAAGTAAACAATACCCACCGGGATGATCAGCATCCAGCTCGTCTTTTCATTTCCCTGAAGGATGCCGAACAGGAACAGATCCAGGAATCCGCCGGAAAATGTAAGTCCTACCGCAATATTCAGGATATGAGCGATCATATATGCCGCGCCTGCCAGCACCACCTGTACGACGAACAGCATGGGCGCTACAAACAGGAAAGAAAATTCCAGAGGCTCTGTGATACCGGTCAGCATACATGCCAGCGCTGCGGAGAGCAGAAGGCCACCCGCCTGTTTTTTCTTTTCCGGTTTCGCACAGCGGTACATTGCGAGCGCTGCCCCCGGAAGACCAAAGATCATGAAGATGAACTCGCCGGAAAAATACCTTGTCGCGTCCGCGCTGAAATGCACTGTGCTCGGATCAGCGAGCTGCGCGAAGAAGATATTCTGTCCTCCCTGCACGAGCTGTCCTGCCACCTCCATAGTCCCGCCTACCGCGGTCTGCCAGAACGGAAGATAGAACACATGGTGCAGTCCGAATGGGATCAGGGCGCGCTTGACGATACCGAAGATCAGGGTTCCGAAATATCCTGTTTCCGTGACAAGTCCGCCCAGCGCATAGATCCCTTCCTGTACAAACGGCCACAGGAAATACATCACGATACCCACGCCTACATATGTGATCGTGGAGATGATCGGTACAAATCTTGAACCTCCGAAAAACGACAGCGCATTCGGGAGCTGTATCTTGTAGAATCTGTTGTGGAGCGCCGCAACGCCGAGCCCCACGATGATGCCGCCGAACACGCCCATCTGGAGCGTCTGGATACCGCACATTTCCGCAACGGTCCCGCCCAGCACATGTTCCGCGATACTGCCGTCTGCAAGGATATCTCCCCTGAGGACAAGCATTGCGTTGATAGAAACATGCATAACAAAGAAAGATATCATGGCTGCCAGCGCTGCCACCTCTTTTTCCTTCTTTGACATGCCAATGGCAACTCCCACTGCAAAGATTAGCGGAAGGTTGTCAAAGATCACGCTTCCCGCCTTGCTCATGATGGTGAGCAGCCCATGAAGGATGGTCCCCTCCCCAAGAATAGTCTGGAGACCATAGGTCTCGATCATAGTCGCGTTAGTAAATGAACTTCCGATTCCGAGCAGAAGCCCTGCTACCGGGAGAATGGCGATCGGGAGCATAAAGCTGCGCCCCACTCTCTGCAGCACTCCGAAAATCTTGTCTTTCATACTGTTTCCTCCTTTAAAACTTTCCTTCTGTCGAATACGCGGGACTGACTTCCGCCGTGCACCTCGATTCCGCTTCGCTTTATCTCGGTCATGGGCTCACGCCCTATGCATATGAACAGATGCTCTGGAAAGCACGCTTTCCGACTCATCTCTTCACATGTGCGCGCGGCTTTGTGCTTATACGCAAAAAAGCATAAACTGATCCTTTTTTGATCATGATGACATGATTAAGAAAAAGGATAGTTTATGCCTGCCTTACAGTAACACACTATCTTGCGTATTCGATTTGCTTAATTCACCCATTCAGTATAAGCGATTTTTTGCTCAGATGTCAATTTGGAATTATTACCTAAATTCATACCCGAAAAATGTGCATATTCCACAGAAATCTTTTAGTCCAGTATCTTCATTGCAATGTCACCGTCCCCGCTGATGGCGAAGCCGGTCTTGCCATAGAATCCAGAGATCAGTTCTCTATACTGATCCGGCCCTGTATATCCCAAAGGCGCAAGCTCATAACCGTTTGGCACCGTGACCAGAGTCACGCCTTTTTTCCGAAACTGGTCAATGATCTCATTCACGCACGCCGTTCCATAGCCCTTCCCCCTCAGCGCGAAATCTGTAAGATAGAACTCAATGATCACAGCCTTTGTCTTACTCTCAAGGATATACTGCATATGGAATACGGAAAGTCCTTTCTCATATACATCTACCGTCTGGGGGCGGTAATGGAATTCCAGTATATGCGCGCTTTTATCCGAAAGATCTACTGCTCTGAAATATTCTTTTCTGATGTATACCGGTATTGACATCGTTTTCTCTCCTCACAAATGCGCGGCCACTGTCATCCTTCTCTTCTGTGCATCTGCCGTCTGCTTCCCGCAGCGGTCCTACGCATCCGCCGCAGGTCTTTTCTTCGACACCTGGAGCTGTACATTTACGCCCAACGGATTGATGACCACTCCTTTTGCTTCAGCGACCATAACCTCCGGTATCTTCGCGGCGGGAATTATCGCTGTTTTCATCTTCTGTCCCCCAATAAATTTCTGCAGTTCCAGCATATCCGTAAATATCGGCTGGTATACTGTGCCGTCCTTCTGCTTTAACACCGGAACCTGTCCATCCTCCCGGACCGCCGCGATAAAGGTCCCTTTGCTGTAATGTGCCAGCATCTCCTCCTGAAGCTCTTTCAGCTCTTCTGTGAGCTGAGGCTGCGCCTGCCTGCGCATCTCCTGCATGAAATAAATCGCAGTCAGATGCAGCTCCGGATTCTCGACAGGTTTCTTGCCTTCCGGCAGTTCATCCGGTTTCTTGCGGACCACAAGATCCGAAAGCTGTAGATTGATATGGGTGTCTGTACCGTTATTGACAGCAAGACAGTTTACGCCCATTGTATAAAGGCTAGTATAAAATGCAAGGAGCTGCTCATCCTCCAGCTTTGCCACCGCTGTGGCATATTTTTGTTCCTGCAGTTCCTTTGCCTTCGCCTGCGCATCCTCTGCCCTGTAATAGAGAAAGACCTCATCATCATACGTCTCTTCATCACAGAACACAAAGGGAAGCCTGGTCGCGCCGGACATCACTACATAAAGCTCGCCCGGATTCCTGAGGGCCGACAGCGTCTCCTGTTTTGTCACTGTTGTACTCTTATCATTCATTATCTTGCCTTTCCTTTCCGTTTATAGCGGATGCTCAAATCCTCCCCGCTGCTTTCATACTCTGTTATTGTATCATATCTCTCCGAACAGTTCCAACAAATATGGAACGAAAATGACGCATCCTATGATCACTGACACGATCGCAGAGAAGAGCACCGCCCCTGCTGCTGTGTCTTTGGCTCTCTTTGCCAGCGGTTTTCTCTCTTCCGTCACCAGATCCACCACTGCTTCCACTGCTGTATTCACCAGCTCCAGAGAAGCTACCAGCGCAAAAAGAAGCAGGCAGATACACCACTCAACGGCAGTGATCTGAAACAGCGTCCCTGCCAATGTGACGAGAATGATCGCGAGGCAGTGGATTTTCATATTGCGCTCCTTACGGATTCCTGTCCATATGCCCTCAAAAGCATAGCCGAAGCTCTCCGTCATCGGATTTTTCTTATCTTTCTTCATGGTTCTCCCTTTTACTCCTGTCCTCATTTTATCTCATATGTCCCTGTTCCCGGTCTGCTCACACAGGACATGGCTCCTACTTTCTGGACAGGAGGTGCTTAATAAATACATACATCACGATCACGAACGCGAGCATATACCCAAACGCGCCCAGTGCCGGGATGCCCAGAATTTTTGGTGTCATATCCGTAGTACAGATAATGCTCGAGCTGATCAGCAGCGCCATGACCCACAGGCCCATGACAATGTTTCGGACCAGCCGCCTGAGAAGGTTCGCCAGGTCGTCCGTGACCTGGAGATCCAGATTCACCTTTGCCTGCCCTTTCAGATAGCCGCTCATCATGTCCGACACCATGGAGGGGATATCCAGCGCTTTCCGGAATGACCGCAGGATGCTCTTCCCGCTGCTTTTCAGTTCCTTCTTTATATCCAGATTCCGGAAAAATTCACCCGACATATGCGCTGTGGCAATCTCTACCATATTGATGTCCGGCGCGATATCCGCCAGCACGCCTTCCATATGGGTCAGCCCCCGCGCCAGCATGGTAAGCCCATGCGGCATCTTGATCTTATTATCCTTCATTACGTCCATGAGGTCCGTCATGACTTCGGCCACATTAATCTTCCCCATATCCGCGCTGCCGTATTTCATGAGCAGTCCCTCAATATCCTCATACAGTCTGCGCTGGTCCGGTCGCTCCCTGAATTCACCGATTCCCAGCACTGCCTGCTGGATCAGCCCCACATCATTGAGCGCCACGCCCTGCACGGCTTTGCCGATCATCTCCCGGTCGTGCTCCGTGAGCCGCCCCATCATCCCCATATCGATCCAGATGATCTTTCCGCCCCGGATTTTTACATTTCCGGAATGCGGGTCCGCATGGAAAAATCCGTCGTCCATGACCTGCTTGATATAGTTGTCTACCAGCTTACTCCCTATCTCCTTCAAATCATAGCCCTGCTCGGTCAGCGCCGCTTTATCATCAACCCCGCATCCGTCGATATACTCCATCACAAGTACATTTACTGTGGTATACTGCTGATACAGGATAGGCGTGCCCACGAAATTTATCTCTTTATTCCTTCGGGCAAACTCCTCCATATTCGATGCTTCTGTAAGGAAATTCATCTCGTCTCTTGTGACAGACCACATCTCGTCCAGCACAAGGTCCAAATCCGCCATTCCCTTGATGCTCACCGGCGGCATCAGCTTTACTGCCTTGTGAAGAAGATCGATGTCCCGCGCCATCTTTTCATAGATTCCCCTGCGCTGGACCTTGACCACCACCTCTTCACCGCTTCTGAGCACGGCCCGGTGGACCTGGGCGATGGAAGCAGAGCCCTGCGGTTTCTCCTCGATGGATGAAAACACCCTCTTCCAGGATCTTCCGTAGGACTCTTCGATCACAGAAATCATTTCCTCAAAGGGCATGGGAGTCACCTCAGTGCGCAGACGCGTCAGCTCCTCACAGTACCTCTTGGGGAGGATATCCGAGTGCATGGACATGATCTGTCCCAGCTTGATAAAGGTGGGCCCCAGATCCTCCAGGATTACCCTGAGTTTCTTTGGCGTCACTCCCCGCGTGATATTGTGTTTCCGCAGTACGGCTGTGATCTCCCGCAGTCTTGAATTATATTCGATCGGTTCTATCGTATTCATCCGCTTTACAGCTCTTCTTTCTGTGATTTATCCTGTTCTGACTCTGCTTCTTTCTTCAATATCTGCTCCTTCAGCGCCGCTATCTGCTCCGGAGTCATCTTATCCAAAAGCTCGGACAACTCTTCCGCTGTGGACGGCTTTGCTGCATGAACCTTCTCTTTCACTGTCTTTTTGATGTTATGTTTTAATTCCTCGTTAAGAACCTTGCCCTGCTCGACAGTCAGCTCGCCTTTCTCCACCATTTCATCCAGCAGATCCCTGGACTTTTCTGCTGTCACCGCTACTGCTCCGATCCCTGCAAGAATGACTTTTTTAATGTTATCGCTGAATTTTTCCATGCTCCTGTCCTCCTTATCTATGTTTCTTCCTTGTCTTTCATTATTCCCATATTTTGCCTTATAACGGTCAATGCAGTCCTCGATGACCTGCACCGCTCCCAATGCGCCGTCAAATTCATTCACAGCCGTTTTCTTTCCCTCCAGATCCTTGTACACGGAAAAGAAATGCCGGATCTCATCGAAGATATGCTTCGGCAGCTCTGAGATGTCCGTATATGCTTCATATGTAGGATCCGCCCAGGGGATCGCTATGATCTTCTCATCTCCCGCGCCTCCGTCTGTCATCTTCATCACACCGATGGGATAACAGCGCACCAGAGTGAGCGGTTCCAGCGCCTCCGAACATATGACGAGCACATCCAGAGGGTCGCCGTCATCCCCGAGGGTACGCGGAATGAAACCATAATTCATCGGATAATGTGTAGACGTATAAAGCACACGGTCCAGTATGATATACCCGGTCTCTTTGTCCAGTTCGTATTTCTTCTTGCTCCCTTTGGATATCTCGATCACAGAAATAAAATCTGTTGGGAATATCCTGTCTTCACTGATGTCATGCCAAATATTTCCTATAATGACCTCCCTTGCTTTTGCAGCCGGTCCTTCCCCTTTTCCGGCACTGCCAGCTTCCTATTATGATTTTACATCTTCCCGGACGCTACGTCCAGTACTGTCACAGAAAAGAAAAAGAAAAAATCTGTCCGGAGTCCGCGCTCCTGCGCGTTTCCCCGGACAGTCCTTATAACCATATCATGGATTTGCCATACTATGTATTTGCCGTATCATGTATTAGACGCATCAAGTATCAGACGCATCGGCTTTTTACAGTCTCGTTTGTATCACATGATCTTACGGAAAAGATCCTTTAAATCCTCTACACTCGCATCCTTCGGGTTGCCCGGCGCGCAGGCATCTGCATGGGCGGACTCCGCAAGGAACTGGAGGTCTTCTTTCCTGACCGCCTCCAGCTTCGTCGGAATGCCTACATCGATGGAGAGCTGCCGCACAGCGTCAACCGCCGCTTTCCTGTACTCTTCCACAGACATTTCGTCCACGCCTTTGACTCCCATCGCCCTCGCGATCTCACGGTATTTCTCACCTGTGCATTCCGCATTGTATTCCATGACGATAGGGAGCATCATCGCGCACGCGACTCCATGCGGTGTGTCATAGACCGCGCCCAGTGTATGGGCCATGGAGTGGGCGATGCCAAGTCCCACGTTGGAGAAGCCCATTCCCGCGATGTACTGTCCGAGAGCCATTCCGTCCCTTCCCTCTTTTTCGTTGGCGACCGCGCCTCTCAGAGACTTTGAAATGATCTCAATGGCTTTGAGATGGAACATATCCGTCATCTCCCACGCCGCCTTTGTTGTATACCCCTCTATGGCATGGGTCAGGGCGTCCATGCCTGTGGAAGCGGTCAGCCCCTTCGGCATAGAGGACATCATATCCGGATCCACAACGGCAACAATGGGCATATCATGAGGATCTACACACACGAATTTTCTCTTTCTCTCTACGTCTGTGATCACATAGTTGATCGTTACCTCAGCCGCTGTTCCCGCTGTTGTCGGAACCGCGATGATCGGCACGCAGGGATTCTTCGTTGGCGCTGTGCCCTCAAGGCTTCTCACATCTTCAAATTCCGGATTGGCAATGATGATGCCGATCGCTTTAGCCGTATCCATAGATGAGCCGCCGCCAATGGCGATGATATAGTCAGCCTCCGCATCCTTGAAAGCCTGTACGCCGTGCTGTACGTTTTCGATCGTCGGGTTTGCCTTGATGTCCAAATAAATTTCATAAGCAAGTTTTTCATTGTTAAGTACATCTGTAACTTTCGTTATCACACCGAATTTAATCAAATCGGGATCAGTGCATACAAATGCCTTTTTGTAAGCTCTTGCCTTCGCCTCTGCCGCGATTTCCCGGATGGCGCCCGCACCGTGATAAGATGTCTCATTGAGCATAATTCTGTTTGCCATTGTCATCAATCTCCTTTTCTACTACAATATATTTATGGTTAATACCCCTTACAGCCAGTAAGGAATTACC
>ERZ1090864.312-NODE-312-length-27740-cov-14.599494_pt1 | contig 27740 bp, 30 predicted proteins | sample MGYA00478479_ERZ1090864 | MGnify/ENA primary metagenome ERZ1090864 (study PRJEB33644, sample SAMEA5815743) | chicken gut metagenome | biome: Chicken; feature: Gastrointestinal Tract; material: Caecum | place: Ireland | collected 2019-01-01 | study: A study of the...
TGTTAGGCACGCCGCCAGCGTTCATCCTGAGCCAGGATCAAACTCTCGTTAAAAGGGTTTGTCTCCAGTTCAGAACTAACTACTAGCTAATTCTTCCCTTTTTACTGTTTGTTGACATTGAACACTTGATGAGGTCTTTCACGAATCTAGTGTGAAAGTCGTTCGGCCCAGCCGAACCTCATTGTCCAATGACGTTCTTAGAAATTTTCTCTTCAAAGAAATTTTCAAGGGTTGTTGTCTATTGTTCAGTTATCAAGGTTCCTGTCGTTCTTTTAAAGCGATAGCTTTGATATTCTATCAAAGCCAGCCTTACTTTGTCAAGAACTTTTTTGCTTTTTCTGTCCTTTCTGCTTTCCTCCCGGTCCGCTTCAGGCGACAGCCTGTATAGGCTATCATATCGCTTTGCATTTGTCAACAACTTTTTCCACCCTATTACGGCATGGTTTTCTATGCTGTTTTCATTGATTTTCGGAAAGATTTCCTGCTGCCCTCCGGTCGTTCCGCCACCGCGTCTCCGGTCGGCCAGATCTCTGGAGCATCTCTCCGCATCAGCGACAGATGCTATCTTATCACCGGCAAAGTGAATTGTCAATGTTTTTTCCGTTTTTTGTTTATTTCAGACAATTCATACAATTCTTTTATTCTGTTCGCTTTTTCTGCCGTATCAGTCACTCTGTTTTAGAATTCAAAAAGGATACCTGAATATGTCTTTGAGGTATCCTTTTCATCTTCATCACTATATATAGTAATAACACATCATGGGAAGCGCTGTTTTTATTCTGTGTGCCAGCGCCATCCTGTCCTCAATACGGCAATCAGAACTTCCCTCCGCGTCCTCCATGGCTTCGGCCTGACGAGGATCTGTGGCTGCTCGATCCGCTGCTGCTCTTAGGTCTGGCCCTTTTGCTCACGTTTGCATACAGAAAGCGGTCTTCACTGTCTGTAATGTGCATACTTCCGTTTTTTATGTAATTTCCTGCTGACCGCTGAGGCCGGACGCTTTGAAGGCTGCGCCGCATCACTTCTACGATGAGCAGAGCTATGACCACCCCTCCAATCAAAGCGATCCCCGCATACTTAACCAAGTTAAATGGGACTTTTGGCATATTTCCGTTATCATAGGCACGTCCGTTTTTTGCCTGGGTGACAAACTGTTCACACAGATCCGCATATGTTTCAAACGCTTTCATATAATCTCCATCGCTCATATAGGGCACGAAGATATCCGATATATAATCCAGCCCCGCGTCCGTGAACGCGGTGATCCCAAAACCGGCAGTCGAAATATGCCAGTCTCTTTCAGCCATGCTTACGAGCAGGAGCACTCCATCTGCATTAAATCCCATTCCGAATCCATTGTAATCGTAGTAGTCATCCGTAAAGGCCTGGGGCGTCCTGCTGCCCGTACTGTCCACTGTCACGATCGCCACATCAAAATTTAGCTTTTCGCTGATGTTATCCAGCTCCTGTTGCAGACTGGTCTCCTGCGTATCCGTCAGCAGATCTGCCTGATCCACCAGCCTGGGCTGCAGCCGTTCCTGAGGGACCGTGCCTCCGGAGGGAATGAGTTCCTCACCGCTCCCAACAGCCGCGAATGTCTGCGCAGGCACATACCATAGGAGAGACAGCGCAGCCAAGACAGCCATCCCCCACAGCGCCATTTTTTTCTTATGTACTTGTCTTCCCAACTTTCTCCCCTCCTTATAACAGCCATAACAGATAGAATACGGCAAATGCCGCAGCGCCAACGGATGCGGTCAGCCCAAGCAGCCACCGGATATAAGCGCCTTTATCCAGTGGAAGATTTCCCACAAACTTCCCTGTCTGTCCATTCATTGCAAATCTGTATTTCCCGCCATTCCACGTTGTATTTAATATCCACACAGGGTAGAGCGCATATTTTGCTCTGCTGTTCGACAGACGCACGCCGCTGCTTTCCGGCACCACCGTGCTGTACCCTTTGACAGTGGATTTAAACGCGTCTTCTGTTCCTGTCTTGATCCTCTGGCTCGCCCGCTCTTCGCTCTGCTGTTCAGTGACATCATATTTATCTGCCAGATATCCTGCCAGATACGCGGTCTGAAAATCCACAGCCTCCCGGAAATCAAAAGGCTCCAGAGATTCCATAAGGTCATCCGCCATTTTAGAGGAACCGTCTACCGGCACTTTTTCAAAAGCGATCTTGCCTCCTCTGCGCACGGAAAAATATCGGGTCTCAGTATAATTATAGCGGCTGTCAGACCAGCTTCTCACTCTGGTCGCACGATACCGGATGTTCGCATCCACATCTGAGTCAAATAGCCAGAATGGGACATAGATCCCTTTGATCTCATCAATATGATTCTCTGTTTTAAACACCTTGGGAAGAAGCCGCTTTCCTTTCAGATGTTTCAAAAATCCGGCTTTTGCCGCCTTTTTATCCAGCTTGAAGGGAATCACATAATCCGGTTTTAATTCACCGGAAAACTGCCCTTTCATTACGATCGGATTATCGCAGTAGGGACAGCTTGACGCGGCTGTATTTTCGTCACATACGATCTCGCCGCCGCAGGACTGGCACATATAGACTTTCATGCCGTCCGCTTCGCCCTCATTCCACTGACCGCCTGCGTGGGTCTCCCATTTCAATTCGTCTGCATTTTCTTCTTTTAGTTCTTCATCGTATTTTTTCAGCGCCTCTACATCGAACTCCGCATCACAATACGGACATTTCATTTTCTGCAGGGAACTGTCAAACTCGATCGCGCCCCCGCAGTTCGGGCATTTGTACTGTAACAATCCTGACATTTTAATTTCTCCTATTGTATATCATTGTCATCAAACATATCACCGCATTCCGGACAGAATTTCGGCGGATGGTGCGGATCTTCCGGCTCCCAGCCGCATTTGTCACAGCGGTACAGAGGCTCTCCCGCTGGCTTTGGCTTTCCGCATTCCGTGCAGAATTTCCCCTTATTCACCGCTCCGCAGGCGCATGTCCATCCATCAGCCGGTTTGGGCTTTCCGCACTCTGCGCAGAATTTTCCCTTGTTCACTGCCCCGCAGGTACACTGCCACTGATCTTCTTTTGCCGCTTCCGGTGCACACGGCTGTGCCTGTACAGATTTTTCCTGCATACGCTGTTGAGCGCCCATTGCGTACAGGTCCTGGACATTCGTTCCCGTCCCGGAAACCATTCCCATTCCCATGAATCCGGTCATTGCCCCGGCGCTGTTTCCTGCGGCTGTTTTCAAGGCCTCGGCCTGTGCGCCCGCCATAGTTGCCGCCGCCATTGACGGATCGCGGAGCACCGCCGTTCTCTGAGCCTGTTTGATCAGCTCTGTATCCTCTTCGGGAAGCGTAAGGGAACTGATGGCTACGGACATCACCGCCAGCCCTCTTAATTCCTTCCACTTCTTCGTGAGAGATTCATTCATCGCATCGCAGAGCTCCTCCACATGCCCGGGGATGGCGTTGGGACGTATCTCCAGTTCGGATATTTTAGCAAAAGCCGGCTGGAGCGCGCTGATAAACTCTGATTTAAGCTGAGTCTCAAGCTGATCCCTCGTATATTCTCTCTCCACGTTTCCGCAGACATTTGCATAAAACAAAAGAGGATTTACGATTTTGTAAGAGTATACGCCGCTGCATCGTATGGATACATCTATGTCCAGCCCCACATTTCGGTCTACAACCCGAAACGGCACAGGATTAGGAGTTCCGAATTTATTGTCTACCAGCTCTTTTGTATTTATATAGTAAACGCGCTGATCTTTCCCTGTATCACCGCCATATGTAAAACGCTTTCCTATGGTATTGAACACTGCCTCCAGCGCCTCTCCCAGATTACCGGAAAAGATGCTCGGCTCTGTGGAGGCGTCATAGGTAAATTCTCCCGGCTCGGCACATACCTCAACGATCTTCCCCTGCTCTGTGATCAGCGCGCACTGGCCGTCCGCCACAACGATCCCGGAGCCGCTGGTAATGATATTATCTTCCCCCTTCAGATTGCTGGAACGGTTTCCGGTGCGTTTTTGTCCTTTCACAGCCATAACATTGTTATCCATGGAGTCACAGCAGAAAAACTCCTTCCACTGATCAGCCAGAGTTCCGCCCAGAGCGCCGATCCCCGCCTTAATAAGTCCCATATTGTATCTCCTTTCCCTTCCGCTTAAATTCTGTTTAATTTTATGCTATTTTAATGCTACTATAAATAAGCTTCACAGGCAACTTAAAAATGGCGGAAACGCAAATAATGCCGGACGGTCAGGAAGTTGTCCAATACACGTCAGATTAAAACACAAACATGACATACAGATGGCATCTTTTCCATGATATAATAGCTACAGATCATTCGGAGGAACAGAATATGAAAATTGACCGCACACTGCTGACAAATTCGGAAATGAAAGACATTCTGGCGGGTCTCAGAAGTCTGGACAGTGTCAACGGCACAAATCGTTACGGACAGTTAATGGAAAAACTCTCCGCCGGTTCTTCTGATTTCATGACAGGTGACCAGTCCATTCTGATCGATCTTTCTTCATGGTACAAAGGGTCTCTGGCCCCGAAGATCGATCTGATCCGCAAAGGCATCGACAGACGGACGCTTCTTAAATTTCAGTATTACTCTCCCCATGGTGAGAGCTGCCGGATAATAGAGCCATATTATCTGATCTTCCGCTGGTCAAGCTGGTATGTGTGGGGCTGGTGCTGTATGCGTCACGATTTCAGGCTTTTTAAGCTGAACCGGATGGAAAATCTGTATCTGACCTGGGAACATTTTCCCGGTCGGAAGGCGCCCATGCCGAATCTGAGAAATGAACGGATCTTCCCCGGCGGTATCCGGGTGAAGGCGCTCTTCCAGCCCGAATGCAAATGGCGGCTCATAGAAGACTTCGGCGTGGAATGCTTTGATGAGCAGAAAGATGGAGCCCTGCTGTTTCACGCTGATTATACAGATAAAGAGAATCTGATCTCCTGGCTCCTGACATTTGGGGATAAGGTCCGGCTTCTGGAACCGGAAGAGATCCGGCTTGCACTCAGGAGCATTATTTTCAGGATGCAGGAAAACTATCAATGATTTACCATCATTTAAAAAATAGTGAAAGAGGAGGACCCCAGATGACATTTGATTATAAGAAAGAATACAAAGAGTTCTACCTTCCGCCCAAGACTCCGGGAATCGCAGACATACCGGAAATGAATTTTGTTGCCGTGCGCGGGAAGGGAAATCCAAACGATCCGAATGGAGAATATAAAAAGGCAATCAGCCTCCTCTATGGCATCTCATTCACCATCAAGATGAGTTACAAGGGCAGCCACAGGATCGAGGGCTATTTTCCTTATGTAGTCCCTCCTCTGGAGGGGCTGTGGTGGCAGGACGGCATAACAGGGATCGACTACTCCCACAAGGAAAATTTCCGGTGGATCTCTATGATACGGCTGCCGGAATTTGTAACAAAAGAAGAATTTAACTGGGCGGTATGGGAGGCAGAGGAGAAAAAGCAGACTGACTTTTCCCCTGCAGAGTTCTTTACATATCATGAAGGGCTTTGTGTCCAGTGCATGCATGTCGGAAGCTACGATGAGGAACCCGCCACCCTCCGGAAGATGGAGGACTTTCTCTCCGAATGCGGATATCAGCCGGATTTCTCCGGGGAACGCCTGCACCACGAAATCTACCTGAGTGATCCCAGGCGGACTGCGCCGGAAAAACTTAAAACCGTCATACGCCAGCCCATAAAAATCCTATAAAAATCCGCTATTGATTTTCTCGTTTCCGTATAGTATAAATATTAATAAGATTTGGCACTGCCTTGCCGCCGGGTAAGGAGTGGAGCGCCGGACTTTCTATCGGTAGGCCGTTGGAGATAGAAAGCTCTGACGCTATTTTTTGTGATTTTAGGAGTGGAAAATATGGAACAGAGATCTTATATGCGGGATTTTTCCCATTATACATTTTTGAGCGTACTGGGAACACTGGGCGTGTCCTGCTACATTTTAGCCGACACGTTTTTCGTGTCAATGGGTCTGGGAGCGGACGGACTTACCGCCTTAAATCTTGCCGTTCCTGTTTATAACTTTATTCATGGGACAGGACTTATGCTGGGAATGGGAGGCGCGACGAAGTTTTCCGTCTGCAAAAGCCAGGGCAGATCCGTGGAGGTCAACCGGATCTATACGAATACCATTTATCTTGCCCTGCTTTTTTCAGCTGCATTTTTCCTGCCCGGTCTGTTTCTCTCAGAACATTTGTCTGTTCTCCTGGGAGCGGACGCCGCTGTATTGGATATGACAGACACTTACCTGAAATGGCTGCTGCTTTTTGCCCCCGCCTTTATCTTAAACGATGTACTGCTCTGCTTTGTCAGAAACGACGGCAGCCCTCAGCTTTCCATGGTCGCTATGCTGATCGGCAGTTTTTCGAATATCATTTTGGATTATGTTTTCATTTTTCCTCTGGGGATGGGCATTTTCGGAGCCATTTTTGCCACCGGGTTATCGCCTGTCATCAGTATCATCATGATGCTCCCTCACTGGATAAAAAAGAAAAATTCGTTCCACCTTATAAAAGCAAGACCAAGCGCTGGCATCGCAAAGCAGGATCTGTCCTTAGGCTTTCCGTCGCTGATCACACAGAGCTCATCCGGGATCGTGATGATCGTCTTTAATATGATCATACTTGGACTGGAGGGAAATACCGGCGTCGCTGCCTACGGCGTGGTCGCCAATATCTCTCTTGTGATCGTTGCCATATATACAGGCATCGCGCAGGGCGTCCAGCCGCTGATCAGTACATTTTACGGAGGCGGAAATAAGAAACAGACACAAACAACGCTGAAATACGCTCTCATCACCACTCTATCCGTATCCTTCATAGTCTACCTGATTATTTTTGTTTTCGCGCAGCCGATCACCGCCGTCTTTAACAGCGAAAATAACATCCGGCTGCAGCAGATCGCAGTCACTGGACTGAAGCTGTATTTTACAGCCATCCCATTTATCGGATATAATACGGTCTTAGCGACTTTTTTTACTTCTATAGAAAAAGCCCTGCCCGCACATATCCTGTCCATTTTAAGAGGGCTGGCGCTTATCATACCGATGGCGTTTTTATTGTCTGCCCTGTGGGGAATGACCGGTGTGTGGCTAACCTGCCCGATCGTGGAATTATTTACTGCATTACTTGGATTTATCATGTATAATCATTATAACAGATCAAATATTACAGAAAAGAAAGGATAAATGACCATGAATTTTACACATGAAGAAAACAAGATCGCATTATACTCTGACACAGGGAGCCTGCTTGCAGAGATCACGTTCCCGAATATAGACGAGAATACCGTGGACGTGGACCACACGTTTGTAGACGCTTCTCTCAGAGGACAGGGGATTGCCGGAAAGCTGATGCAGGAGCTTGTTTCTGATCTGGAAAAAAGAGGACTTAAAGCTGTACCCACCTGCTCATACGCGCAGGGCTGGTTCGAGAAGCATAAAGAGTATGCTCACCTTGTCAAATAACGTGGAGAAAGTAAATTTTTCAGACGTATATCATCTGCCGGATCAATACGTTTCAGGCATCTGCCGCGATTTAGGATAAGCATTAGACTTTTTTCATTCATAAGAGCTATAATGAAGGGAGAACAACAAAATTAATCCCATAAGGAGGCTTTTATAATGAAAAATTATTATGACACAGATCCTGAATTTATGGAGCGATTTGAACATTTTGCTTTTGACGAAGTCGTCAATGAGGAAGGGCAGCAGCTTGACGATGTGACCCGCCATATGGCGATTATCGCCACTCTTCTCGGCTGCCAGGGCATTGATGCATTCCGCATGGAGCTGCCCCGGGCGCTGGATGCGGGACTGACCCCGGTCATGGTGAAAGAGATTGTGTATCAGGCAGTGGACTATCTCGGGATCGGACGTGTGCTTCCTTTCCTTGACGCCACAAATGAGGTCCTGACGGCCCGCGGAGTTGAGCTTCCGCTGGAAGGCCAGGCGACAACAACTATGGAGGACCGCCTTGAAAAAGGGATCCAGACCCAGGCTGACATCTTCGGCGAGCAGATGAAAGAGGCGTGGAAAGCAGGACATATCAACCGCTGGCTTGCCGCCAACTGCTTCGGCGACTACTATACCCGCACAGGTCTCGACCTGAGACAGAGAGAAATGATCACCTTCTGTTTCCTTGCCGCGCAGGGCGGATGTGAACCTCAGCTCACAGGCCATGCCCAGGGTAATATGAATATGGAAAATGATAAAGATTTCCTCATTAAGGTCGTATCCCAGTGCCTGCCTTACATTGGATACCCCAGGAGCCTGAACGCGATCAACTGCATCAATAAAGCGGCAGAGCAATAAAACAGATAATATGTATGAATGGACTGAAAACTCTGTTATCTCATAGCAGATAAAAACCCCGGTCAAAGGGAGCCGGCTGTTCGCGCAGCTTTCCTCTGACCGGGGTTTATTTATTCTTCACATTTGCCCGGAATGCCTGTCTGATCTCTTAAAACTCAAATTTTCTCAACTCGCAGTTTCCGATCCCATACTTCGCAAATTCCTCATTTGTCATATCCGTAAAATATGACTGCACCGCCCTCGCCACTCCGTTGTGCGCTACGAGCAGATATACCTTCTCTTCCGCCTCGTCTCTGATGTCGTCCAGCAGCCCATAAATTCTGTGGCAGAACCGGATCATGGATTCTCCGCCGCCATAGCTGTCTGCGAAGCAGGTTTTCGCGCGTCCGAACTCCTCTCCATCCCGGGCCGTGCCCTCATATTTCCCAAAGTTCTGCTCTGTCAGGCGCTGTTCAACACGCATAGGCACTCCGGTGGCCTCCGAGATATGCCTTGCCGTCTCCGCAGCGCGCACCAGCGGCGAGCAGATGATCTCGTCAATGTGTGTCCCCTCTTCCAGGATTTTTTCCGCAAGCTCTTCTGCCTGCCGGTGCCCTTTTTCCGTCAGCTCGATGTCTATTACACCACAGATTTTATTTTCCACATTCCATACGGTCTGCCCATGACGAGCGAAATAAATATATCCCATAGGATTCCCTCCATTCGTACTATACCTGCTCTTGTTTCTCTGACAGCTTTTTGACTTCCTGAAGTTCCAGCCCCAGGAGCTCCGCGGTTTCTTCCGCAGATGTCCTCGAACTCCTCCCGGTTCTTTCGCCTTATTTTACCACGATGCCCCTCGCTATGGAACACCGCTTTTCAAGTTTTCCATGCCCGGAGCCGCAGACCCGCTGACAGTATACAAGCAGGTTGGGCATGCGCGGAATTTCTCCCGCGTATACCGCACCTGTCTCCTGTTATAAATATTATCGCCGTTAGCATATCTCTATTTTTCCGGCGTCCTTGTGATCCTGTCCAAGCCGCGTTTCGGGCAGATACCGTTCCTTTTCCTAACGCATCTCAGAACTCTTTCTTCGCCATGATGCGCTGGCTGCACAGATAGGAAATAATGACCACCGCAATGGTAATACCGACGAACAATACCATGAGACCTCTGGAGCCCAGCCCTGAGAACCATTGCTTTCCTGTCCCTACGATCTCCTCAGGCACATACTCTATGGCGCTTGCCGCCAGAAAAGCAGCGATGATCACGCCCAGTATCACAATGAGATTCGCATACCTTGCTTTTTCTGATTCGAATTTCAATCTCAGAGGAATCAGGATACCCACAAAGATCCATGCTGTACAAATATACCCCAGACAGGTTTCTATCCATTCGGCAGCATCTATCGCTGCTGAGGACGGGATTACCACCAGGATCGTTCCCAGCGCCAATCCTACACACCAAGCAAAGATGATCGACAGCAGAGCAAAGAGATATTTTTCATTCACATATTTTTTCCTCGTAACAGGCAGAGTCATAAGAAACAGATAACAGTTGTCAAACTCATCATAGCTTATCGTGGAAACCGTAAACATAGAAAATATGATCGTGATATATCCCACGATAAAGGACGGTCCGACATCTGTCAGCAGGTTCATAAATACCGCTACAACGAGGAGCATGAGAAACAATGTCTTCCCCTGATTCTTCAAAAGCCTGAAATCTTTTATCAGCATCCCTTTCATAACTTCTCCCCTCCTATGATCATTGTTATTACTTCGTCCAGAGTCCCTCTCTCCACAACGATATCCGGATAATTTTCCAGATAGTACTGCTTCTGATCCGTCAGGCAGGAGTATCCGAAGCTCTCCCGGCGTACTCTCAGCATGTATTCTTTGTCCAGTTTCCTGTATTGATCCTCATCTGCCTTGATCAGACCGTATTTGTTGAGCAGCACGTCAGTATCCTCATGGAAAACGATCTCTCCATCGTGGATCATATAAATGTCGTCGCACAAGCCTTCCAGATCAGAAGAAATATGGGAGCTGATAAGGATGCTTCTGTTCTCATCCTCTTCCATATATTCACGGAACAGATTCAGGATTCCCTCCCTCGCCATCACATCAAGTCCTGTTGTGGGCTCATCCATAAGAAGAAAGTCAGCTCCGTGTGTGACCGCCGCGAGCACCTTCAGCTTTGCCTTCATTCCGGTTGAAAATTCTTTGATATATTTGTCCTGCGGTACTCCGAACTTCTGGCACAGATTAAGGAACTTCGTCCTGTCAAAAGCAGGGTACATGGCCTCCAGCACCGGCACCACGTCCTTCACCTTCAGATAGCCGCTGAATCCGGATTCTGCCAGAGTCACTCCGATCTTCTCCTTCTCTGTCTCTGTAAGCTCCGCCGGTGTTTTCCCCATTAGAGTAACATTTCCCGCATCATATGTGATAAGCCCCAGCGCTGCCTTGAACGTAGTACTCTTCCCCGCGCCGTTCTCGCCCACCAGTCCGGTGATGCGCCCCGCCCCCACCTTCATCGTGCAGTTCAGTGTAAAATCATCGTAATGTTTTACCAAACCATTGATCTCAAGCATCTCCTAGTCCTCCATTATCAAATCAAATAACTCCCTGATCTCATTGTCCTTCAGCCCGCACCTTCGGCCCTTCTCAACCGCTTTTTCCAGGTCACCCTCCACTTCCCGGCGCTGTTCCTCCAGCATCCTCTCCGTGTTCGCGGCTGCCACATAGGTGCCTTTTCCGTGGACCGTCACTGTGTACCCTTCCTGTTCAAGATTATCGTACGCCTTCTTGACTGTCAGAGCACTGATCTTCAGGTCTTTCGCAAGAGTCCGGACAGAGGGGAGTACGTCGTTTTCTTTCAGATCTCCTGCAGTGATCTGCGCCTTGATCCGATCCATGATCTGTTCATATATCGGTACCATCGATGAACTGTTGATTATAATCTTCATATGCGTCCTCCTCTTATTAAACAGTATATAACAGCATACAACTGTTGTCAACTGTTATATGCTGTTTATTTAAAAATAAAAAAGCGCATCGGAGGACAGAGCTTTTTGCAGGGCACTGTCCCGACACACTTTCTTTACTTATTTCTGATCTCCCGGACCGCTTCATCGCCATCTCTCACCATCATTTTCAGCCTGTCATGCTCTGCTCGGAGCATCTCAAGCCCATATCCGGTGATCACATAGGATTTCCGCCGCCCCTCCTCCGCAGTGAGACGGATGATTCCGTTAGCTTCAAATTTTGACAGCATTGCATACAGAGTTCCCGGTCCCACCTTCACCCTTTCTTTTGAAATATATCGGACCTTCCCCATGATATCTACTCCGCAGCACTCTTCCGTCAGGGCGAGCAGTATATAGTACATGGGCTCTGTCAATGTCTGAAACTGTTCTCTCGCCAATGCTTTCTCACTCCATATTTCTATTCTTTTTATAGTCCCAGCTTTTCTCTTACTATATTGATCTGATCGCCTTCAGGAGGCTCTGTTGCGTAAAAAGTTAAAATTGCATCTTCATACCGTATATATAGGAAATTATCTTCCCATTCCCTGTGCACCACTTCCTTGGCACCCCACTTTTCATAGCCGGAACCTGCCTCAATAACCCAGTCATGATCCCCGAGATTCCCCGCCGTTATCTCTTCCTGCCATACCTGTTCCAAAAGCCAGGGTATATCGGTCCGATACACTGTATAAGAAAGACGCCTCCACTCTTCACCCGAAGTCTCACCGGCTTTGCTGTATGTTGCCTCCGGCGGATATCCATATTCTACCGCCCCATTCAGCACTGTCCCAAACACACTGGACCGCTCTTTATAATCAGCAAATGTTATTTCTTCATCCACCTGTCTGTAATCTGTCATAATAAGGGGCAGTTTGCCCACGGCTGTCAACATATCTTCTCCGTTTCCGTAACCGCCTGTCACACTGACGGCCAGACCTCCACACCAGATAATACCGATCCCTAGTCCTGCCAGAAGCTGAATCACCCAATTTTCTCTGCGGGATGGGCGGTAAAAAAAGAAGCCCAGCAGTACCGCCCCAACGATCCCCACCCAGATCCACAGCACGATCATCGAATTTCCTCCCCCTTCCGTGCCCCAGATCACAGTCAATTCGATCAGTATCAAAATTAATATGCCATACAGGATATACTGCCCCCAGCATTTTCCATATAAGAGTCTCTCTCCTCCCCTGATCTTCTTTCCTGACTTAACACACCAGACAGCCATTCCAATACACTGTGTCGTCTCGTACACCAGCACAGCCGCAAGAGTAAGAGTCAGAATCAAAAGCATATTTGAAAACAATATAAGAACAGACCCAGCACGAAAAAACTGCACACCTGCCAATCCAAAAATAAATACAGTACTCAGCAGACTTGTAAGACAGCGTATCCACTCTGCATTTCGGATATTTTTGAACCTCTCCTCCTCTGTCACGATGGGAATGGCGTCCTCTGAAATCTTGCGAAAAATGCAGAACTTCCGTCTGCCGTCCACAAGCTCCCATCCCGCTGCCCGGCAGTATTCTGCATACTCCTCAGCGTCCAGCCCCGGTTTTACATCCATTTCACTGCCTTTTTGAAACACTTCCACAGCATATTCGATATCCCGGCATTCTCCCTTTTCAAATTCCAGCCAGAATTTCCACTCTTTAAGATGCCAGCCCTTTAAGGACATTTCATGAAGATATTGCGCAAAGGCATCATTTTCAATGTAGCGATAGTTTTTGAATACGCGTTTGACAAGTTTGTGATCGTTATCCTGCTTCATAAAGCTATCCCTCTCCTTCGATAAACATCGAGTATCGATATTTCTACCTTCAGAATAATATCGTTACTCGATAATGTCAAGCTATATTTCTCGAAGTGATCTCATTCTCCTGGTTGCAATTTTTTCATTTCTTCATAGAACTTTTTCATTTCTTTATCAATGATTATCGGTCTTCCATCTTTTTTCAGAAAACAATGGGTCGTGGTACCCCGGGCGCATAAAACACCGCCCTCGGACATATTGTAGATATCATACCGGAGAGTAAACTTCACTCTTCCGGCATCCTGAAGGCTTACGATGATCTTCACCTCATCATCAAATTTCACGCTCTTCTTGTATTCACAGTCCACATGGAGCACCGGACTGATATAGCCCATCTCCTCGAAGCGGCGGTACGGATAGCCGATCTGGTTCAGCATGTCCACCCTCGCCTCCTCCATCCAGCGGATATAGTTCGAGTGATGGATCACCCCCATCTGATCTGTCTCATAATATTTTGCTGTTTTTGCGTATGGCTTCATACATCTGCACCTCCCGGCTGAATTCGTCTGAATATTCTCTTCAAGGGGAGGGGTGTCCCCTTTTCCTAAATTGTGTTTACGGCATCACTGATCGTCCTGACACCCACCAGCCTGATTCCACTGATGCCTTTGACCATCTTAAGGCACACTTCCGGCAGGATGCAAGTCTCAAATCCCAGTTTCTTTGCCTCTGCCACCCTCTGTTCCGGCATGTTTACCGCGCGGACCTCGCCGCTTAATCCCACCTCTCCGAACACGATCGTCCTTTCATCGATGGGACGGTTCCGGTAACTGGATACCAGAGCCATAACGATGCCAAGATCGATAGCCGGCTCATTCATGCGGATCCCTCCTGCGATATTGACGTAGGCGTCGGAATTTCCCAGCGCCATGCCCAGTCGTTTTTCCAGGACTGCCATGAGCAGATTCACCCTGTTGTAATCCGTCCCCGCCGCTGTCCGTCTCGGCATGCCGAAATTGCTGTGACATACGAGAGCCTGGATCTCGATCAGGATCGGGCGGGTTCCTTCCATGGAGCACGCTACCACTGAACCAGACGCATTCTCAGGCCGCCCACTGAGCATGTATTCCGAAGGATTCTCCACCTCTTCAAGACCGGTCTGACGCATCTCAAACACTCCGATCTCATTGGTAGAACCGAAGCGGTTCTTCACTGCCCGCAGGATCCGGTACGAAGCATGACGGTCTCCTTCAAAGTACAGGACCGTATCCACCATATGTTCCAGCACCCTGGGGCCTGCCACAGTTCCCTCTTTTGTCACATGTCCCACGATAAAAACAGGGATGCACAGACCTTTTGCAAGCTGCATGAAAATATTCGTGGACTCCCTCACCTGAGAAACACTGCCCGGAGCCGAGGATACCTCTTCACTGTACATAGTCTGGATAGAATCAATGATGACCAGCTCCGGCCTCTCTTTCTCGATCACTCCCCTGATCGTCTCCAGATTCGTCTCACACAAAAGGAAAAGTCCAGGTGCGAACGCGCCCATCCGGTTCGCCCGGAGCTTGATCTGCGCCTGCGATTCCTCCCCGGAAATATACAGCACCTTCTTCTCTCCTGCCAGCCTCTGGCACACCTGGAGCAGCAGGGTGGATTTCCCGATCCCCGGATCTCCTCCCACAAGCACAAGAGACCCCGGCACAATACCGCCGCCCAGCACCCGGTCCAGCTCATGTATCCCGGTCCTGATCCTGGCATCGTCATCTGCTGTCACTTCATTCAGCGGGACTACCTTCGCTTCCCGGACAGATTCTCTCACAGAACGCGCCGAGGCCGTCGTTCCTTTTGTGACGCCGCTTCCTATCTTCTCTTCCACAAATGTGTTCCATTCTCCACACGCCGGGCACTGCCCCAGCCATTTTGATTCCTCATGCCCGCAGTTCTGGCAGAAAAATACACTCTTTTTCGCTTTTGCCATCCTTTTTCCTTTCCAGCCCATCGATCAGCACTGACATATCAGCGCAAAAATGGGGCGGACACGTCATCCACCCCAGCTTATTTTTATTTCTGCATGTTCCACGATATTTCATTCCCACGCTGGCGTTCAGTCCCCGGTTTTATCAGCACTTTACGACTTTCACCTGAACATTTTCGTCTGCCGCAAGTTCCACGCTGACACTGAGCTTTCCGCTTAAATTCGTGCTCATCCTGCCCGCGGACTCTCCGCCGATAAACACTTCGTATTCACTCTCCGGCTCCAGCTCAAGCGTGAACTGTACGTCACCCTTTGCAGAGACAGCAAACTCAACTTCTGTCTCTGTCTCCCTGTAATTCTCGACCGCGCTTCCCGGCACGGATTCGTACACAAACATTCCGTTCTTCTCGAGTTTCGTGATCTCTGCAAATGTTTTCACTTTATAGATATCCCCATCAAATTCATAATTATCTTTCTTTGTCTTTGATGTGAGCGTATAATCTCCAAAACTGAGTGTTCCGTCATTTTCTGCGCGCAATAATTCTTTCACTGCTGCCATGTCGCTTTTCCTCCTAAGTATTTCAGATATGATCCTGCTATGGCTATTATAATATAAAACCCTGCTTTTTTCTACCGAAATATTCTGCCATTCCCATCACTTTTTATCCGGCCTTTTATCTCCGTTCCGGGTTGTGATAAAATGGATCTCTTTCTTTGCTGTTCCGGCCTCTACATGATCTCCGGCCTTCACTTCCCCGCTTAAGATCGCCTCGGCCAGCTTATCCTCCAGTTCTGTCTGGAGGGCGCGGCGCAACGGCCTTGCTCCATATTTTGAGTCAGTCCCCTTTTCAACGATAAAGTTTTTCGCGGATTCTCTTAAAGTCAGCCGGATATCCATCTGCTCTGCCAGCCGCTTTGTAAAATCACGGCACATCAGAGTCACGATTTTCTTCATATGTGTCTTGTCAAGCGCATGGAACACGATGATCTCATCGATCCTGTTCAAGAATTCAGGCCGGAATATCAGTTTCACTTCATCCATGACATTCTGTTTCATCCTCTTATAATCTCCCGCCGCATCCTCTTTTACGGCAAATCCCAGTTTCTTCGGATCAACGATCGCCTTTGCGCCGGCGTTGGAGGTCATGATGATGACCGTATTGGAAAAATCCACCTTCCTGCCCTGGGAATCTGTAATATGTCCGTCATCCAGCACCTGGAGAAGGATGTTAAATACATCCGGATGCGCTTTTTCGATCTCATCAAACAGGATGACCGAATATGGATGCGTCCTCACCTGGTCGCTGAGCTGTCCGCCCTCTTCATGTCCCACATACCCCGGAGGTGAGCCGATCATCTTTGCCACAGAATGCTTTTCCATATATTCTGACATATCGACCCGGATCATGGATTCCTCATTACCAAACAAGGCTTCTGCCAGAGCTTTGGACAACTCTGTCTTTCCGACGCCTGTTGGTCCTAAAAACAGGAACGAACCAATGGGACGTTTCGGGTCTTTCAAGCCCACACGCCCTCTCCTGACCGCCCGCGCCACAGCACTGACCGCCTCTTCCTGGCCGATCACTCTTTTATGCAGGACACTTTCCAGTTTCTTCAGCCGGTCTGTATCGCTCTCCGCAAGCTTCTGCACCGGGACTTTCGTCCATGCCGAAACCACCTCCGCGATGTCATCCTCCGTCACTTCCGGCCGCGCAGCCGCGGTCTTTTTCCGGAAACGCTTTTTCACACTGTCCAGTTTCTCCTCCGCCTGTTCCTGCTCCTTCTGGAGCAGAGAAGCCTCTGAGAAGTCACCCCTTCGTATGCTTTCCTCCTTCTGCGCCGCCAGCTCCCTCACGGTCTGTTCCAGAGCTGTCAGATTCTCCGGCACCTTATATCCTCTCAGGCTCACCTTTGAGCACGCCTCATCCAGCACGTCGATGGCCTTGTCCGGGAGATTCCGGTCCGTAATATACCGCTGCGACAATCGGACCGCCTCATCCAACGCTTTATCACTTACCATGACTTTATGGTGATTTTCATATTTTTCTTTCAGACCTCCCAAAATCCGGAGGCACTGTTCCCTCGTCGGCTCTTCCACGGAAACCGGCTGGAAACGCCGCTCCAGGGCTGCATCCTTTTCAATATATTTCCGATACTCCGCTATCGTGGTAGCTCCGATAAGCTGCATCTCTCCCCTGGCAAGAGACGGCTTCAGGATACTTGACGCATCGATGGCTCCCTCTGCGCCCCCTGCGCCTATCATCGTATGGATCTCATCGAGGAACAGGATGATATTTCCCTTTGTCTCTACCTCTGATATCAGACCCTTCATCCGCTCCTCAAACTCCCCGCGGTATTTCGACCCCGCGATCAGTCCGGGAAGATCCAGCGTATAAATGCGCTTATCTCTCATTTTTTCCGGAACAATGCCCGCGGCGATCCTCTGCGCGAGACCTTCGATGATCGCGGTCTTCCCCACTCCCGGCTCGCCCACCAGACACGGATTATTCTTAGTCCTCCGGCTCAATATCTGCATAAGCCGGTACATCTCCTGTTCTCGTCCTACAACTGGATCCAGCTTGCCTTCCTCAGCGCGGGCTGTCATATCCGTGCAGAACTGCTCTGTCATGGACCCGGCGCCCTTCTGAGCGTCCTGTATCTCATCCTGGTATTCCTTCGCATCTACGCCCGCCGCATTCATGATATCCTGAAAAATCTTCTGGAGATTAATGTTCAGTGTGATCAGGATGCGGGTGGCCACACAGTCAACATCCCGAATCATGGAGAGAAGCAGATGCTCTGTCCCCACACTTGCAGTGTGCAGCCGGTGCGTCTCCTTCTCACTGTTTTCCAGAATATCTTTAAATCTCGGGCTCTCCTCCGGCTTCCGCCCCGCAAAGACGTCCTCCGGCGGCACGATCAGTTCATCCATAAGGCGGATCACATCTTTTTCCTCCACCCCATTCTGGGCAAGGATCTGACCCGCAACCCCTGAATATACCGACCGCAATCCTAAAAGGAGATGCTCTGTCCCTATGTATGGGTGCTGCATCTCCTTCGCTTTCTTCGAAGCATACCGGATCGCCTTCTCTGCCTGTTCTGTATATGAAATACGCATAAACTCCTCCTGTATCCGTAGTTATTTAAAGCTGTAATCATCAAATATCTCATCCACCAGCTCGTGTACCTCACGACGGGAAATATCCTTGCAGATGCCCCGCGCCAGCACGATCTGAAGCTCCCGCCTCATCTCCTCCATCTGCTCCAGTTTATCAATATCCAGTGCGATCACAGCCCCCCGCCTTTTGTCCAGACTGATATACCCTTCTCTCTTCAGCACGCTGTATGCTTTATTCACTGTATGCATGTTCACTCCGATCATGTCCGCCAGCTGCCGGACAGAGGGTAGAGAATCCCCTTCCCGGATCACAGACGCGGCAATCCCCATAATGATCTGGTTGCATAGCTGGACATAGATCGCCTCATCACTGTCAAAATCAACTTTTATCAGCATGGTACTCTTCCTTTCTGGCGTGTGTTATACAAATGATAGCACAAGTCATAGAAACCTTCAATATCGATCTCTGAAAATTGTTCTCTAAAATCCTGAATGTGAAACATAACAAAATCCAGAAATATGCAAAAAGCAAAGCTGGGCAATGGGCAGCTCGCCTTTATTTCAGACAATCCCATCGCCCGGCTTAACGCATATTTCCGGATTTTATTTCGTCAGGAGCAGCATGATCTCATTACTTCTCTGTACAAATGCCGTCATCTCCTCAGGACTCAGCGGCTTATGAGCCAGCATTGCCAGATCATAGAGCTGTTTACAGATGATCGGTACGTTCTTGCTGCGCTTATGCTCTGTGAGGAACTTCACCAGCGGATGATTTGCATTGAGCACAAGAGTCGCCTGGCTGCCGAACATGGACGGATCCATTCCTCCCATGCCGTACATCTTCATCATCTCCGCCATACGCCGTTCCTGCTCGGACAGGACCGCCATGGAAGCCACCTTGTCGTCTTTCAGCTTCTCAACTTTTACATTGAGCTTGTCATTGCCCAGTTCTTTGCGGAAAATTTCCACGAGGCTGTCCGCTGTCTTCTGGAAGGATTCCTTCTCATCTTCCGCCACTTCATCTTTCAGAGAATCGTGTACATCTGCGTCAATCCTTAAGAACCGGACATCCTGATGTTTCTGCTCAAGATAAGTTACAAATGCAGAGTCAATGTTGTGTGACAGGATGACAGCGTCCTGCCCCTGCTCCTTGAACATATTGATATACTGGCTCTGCTGTACCTCGTCAGTCACATAGTAGATGCTGGTCTTTTCTTCCTCCTCGCTTTCTCCAGAGGCTTTTCCCGTATCTGCCTGCGCGGTTTCAGCCTTGTCAGCTTCCTCAGAGGTGTTCTTCTCTTCTGCGTTCCCTTTGCTCTCTTTAATGATGTCATCCAGCGTCAGATACTTGTGATCCAGATTCTTATATATCATGGAATCTTTCATCTTCTCACCGAATTTCTCATCTTTCAGGCATCCGAATTTGATGAACGGACTGATATCATCCCAGTATTTCTCATAATTCTCGCGGTCTGTCTTGAACATTCCGGTCAGCTTGTCAGCCACTTTCTTGGAAATATATTCCGCGACTTTGTTAACGAATCCGTCATTCTGAAGCGCGCTCCTGGATACGTTGAGCGGAAGATCCGGGCAGTCGATCACACCCTTTAATACCATCAGGAATTCTGGGATCACTTCTTTGATATTATCCGCGATGAATACCTGGTTATTATACAACTTGATCGTTCCTTCAATGGACTCGTACTCTGTATTGATCTTCGGGAAGTAAAGGATTCCCTTTAAATTAAACGGATAGTCCATGTTCAGATGGATCCAGAACAATGGCTCTTTGTAATCCATAAATACCTTGCGGTAGAAATCAATGTACTCTTCCTTTGTACATTCGCTCGGGCTCTTGCCCCACAGCGGATGGATATCATTGACGGGGACAGGACGTTTCACGATCTTAACTTTCTTTTTCGGCTCTGCCTTTTCGCCGTCCTTTTCCGGAGCTTCTTCGATATGCTCCACCACCTCGTCTGTGTCGAGGAGCTCCTCCTCATTGATGGTCTCGTACTCCGGCTCTGCATTTGCCTTTGACAGGTAGATCTCTACCGGCATGAAGGAGCAGTATTTCTCCAGCACCTCTCGAGCGCGGTACTCATTTGCGAACGCAAGGCTGTCCTCATTTAAGAACAGGGTGATCTCCGTCCCCACTGTCGTCTTGCTGCCGTCCTGCATCTCATACTCTGTACCGCCCTGGCTTGCCCAGTGTACCGGCTCCGCGCCCTTTTTATAGGAGAGAGTATCGATCTGCACTTCATCAGCAACCATGAAAGCGGAATAAAATCCGAGACCGAAATGACCAATCATGTCGTCCTCAGTGGTCTTATCTTTATATTTCTCAAGAAACTGTGTCGCTCCTGAAAACGCAATCTGCGTGATATACTCTTCCACCTCGTCAGCCGTCATCCCAAGGCCGTTGTCGATAAATTTCATCGTCTTTTCTTCCGGATTTACAATCACTTCGATCTTCGCCTTATAGTCTTCCGGAAGCTCATACTCTCCCATCATGTCCAGCTTTTTCAGCTTGGTAATGGCGTCGCATCCGTTGGATACCATTTCACGCACAAAAATATCATGATCGGAATATACCCATTTCTTTATGATCGGAAATATATTCTCACTGTCAATAGATAAATTTCCTTTTTTCACTGCCATATTGAACACTCCTTTTTATCATTAACAGGGCGGCACATTCTCCTGATATCCGGCACTGCCCCTTCGTCTAAAGAATATTCTAGTACACCGGGATTTAAAAGTCAATAGAAAATTAGCACTCTTTCAAATTGAGTGCTAACAATTTTGTTGTGTAATCTCTTCTCTTACGGCATTGATCTGTAATTTTTTAATCTCCGGTTTTGTGCCGCCGGATGTTCTGCAGTTTCTAATTGAGTATCCTGATAAAAAGCGGTATAATCGTCTTGAGATCATTGTTTCAGAAAGAAGCGGTATTTTAAGAAATGATCCGGAGGGATGACCATGCACTATATATTACTGGGAGCGGCCATTATATTTGAAATAATCGCCACAACCCTGTTAAAAGCATCAGAAGGATTTTCCAAGCTCATACCGGCTGCCGGCTGTGTTATTTTTTATGTGCTTTGTTTTTGCTCATTTTCAAAATCCCTGCTCAAGATCAACTTAGGAGTGGCCTACGCTACATGGTGCGCCGGGGGGATTGTTGCCACGGCCGTTATTTCCTCCGTAGTGTTTGGGCAGAAGCTGAACACGATCGGGATCATAGCAGTCATACTGATCGTGACAGGCTGCGTCATCTTGAATCTTTATGGGACATCCGGGCACTGAGCAAATATCCAAAAGACTGTCCGGTAAAAAGGAGGATACATATGAAAACATGTTTTAGTCTGCCTGACGGCTACGCTGAACTGCAGCACATCGATCTCCAGAAGAATCCGAAGCTGGCACTGCTCGTAAACGCGCTGGGACTTCTCATATTCGCTCTCGGCGCTTTCATCGGTCATCTGTTCGTCCCGCTTCATACATTTTACAGCATGTCCGGCTTGCGGTCATGTTCGGCGGCATGGTCCTGTATATTTTCCTGCACGAATTCGTACATGGGATTTTTATAAAGCGTTACAGCAGCAAAAAGGCCGATTATGGTTTTACAGGCATGTATGCCTACGCGGGAAGCAAAGCCTATTTTAATAAGAAAAACTATCTTGTGATCGCCCTTGCCCCTGTCGTCTTATGGGGGATCGTCCTGACAGCGCTTCTCCTTATCGTGCCGAAGTATTGGTTCTGGCCCGCTTTTCTCATCCAGCTCACCAACCTTTCGGGAGCGTCAGGAGATCTGTATGTGGTCTGGACATTTTCCCGGATGCCTGAAGACATCCTCGTACAGGATACAGGCGTTGCCATGACCGTCTACGGTTTATCAGATTCAGTCACAGGAGATTTATCATGAACACTGCATTCAAATCAAAAAAAGCAGAAACCGATCATCAGGTCCGCGAGATCGCTGACCTTGCCAAAATCATCTGGAATGAACATTTCACTCCCATTATTGGGAAAGACCAGGTGGGTTATATGATAGAAAAATTCCAGTCCTATCCTGCCCTGCGCGAACAGATCGCAGACGGATATGAATACTACCAGATCTTTGACGACGGAGAATTCTGCGGCTACACAGGCATCCACCCGGGCGGGGACAACAGGCTGTTCCTGAGCAGGCTCTACATCAAAAAGGAATGCCGTGGACGCCACCTGGCGACTCAGGCATTCCGTTTCCTGGCAAATCTGTGCAGGGAACGCGGATATTCCGCCATCTGGCTTACCTGCAACAAATATAACGATAATACGCTCTGTGTGTACCGCCACCTCGGCTTCAGGACGATCGACACACAGGAAGCCGACATTGGCGGTGGCTTTATCATGGATGATTATATCATGGAATATAAAATTTCATAATACACAAACAGTATCAGCCCCTTCAGAGGAAAATCCTCACGATTTTCCTCTGAAGGGGCTGATCCATTTCATGATCATTTTCTGAATTTTCAGTATCTTATACCATCTCAGGTTCATCGTATGCTTCGCCGAACAGCTCCACGGTCACTTTTTTTATTCTCTGAGGCTCAAGCGGGCGATCGCCGTAATCTGTTGCGGTCTCCGCGATTTTATTTACCACATCCATTCCTTCCGTGATCTTCCCAAACGCAGCGTATGCTCCATCAAGATGCGGCGCCTTCTCATGCATGATGAAAAACTGGCTCCCCGCGGAGTCCGGATGCATCGCACGCGCCATAGAGAGCACGCCGGGATCATGTGCAAGATCATTTTCCAAACCGTTCTGCGCGAATTCCCCTTTGATCGAATACCCCGGACCGCCCATTCCGTTCCCATCCGGGCATCCGCCCTGGATCATAAAACCGCGTATAACGCGGTGAAAGATCAGACCGTCATAGAATCCCTTATCTATCAGGGAAATAAAATTTTTCACTGTATTCGGGGCGATCTCAGGGTAAAGCTCTGCCTTCATAATATCGCCGTTTTCCATTTCAAATGTAACAATTGGATTTGCCATGGTCATTTTCCTCTTTTCCTCTAAATTTACTGCGCCTTCATTGTATCCAATTTCTTTTCCCTCGTCAATCCAGATTGATGGCATACTGTCGCTGTTCCCCAGATCCCTGCCTTCCTGACAAACGTTATAAATCTAATGTTTTTCCATAAAAGCGACTCTCCACCCCCAGCTGATGGCATATCGTATTCGCCGCGCAGGTAAACCCCTCGCAGGTTCCGTAAGATCTTCCTTTTGTATTTTTCCTATTATACATAAGTACAGGCACATCTTCCCGCGTGTGGTCTGTCGTTTTCATATACGCCGGGTCACAGCCGTGGTCCGCCGAGATGATAAGCAAATCGTCGTCTCTCATCGTTTCCATGAACCCGGTCAGAAAGCCATCGAATTCTGTCAGTGCCTGCGCGTACCCATCCACATCTCTTCTGTGTCCGTACAGCATGTCAAAATCCACCAGATTCAGAAAACATAAGCCCGAAAAATCCCGCTCACTTATCATCCTCAGCTTTTCCATGCCATCTGTATTACCCGCTGTTTTATATGTTTCAGTAATTCCTTTTCCGTTGAAAATATCAAAAATCTTTCCAAGAGCAATCACATCTTTTCCATGTCCGCACAACAGATCCAGCATTGTAGGAGCCGGCGGCGACAGAGCAAAATCATGCCGGTTGGATGTTCTGCAGAAGCTGTCCGAGGACGTTCCGACAAAAGGCCTTGCGATTACGCGGCCGACCGCCATGTCTCCACTCAGGATCTCGCGCGCGGTCTCGCAATACTCATACAACTGCTCCACCGGAACGATGGATTCATTTGCCGCTATCTGGCAGACACTGTCAGCGCTTGTATACAAGATCAGATCTCCGGTCCTCATATGCTCTTCTCCGTATTCTTTTATTACCTCTGTCCCGGAATAGGGTTTATTACATATAAATTTCCTGCCGGTCCTTTTTTCAAACTCATCGGTAAATTCTTTCGGGAATCCATCCGGGAACAAAGGCATTGCCTTTTCACTGATTATTCCCGCCAGTTCCCAATGACCGATGATCGTATCTTTTCCCCCGCTTTTCTCACGCAGCCGCCCATAATTTCCCACAGGCTGATCCTCGGGAGTCCCGCAGTTCACACCTTCAATATTGAACAATCCCAGCCTCTTCATGTTAGGGCAGTAAAATTTTTCACTTTTCACGATGCTTTCCAATGTATTTGTGTTTTCATCGCCAAATTCCGCAGCATCAGGGGCAGCGCCAATCCCCAAACTGTCCAGAACGATCATAAATATTCTCTTCATCATTTTCCCATCTTTCCTGTTTTTACAGTTATTTTATCGCAGTCGGCCGCCTTATGCAAGCAAAGCAGGGGCAGTGTTACCCAAACAGCAGGGCCGGCCTTATCCAATCAATGGGGCTGACTTCCCCAAGTATCGGGGCTGAATTTGCCCTATGGTTGAAATGTACATTTTTTTCTCTGTTTTTTAGTCACTCGTTACATTGTCCCCTTTCCCATGAAGGGATATACTGTTCTCAGATTCAACGAAACTGATTTCATGAAGGAGGCTACATAGCAATGGCAAGTTTATCACTTGAAGGTATTCAGAAAATCTATCCGAACGGATTTCACGCGGTAAAAGATTTCAATCTTGAGATCGAAGATAAAGAATTCATCATCTTCGTAGGACCGTCAGGATGCGGAAAATCTACAACACTCCGTATGATCGCAGGTCTGGAGGACATCTCCGGCGGTACGCTCAAGATCGACGGCAAGGTCATGAACGATGTAGAGCCAAAGGACCGCGATATTGCTATGGTATTCCAGAACTACGCTCTTTATCCGCATATGACAGTATATGACAACATGGCATTCGGGCTGAAGCTTCGTAAAGTCCCGAAGGCAGAGATCGATAAAAAGGTGAAAGAGGCGGCAAGGATCCTCGATCTGGAAAAACTTCTTGACCGTAAACCGAAGGCTCTCTCCGGCGGACAGAGACAGCGTGTTGCCATGGGACGTGCCATCGTCCGTAACCCGAAGGTATTCCTGATGGACGAACCTCTCTCCAACCTGGACGCGAAGCTGAGAGTCCAGATGCGTATCGAAATCTCCAAGCTTCATGAGAACCTTGGCGCTACGATCATCTATGTAACACATGACCAGACAGAGGCTATGACCCTTGGTACAAGGATCGTTGTTATGAAGGACGGCGTTGTACAGCAGGTAGACACACCTCAGAACCTTTACAACACGCCTTGCAATCTGTTCGTTGCAGGATTTATCGGATCCCCGCAGATGAACTTCCTTGATGCTGTATGCTCCATCAAAGGCGACGATGTGGCTCTGAAGGTTGGCCAGTATGAACTGAAAGTCCCTGCTTCCAAGAAGAAAGCGCTCATCGACGGAGGATATGACGGAAAGACTGTTGTTCTCGGAATCCGTCCTGAGGATGTCCATGATTCAGAGGCATTCATCAGCAACTCACCGGACAGCGTGATCGAGTCAACGATCAAAGTTTATGAGCTGCTCGGCGCGGAAGTGTTCCTGTACTTTGACGTAGAGGGCGTTCAGATGACAGCGCGCGTTAACCCGCGTACAACACTGAGAACTGGTGATAAAGCCGTATTTGCGCTTGATATGGAGAAGATCCATCTCTTTGATAAAGAGACAGAGTTGACGATTACAAACTAATGCTATAAAATTGGAATAGCAGCGCAGCGGTTGCTAAGATGCTATTCACAGCTGATCGGCTCTGACCGACAGCTGCCGCTTATTTATCATGTATATGAGGGGGCTGCACTTTTAGCGGGTGCAGCCCTTTTATTCAGGACGAGGAAAAAGATGGACCACACACAGGAATTGCAAAAGGCACTACAAGAATTAAGACGCATCACCGGCATTACCCTCGATGTGTCAGTTGATTCCCCCGGGGAGGCAGAGCAGGCTCTCTCCCAGATCCGCTGTCTGTGCACAGCTTACAAGGAGAAGTACAATAAGACTGATTTTCTCCAGAGTCTTCTGACCGGAGGGATCCCGCCTTATGACATCCATAACCGGGCGGCTCGTCTCCATATAAGCACGGATGATAAACGCGTACTGTTTCTGCTTGAGACAAAAGCCACGGATGATACCGTGACAGAGATACTGAAAAGTCTGTTTCCATCACAGACAAAGACTTATCTTGTCCCTGTATCTGCCAATGCCACAGTCATCCTGCGCACCATGCACTCGTCGGAAACCCCTGACGATGTCCGGAATACAGCTAGTGCCATTGTAGATACGCTGAACACAGAAGCGCTTGCCCAGGTCCGGCTTGCCTACAGTTCTGTTATCGACACGCTTGCCGGTCTTCCTGATGCTTTTCAGGAGGCAAGTCTCGCATTAAAAGTGGGAAAGCTTTTTTATTCGGAGCAGACGATCCTCCCATACAATGAACTTGGGATCGGACGGCTCATCTACCGGCTTCCCATCCCTTTGTGCGAAAGTTTTCTGCAAGAGATATTCGGCGAAGATATTCCTGATTCGTTTGACGAAGAAACTGCTGCCACGATCAACCGTTTCTTACAGAACAATCTCAATATTGCAGAAACCTCCCGCCAGCTCCATATGCACCGGAACACCCTGATCTACCGTCTGGAACAGATCCAGAAACGTACCGGTCTTGATCTTCGTCTCTTTGAAGACGCCATGACTTTTAAAATTGCCACAATGGTAATAAATTATCTACATGCAGAAAGGAACCAGTAAACCATGAATGATGCATTATACGAACTGATTGTAGCACGCAGACCTAAACCTTATGATTTGCCGGTGCGTATCCTGGTGATCCTGGCGGTCGTTGCCATAGCCGTCCTGGGAATGCCTTTTCTCGGCTTTTTTTCCTTTACCATCGCGCTGTTAGTCGCAGTACTGGCATATTATTTTATATTCCCAAGGCTTAATGTAGAATACGAATATATTTTACTGAACCACGATATCCAGATCGATGTGATCTACAACCGCTCAAAGAGAAAAAATCTGCAAAATTTTGATATCCAGACGGCTGAGATCATCGCCCCCAAGGGGTCTCCCAGACTGAATTCCTTCAAGCCGGATAAAGTATTCGATTTCAGTTCGGGAAATCCGTCCGCAAGGGTGTACGTCGTCATGATAGCGCTGGACAAAAATAACGCGTGCGTCTACATCGAACCGGATGAAAAGATGCTCGAACACATGAAACGCTGGATGGGCATGAAAATGTACCAGGATTAAATCTGAATTTTCCGGGGAAGCTTGCGGTGAGTAAAGTGTCCGAAACCATCGGAGCGTAGTATTTAAGGCGTATTCAGCGCGTGGGTGTGCCTGCGGTGACTTGGAGCGATTTGATGGAAAAAGTTAAAGGAAGAAAATGCGGCGTTAATTTGCCAGCGGATGCCTGAGGCGGAGCCGAATCGTCCGCTGGCAAGGCGATGTGAAACTTTTTCTGTAAATATGTCATCAAAGGTTCTTCTATGATAAAA
>ERZ1090864.313-NODE-313-length-27689-cov-14.878266_pt1 | contig 27689 bp, 26 predicted proteins | sample MGYA00478479_ERZ1090864 | MGnify/ENA primary metagenome ERZ1090864 (study PRJEB33644, sample SAMEA5815743) | chicken gut metagenome | biome: Chicken; feature: Gastrointestinal Tract; material: Caecum | place: Ireland | collected 2019-01-01 | study: A study of the...
GCACCAAAACAAAAGAACTTTTGCGTCACGAAAGATAGGGTCCCTCTGCGGGGGCCGGCTTTGCAGCCGGCCCCCGCATTGTTTTTGTGTGCCGCCCGCTTTTGCCGCGCCCTAGATGGGGCTGACTGTTTTGCGGTTGGGCGGGTCAGCACTGGTTTGTTTCCTCCAAAAAGCTTTTGAGTTCGGGGCTGTCCTTTAAAAATTCCGTGTCCTTGTCCTCGCATAGGGAGTTCAGAATGGTTTTTTGAAGCATCGGCCCGAAACTCGCATCCACCTCTTTGGTTTTGATGTGACGGTAAAGCGGGGAGCGGTTGATATCCCATTTCTTTGTGAGGGATCGGAGCATGGGGACAAGCAGCTTCAAACATCCGGCGCGGTTCCCGCAGGCGGAATACAGCTGAAACTGCGCTACATAACGGTTGTATTCCCACAGATCGAATATTTCTGCCGCCTGTTTGTCAACCTTTGCAATGGAATCCGCGTCATCCAACCGGTTCTCTTTTATGGCGATCTCCATGAGGGTCATAAGCGCCGCATGGATTTCGTTGTTTGCGGACAGCAATTTCTCCTCCATTGTTTTGGCGGCCCTGGACAGTTCGCCCTGCGCAATAAAAATGTTGGCCTGTATTTGCCTTTTGTCCACCGGGCTTGGATCGGATACGGAATCCAAAAGCGCCTGTGCGCCTGCATAATCCTGCCGCTCCAGTGCATCGGCGATCAGACGTGAGAGCGCCTGCTCCCGGATCGGCGCCTTGCTGCTGGAAGCGGCGCGCCGGTATAAAGACAGGATCGCCGAACGGTATTCTTCCAGCCTGCCATCTTTGGGGTCTTTTATGGTCAGGGCGCCGTCCAGAAGCATCGCCAGACTGCACACCAGCTGGTCGCAAGTGGGGAATTCCCGCAGTTTCGAGACGGCCAGATCGTATCCGGCGGCAAAGCCGTTTTGCTCGATGACGTCGGAGACCTGATTCAGAAAAAGAGCGACTTCCTGTTCCGTCAGGTCGTCTTGAAAAGACAGCAGGGTGTTCAGGTCTGTATCCAAAAGCCGGGCGAGCGCGGGCAATACGGTGATGTCCGGGTAAGAGATCGCTTTTTCCCATTTATTGACCGCAGGAGCGGTGACACCCAGGTAATGGGCGACCTGTTCCTGTGTGAGATGCTTGGCCAGGCGGCGCTCGCGAATGATCTGATGGATTTTCATAGGACCCTGTCTCCTTTGCGCTTGGTCTTTGCCTTTATTGTAGCAGCGGAAACGGCGCTTTTCCATTGACTGTTTTTTAACTTTCAGAGCAAAAACTTGACCACAGGTCAACATTTCCGGGGGCTTGCAAGGGGCCATCGGGCCTCCCGTGCAGAGCCCAAACAAAAAGCACCCGCCTTTAGCGGGTGCTCGCCTGTTCAGGGTGTGCGCTGATTGTATTTTGCCAGCACCTGGTCTACCTCAGCCGGCTCCAGCCGGAGGCGGACCGGAGCGGGGGCGGCGCTGCCTTTGCGCAGGGGCAGCCACCAGGTGGACAGCCCGGCCCAGCGGCCAAACTTGTAAGCCGTGTGGGGCTGGCGGCCTACGCAGGTGAAACCGAACTTCTGATGAAAGCGTTCGCTGGCCGGGTTGGGGTCGGCAATGAGGGCATAGACGTTCCAATACCCCTGCATGCGCAGCAGCTCCAGCAGCGCGCCGTACAATTTGGCGCCCACCCCCGCCGAACAGGCGTCCGGGGCGCAGTAGATGGTGCTTTCCACATCCCAGTCAAAGGCTTCCCGGGGATGGTAGCGATGGGCGCAGGCATAGCCCAGCAGGCGGCCGGTCTCGTCCCGCGCCAGAAGCAGCGGAGCTCGGGCCAGCGTATCCTCCACCCAGGTCTGGTATTCCTCCAGAGTGGACGGGGTGATCTGGAAGGTCGCGATCCGGTTGCGCACATACCAGTTATAAATGTGCAGGATGTCGGCGGCATCGGCGCAGGTGGCCATGGACAGACGGGGCTGCATCTGCCGGGCCCATTCGGCACACAGGGCCTCTTTTTGGGATTTGGACAGCTTTTTAAGGGCGGCTTCCCGCCGCAGCGCCGCCGGCTTGTCCGCGCAGGGTTCGAGGTAGGCCAGGCTCAGAGCCCCGAAGGCCCGGGTCGCCCGGGCGCCCTGCCCTGTTTTGTGGGCGTGCAGCCGGGCGGCAGGGTCGTTGGTCCAGCCGGTGTACAGCCTGCCGCCCCCGCAGCGGACCATGTAGACATAGGCGGGGGCGAACGATTCACCGTCCATTGTTCTTGAGCACCAGGCGGCAGGCGGCCACGGCGGTCTGCTTGTCTCTGGCGGTGATCAAAAAGCGGCTGGCATGGCAGAAGCTGATCCCATCCAGACCGCTGCGGGCTTCAATGACCTGCTGGGGCTGGCCGGCCCAGGAGGCGGGGAAGGGGAGTTTGGGTTTTTTGGTCCGGTGGTCGGTGACGCACTGGGCGCTCCAGCCGCCCCGCTGGCTGGGATACACCACAAAAAGAGCGTCGGTTTTGTACAGGCCGTTTTTCCAGGGCAGATAGCAGGGCAGCACCACGATGCCGTCTTTGGAGGCAGCGTAGGCGGCCCGCACCTTTTCGTCCGCCCGGTTGACCGCGTTGGCCGCCTCGATCTGACGGGACAGAATCTGCTTTGCGACCGCCACCGCCTCAAAGAAGCGGTCATCGGCGCTGTCGGCGCTGTCCCAGGGCGGATTGAAAAAGCCGATGGCATCGCACAGGCTGTTCTGCTCGCCGGTGTTGTCGTTCAGGTCCAAAGGCTGAATGAAATTTTCATCGATGAGGCGGGCCTGACGTTCCCCAACCAGGCCGGGACCCAGCACCCGCCACAGCAGCCCGAAGGCAGCGTAAGGCACCCCGTTGGGGCGGGTCTGACGGGGCTCCCGGTGATGGTCGAACATACCGTCGCCGATGTCATAGACGATGCCGTCGAAGTCATCCGGCACCACAAAGCCCCGGCTGACTTTGATGTCCGGGCGCAGGATCTGCAAAAGTGCGGTCGCAAACACATCGTCGGCGTGGAACTTGCCGGCGTGGGTAAAACCGCGGGCTGGGATCTTCATTAGGAACACCTCTCTGCACAGAACTGTTTTCGTAACAGTATACCACATTTTACGCCGATGTGCAAAACAGCCGCAGCAGATCCCTGCTGCGGCTGTTGCATCATAATAGCATCGTGTGGGGGAGCCGGCGCACCGGGCGGGTGGCGGCCGTCGCCTCGTTACTGCACGTTCTGCTGGATCCAGTTCTCGATGTGGTCGGCGATGACGTCGTTGTTCAGATCCTGGAACATGAAGTGGTCGTTGCCGGTGATGCCCTCATCCGGCAGATGCACCACTGTGCTGGTGCAGCCGGCGGCGGTGTAAGCCGCGGTGAAGGTGTCGGCGGTGGAGGCCATCATGGACCACATGGCGGCTGCGGGCACGTCGGTGTACTGCTGGCCGATGTAATCGCCGTAGTAGAAGGCCACCGGGATGTTCTGTTCCACCATGGCGTTGTAGGCGTCGCTGCCCACCTCAGGCGCAGCGCCCGGCTCAATGGCCACGATGGCGGCCACGTGATCCGTATACAGGGGCACTTCCCAGCCGGGCAGGCCGCCCTGGGAATGGGTGACCAGGATGGAGTCTTTGCCGGTGCGGGCATACACTTCATCGATGGTCGCCGCGACGGCCCGGGCTACCACGGTGTTGTCGATGGCCTGATCGCCTGTGTCGTTGTCCATGCCGGTGTCAGGGGTCATCTGGCGGAAGAACTGATCCAGTACCTCCTCGCCCCGGGGGAACTGGGAGCCCTCATTGTAGGTGAACTGATCGTTCCGGTAGGTGCCGATGCGGAACTGGTTGTACCAGGTCTGGTCCGAGGGAGTGGTGGTCATGGTGCCTGCCACCGAGGTCTGGCCGGCCTCGCCCCGGCGGGGCTGGTCGATCAGCCAGACGCTGTGCCCTTTGCGCAGGAACATATCCGACCATCCTTCACGTCCGTCCGGGGTGGTCATCCAGCCCATGCGGGACTGGCCGTATCCGTGCAGGAACACCATGGGCAGTTCGGTGTCGTTTTCGGGGATCTGGTAGAGGACGTTGGCGTGGTCCACATGGGAGGTGGAACCCTCCCGGGAGGTGTAGTAGTTGCCCACGTCAAAGGTGCCATCCGAGCGGATGACGGTGCCGCCCGCCGAGAAGATGCCCTGCTCCGCGATGCGCAGGGGCGCGTTTTCGGGGTCGATCAAGTCCCGCAGGGGGGCGGGCAGAAGGTCCAGGATGCCGTTTTCGGCGGCGGCATCCTCGGATGCCGCAAAGGCGGTGACCGGCGCTGTCAGGGTGGACAGGGCCAGAACGGCGGCCGCTGTCAGGGCGGCGGCCCGATGCTGCAGTTTCATAGGTTTGCTCCTTTTCTTTTGTACGGTGGACAGTCGTTCTTTTCTGGGGCCGAAGCCCTTTTTTCCTGGCTTTATTGTAACGCGCTCCGCCCCGGGGCAGAAGTCTCGATTGGTTATGGAGTGATAAGCCGAAGGTTTCTACTGGGGATGCATACGCCAAACAGGCCCGCAGCATTCGGCTGCGGGCCTGCGGCAAAGAAGGAAGATGGAGATGATGTTGCCGTCCTCGTTCACCTTGAGCAGCCGGCACTCCAGCGCCACCGGCAGCTCGTCGATGAGCGGCGCGTCCACCGTGCTGGCCTTGCTGGTGTGGAAGCCGGCCTTCTGCATCTTGGCCGGCTCGCTGTTGCCCGAGACCATCCCCACATAGTCGGCGGAGACGGTGTGGGCCGCGTCGGCAAAGCTGATGGTGAAATCCTTCCGGGCCAGGATGTTGGCCGTAGTGCGGTGGTCTTTGCTGAGGCAGAGTACCACCTTTCCGGCGTCATACAGGCCGCCCCAGGCCGCGTTCATGGCGTCGGCGGTGCCGTCGGGGTTATAGGTGCCCACGATCAGCACCGGCAGCGGGTAGAACCAGGGCTTTGCGCCAAAATTTGTCCGCATAGAAAATCGCTCCTTTGTCTTTCAAAACGTCTTACTTCTGCCCGTCCACGTCGGGGATCATCTGCACATAGCGCCGCAGCAGTTCGGGGGTGCTGGTGTAGTAGCGTTTGGCCTGGTCCATGGCGGCGATCTGGGCCATCTCGCCCTCGGTCAGCTCAAAGTCGAACAGGTCGAAGTTGTCCCGGATGTGGTCGGGGTTCTTGGAACCGGGGATGACGATGTTGCCGCTCTGGATCTGCCAGCGCAGGATGATCTGTGCATTGGACTTGCCGTATTTTTTGCCCAGCTGGCTGAACAGAGGCTCGGCGATCAGGGCCTTGTCCCCGTGGCCCAGGGGATACCAGGCCTGGATGACCATGGCCTGCTCCTCCAAAAACCGCTTGAGGGCCTTTTCCTGGTTGTAGGGATGCACCTCGGTCTGCAGCACCGCGGGATGGACCCGGCAGTTGTCCAGGATCTCCTGGATCTGTTCCCGGTTGAAATTGGACAGACCGATGGCGCGCACCTTGCCTTCCTGGTAGGCCTTTTCCATCTGCCGGTAGCCGGCCATATAGTTGCCGGCGGGCTGGTGGATCAGCAGCAGGTCGATGTAGTCGGTGCCCAGCCGTTCCAGGGTCTTGTCCAACGCGTCGGGCTGCTCATAGAAACTGGGCCAGAGCTTGGTCTCCAGGAAGATCTCGTCCCGGGGCAGGCCCGAAGCGCGGATGGCCCGGCCCACCGCCTTTTCATTCGTATAGGCGTTGGCGGTGTCGATCAGGCGGTAGCCGCACCGCAGGGCGCTGCGCACCGAGGACTCCGCCTCATCGGGGCTGAGAAGAAAGGTGCCGATGCCGGCCATGGGCATCTTGACGCCGTTGTTCAGGACTGCGTACTCCATAAGAAAACCTCCTTGTTCCGTATGTTCAGTTTTGTTTTCCCCCATAGACGGCGGACATCCCGACGGTGTCCAGGGCCTTGTCCAGGGCCTCCACCTCTCCGGCGATGAGGGCGATGCCGGCGGCCCCTGCATTCTCTGCCATGTGCTCTTCCTTGCGGGTGCCGGGGATGGGGACGATCCAGGGCTTTTTGCACAGCATCCAGGCCAGGGAGATCTGGGCCGGGGTGGCCTGTTTTTCCCGGGCCATCCGGCGCAGCAGATCCAGCAGCGGCCGGTTCTGGTCGATGGCGTCGGGGGCAAACTGGGGCATCCCGGCTCGGTAGTCGGTCTTGGGGTCAAAGCGGCTGTCCTTGCCGTAGCTGCCGGTCAAAAAGCCGTTGGCCATGGAGCTGAAGGCCACCAGCGCCTCATTGCCGTGGGGGTCCTCGGGGGTGCCGTAGACCTCGGCCGTGTCAAAGAAGGTGTAGCCCATCCCGGCGGCCCGGCGCAGCAGCCGGACCGCTTCGCCGGCCTCGGTGGGCGCGCCATAGGCGTGGGAAAAGCCCATGCACCCCAGCCCTACGGCCGAAACCTGCAGGTCCCGGCCCAATGTCCTTGTCTGCATCGTTGTAGTTCCTCTCTTTCCTATGCTGGTTTTCTGATTTTATTATAGCCCGGCAGGCGGAAACCGGAAGTCTCGATTGGTTATGCAGTTGTAAGCCGGGGGTTATAAGCTGCCGTCAGTGGCTGAACAGCCATCCCATCACGGCGGGACCGGTGTCGGAGCCTGCCTGGGATGCGCCGGCTGCCGGCACGCCGGCCGTGCAGCCCGCCAGGCCCAGGGCCATGACAAAGCCCGTCAAAAGGGCGGCCAGTCGTTTCATACAAAAAGCTCCTTTCCTGTATTTCCTGTTACTCGTAGCACTCACAGAAGATCTTGTAGATCTCGTCGTGGGTCATCTTTTTGTAGCTGCCCTGGGAGATGCCGCAGCTGTCGGCGATCTGGCGCAGCTGGGCCTTGTCGGCCCCCAGCTCCTTGAGGGTGGTGGGCAGGCCGATCTCCCGGATGAAGGCCGCCAGGGCGCTGATCCCGGCCAGGGCCAGTTCCTGGTCGCTCCGGCCCTCCCGGGGGATGCCCCAGACGTTCTGGGCAAACCGCACGAATTTGGGCAGCCCTTCCTGGTAGATGTGCTGGTAGTAGACCGGGTGCAGCACCGCCAGGCCGCAGCCGTGGTTGCAGTTGGTGTAGGCCCCCAGCTGATGCTCCATGTTGTGGCACTCAAAGTCGCACTGTTTGCCCATCTTGATCAGGCGGTTTTCGGCCATGGTGGCGTCCCACATCAGGTTGGAGCGGGCGGTGTAATCCCGGGGGTTCTGGATGGCGGCGCGCAGGTTGCGGATGACGCTGCGCATCAGGGCCTCCATGATGTCATCCGAGACGTTGTCCTCGTCGGGGGCGCTGAAATAGGTCTCCATGATGTGGCTGAGGATGTCGAAGCTGCCCGACACCATCTGTCCCTGGGGCACGCTGTACGTGTAGGTCGGGTCCATCAGGGCAAACCTTGCGTTGAGGGCGGGGTAGTCCCGGCCGGTCTTGATCTTCTTTTCCTCGTTGGTGATGACGGCCCCGCCGTTGCACTCGCTGCCGGTGCCCGCCACCGTGACGATCACTCCCAGCGGCAGCGGCTCGAAGTCGATGACGCCGGGCCGGGCCCAGAAGTCATCCCAGATATCCCCGTCGTAGCGGGCGGCCAGGCTGACCGCCTTGCAGCAGTCCATGACGCTGCCTCCGCCCACGGCCAGGATCATGTCGGCGCCGCAGGCGCGGGCCAGGCGGGCGCCCTCCTGCACCTTGGCGTAGGTGGGGTTGGCCATGATGCCCGAAAATTCCACCACCTGCTTGCCTGCGCTGTAAAAGACATCCATGATCTCGTCGTAGACGCCGTTGCGCTTGATGGAGCCGCCCCCGTAGGCCAGAAGGATGGTATGGGCGTGTTTGGTCAGGCAGGCCAGGTACTCCTTGACGCAGCCCTGCCCAAAGTAGACCTTGGTGCTGTTCTGAAAAATAAAGTTGTTCATAGAAAATGCTTCCTTTCCGACTGTGACCTCGCTTTTTCCGGCGGTCCGTTCTGTTCCTAGTATAAAAAAATCGAGACTTCGGCAGAAGTCTCGATTGGTTATGCAGTGTATACCTGCGGCTTATCAGTTTGGCGCGGGATGGGACGGGCCGGGATCACGGCTCCAGGTCCTCGCCGTTGGAGGCGATGACCTTTTTGTACCAGAAGAAGGACTTTTTCCGCAGCCGGGCAAAGTCCCCGGTGCCGTCGTCGTAGCGGCGGACGTAGATAAAGCCGTACCGCTTGGCATACTCCCCGGTGGAGGCGCTCACCAGGTCGATGCAGCCCCAGGGGGTGTAGCCCATCAGGTCTACCCCGTCCCGGACCGCCTCGGTCATCTGCTGGATGTGGCGGCGCAGATAATCGATGCGGTAGTCGTCCTGGATGGAGCCGTCGGGGGCGACCTCGTCCTTGGCTCCCAGGCCGTTCTCCACCACCATCAGGGGCTTGCCGTAGCGGTCGTACAGGTCGTTCAGAGCGTAGCGCAGCCCCTCGGGATCGATCTGCCAGCCCCAGTCGCTGGCCTTCAGATAAGGGTTGGGCACCCCGCCCAGGATGTTGCCCTCGCCGCTCTTGGCCTCGCCTGCGGTCTGGCAGGAGGACATATAATAGGAGAAGGTGATGAAATCCACCGTGCCCTTCTGCAAAATCTCAGCGTCGCCGGGCCGGATGTCCAGATGGACGCCCAGTTCTTCCAGCAGGCGGTGCGCATAGGCCGGGTAGGCGCCCCGGGCCTGGACGTCGGTACAGTAGTAGTTGTACAGCCGGTTATACCGCTGGTTGGCCAGCACATCGGCGGGCCGGCAGGTGAGCGGATAGCTGGCACAGGAAATCGTCGCGAAAAACGCGCATATACATTGCTCCTTTCGATCGTTTGGCCGTATAAAACCGGGGACTTGAGCCCCGTCGCTGCGCGCGGTCAGCCCGGCGCGGGCCTGCCTGCCGCCATCCGGATGGCCTGCAGAAACCGGGTCACCTGGGCCGAGGGCTCGGGGGCGTGCAGCAGCCCGAAGGGGATGGTGTAGCCCCAGTCCACCGGCAGGATCTTGAGCAGCGGATGGACATAGCGCCAGTTCTCCACCGCCATCAGCACGCAGTTGTTGTTTTCGCACTGGTTGAAAGCATCCACGCTGTAAAAATCAAAGTCCACGATCTGGATCTGGGGATGGTTTTTCCACAGATCGTCCCGCAGCAGGTCCACATAGTGGCTCCAGTCCCGGCGCATCAGCATCAGCCGCTCGCCGTACAGGTCCTGTACGGTCAGCGATTCCTTCTGGGCCAGCCGGTGGTGGACCGACACGGCGCAGCAGATGGGCTCCCGGGAGATCTCCAGCCCGGCGCACCGGCGCAGGTTGAGCATGGTCTCGTCAAAGATGCCCGCCACCACATCGATGCGCTGGCCGAGGTTGGCCAGGATCTCACGGGCGTTTTCGGGGGTGTTGTCAAAGGGGACCAGCTGGAACTTGATGCCCGGGTCGTACTGCTGCACGCTGGGCCACAGGTTGACCAGGAACTGGGCCGGCGTCATGGGGGAGGTGCCGATGCGGATCACCTCGGCGCTCTCCTGCATGGCGTTTTTGGCCCGGGTGACCGAGTCCTTGCAATACTGGATGATGTATCTGGCATCCTGACACAGGGAGTGGCCCGCCGCCGTCAGCTGCAGGCCGCGGTGGGTGCGGATGAACAGCGCCACACCCAGGCTGTCCTCCAGCAGGTTGATCTGCTTGATGACCGCCGGGGGCGAGATATACAGCTGCTCGGCAGCCCGGTTGAAGCTGCCGGCTTCTGCCACACAGAGAAACGTTTCCAGCTGGGGGTTATAGATCATCCGTGTCACCGTCCTTTCCTGTTTATTGTAGGAGATGCGGGACGCCATGTCAAGAAAAAGCGGGCGCGACCCGGCAGCCAGGCCGAGCCCGCAGGGCACAAGGAGGAACGCAGGCGGGTCAGGACTTCTGCGCCGGCTCGTCGCGATAGGTGATCAGGGTGAGGATGAAGTCAGCCACCATGGCGACCAGGGACACCACGATAGCGACGACCATGCCGCTGGTGTTGTTGGTGGCGGTATCCACAAAGGCGGTCCAGCTGAATATGCCCAGAGCGCCGATGCTGTGATGATGCGGGCAAGGCCGTCGTACTTGCTTGCCATGATTCGTCCTTCTTTCTTTTGGATTTTTTACAAACCGAACGCCTTATAACGCCTGCCGCAGTCCCGGGAGGTGGGCGGCGTTTGTGCGTTTTCTATAAAATAGTCTAACAATATGGATGGAAAAGTACAATGACGGAACGGGAAAGCTGCTTTCAAAAGATGGTTCCTGGCCGGCGCAGCAGGCATGTGCGGCCAACATGGGCTGTACACGGAGCGCATACGGCAGTGTGCCGCCGGAGAATGCCGCACAGGGACTGCTGCTCTGTAAAATAAAAGTAAGAACGGGTGGAATTGGAACCCCCGACATGGTACAATAAAACAAAAGGCGGAACGATAAATCGATGGAAGGTGGACGAGGAATGAAGGAGCATCAGGACCGGATCGGCAGGAGCATCATGGCAGCGGCCATGATTGCGGCGGCATTCATCCTAGCCGGCGCCATCGAAAACGCGGGAGTCAACATCCAGCAGGGTCTGCGCTATACAGCTGCGATCCTGCGGTGAGGGGCGGATATGAAAGAGATGAGCTGGCAGGGAGCAGGTGAAAGATGGAAAATCGTGCGGAGAAATTGAGGATCGCCATGTTCGGCCAGAAAAGATGGAGCCGTGAAGGCGGCATCGAGGTCGTGGTCAAGGAACTCAGCAGCCGAATGGTGAAGCTGGGCCATCAGGTGACCTGCTATAACCGGAGCGGCCATCATGTGAGCGGGAAAAAATTTGACAGCGCAAAACTGCGGGAATGCAAGGGCGTGAAAATCAAAACCGTCCCGACCATAAACAGGAAAGGATTTGCAGCGGTATCGTCCAGCTTCTTTGCGGCGCTTGCCTGTGCATGGGGAAAATATGACGTGGTGCACGTCCATGCAGAAGGTCCTGCGGCCATGTGCTGGCTGCCAAAGCTGTTTGGCAAACGTGTGGTGGTCACGATCCATGGCTTGGACCACAGACGGGGCGAAAAGTGGGGCAGGTTTGCCCGGAAATATATCATATTTGGCGAAAGAAATGCCGTTCGTTATGCGGATGAGATCATCGTTTTAAGCCGAGGCGTGCAGCAATACTTTGCTGATGCTTATGGACGAAAAACCGTCTTTATCCCCAACGGAGTAGAGCGTCCCATACGGCAGGCGGCAAAGCTGATTCAAGAGCAGTTTGGCCTCGATAAAGATGGTTATATTTTGTTTCTGGGAAGGATTGTTCCGGAAAAAGGGATCCAGTATTTGATCAAGGCATTCAAGCAGGTCGATACCGATAAAAAACTGGTCATAGCAGGCGGCAGCTCGGATTCGGACGCATTCATGCAAGAGATCACAAGGCTTGCTGCGGATGATTATAGAATACGGTTTACTGGGTTTGTACAAGGGCAGATCTTGGCGGAATTGTATAGCAACGCCTATGTATACTGTCTGCCCAGTGATCTGGAAGGGATGCCGCTCAGCCTGCTGGAAGCGATGAGCTACGGAAACTGCTGCTTGACCTCGGATATTGCTGAATGTGCAGATGTTGTGGAAGATAAAGCGGTACTTTTTGAAAAAGGAAACATAGTAGCTTTGCAGAAGAAACTGGAAGAATTGTGCCAGCATCCTGAACAGGTAGAACAATACAAAAAGGAAGCGGCAGATTTTATCTGTGAAAAGTACAACTGGGATACGGTTGTCCAACAAACGCTGGATGTATATAGAGGAGGGACGGTCCATAAAAAAGGATAGTTTGCACAGGATAGTATATCCTGCACAATACGCTGCCGTATCATGGAGCACTTGAGCCGGAACACCAGGTTCGGAAACCGTTGTAGGATTTGGAAACGGCGGTACTTGTATTGGCGGCAACTGTTGTGTTCTCGGTTGTGTTATGGAGCGATTCATGTGGCAGAGGATCAATAAGTATGCGCATTCTTATGATCAACAAGTTTCTCTACCCCAATGGCGGCAGCGAAACATACATATTTAAACTGGGCGATTATCTGAAAAGCCAAGGGCATGAAGTGCAATACTTCGGCATGGAACATAAAGGCCGCTGTGTGGGCAATCGTGTGAATGCATACACCAGTGATATGGACTTTCATGAAGGCTCAAAGCTGGCAAAACTTACATATCCTTTAAAGACTATCTATTCCTCAGAGGCGCGGAAGAAGCTTGGTCTTGTTCTGAATGACTTCAAGCCGGATGTGTGTCACCTCAACAATTTCAATTACCAGCTGACGCCCAGTATCATTCTGGAAATCCAGAAATGGCGCAAAGAAGGCAATAAATGCCGGATTGTTTTTACTGCTCACGATTATCAGTTGGTGTGTCCTAATCATATGTGTAACAACCCGAACACCGGTGAGAATTGTGAAAAGTGTCTGGGCGGACATTTCCTGAATTGTGTAAAAGGCAAGTGTATCCACGGCAGCACAGCCAGATCTGTGATCGGGATGCTGGAGGCTGAGTTCTGGAAACGGAACGGCGCATACAATTATATCGACACGATGATCTGCTGCTCCAAGTTCCTGAAAACAAAAATGGACAGCAATCCGCTTTTTGCACAAAAGACAATTGCGTTGCACAACTTTGTAGATAAGGCGGAGTGGAAGGATACTTGCAAGAAAGAGTATGTGTTGTACTTTGGCCGCTATTCCAAAGAAAAGGGGATTGAGACTCTGATTCAAGTATGCAAACAGCTTAATGATATACCGTTTGTTTTTGCCGGAACAGGCCCGCTTGAAAGCAAACTGAGTAGTATTCCCAACGTCAGAAATGTGGGTTTTCAACGCGGCAAAGCACTGGAAAAGCTGATCCGGGAGGCCCGCTTCAGCATTTACCCATCCGAATGGTATGAAAACTGCCCGTTCTCTGTGATGGAATCTCAGATGTATGGCACGCCGGTGCTGGGCGCTGACATAGGCGGGATCCCGGAACTGATCGAGGCAGGTAAAACCGGTACTTTATTTGAAAGCGGCAATGCAAATGACCTAAAAGAGAAAATTCAGACGTTGTGGTCCGACCGTGCGTTGACCGACCAGTACATGGAAAATTGCAAATCGATTCGTTTTGACACGATAGAGGACTATTATAAAAAGCTGATTCCCATTTACTGTCCGAAAAAGTAATGAGAAAAAGGAGGGGGAACAACCAATGGTCAGGGATAAAACAACGATAGGCAAAAAATTGAACGGGACCGTGATCGTGACCTACCGCTGCAATGCGCGTTGCTCGATGTGCAACCGCTATAAGGCTCCTTCCAGAGCGGAAGAGGAAATCAGCATCGAAACCATCAAAAAGCTGCCCCGGATGTACTTTACCAACATCACCGGCGGCGAGCCGTTCATACGTACCGATCTGAAAGATATTGTGCGTGAGCTGTACAAAAAGAGCGACCGTATCGTTATTTCCACCAACGGTTTCTTCACCGATCGTATTGTGGATCTGTGCAAAGAATATCCTGAGATCGGCATCCGCATTTCCATTGAGGGCCTGGAACAGACCAACAACGAGATTCGCGGCCTGCAGAACGGTTACCAGCGCGGCTATCAAACACTAAAAATGCTCCGTGAAATGGGAATGAAGGACGTCGGTTTCGGCATGACGGTGCAGGATAAGAACGCCCCTGATCTGGTGCCATTATACAGGATCTCAAATGAGATGGGCATGGAGTTTGCAACGGCTTCCCTGCATAACAGCTTCTATTTTGTAGAGGCCAAAAATATCATCCATGACCGGCCAATGGTTGCCAAGAACTTTGAGAACCTTATCAATGAGCTGCTGCGCAGCAACAGCCCCAAAAAGTGGTTCCGGGCCTACTTCAATCATGGCCTGATCAATTACATTTACAGCCAGAAACGACTGCTGCCCTGTGATATGAGTTTCGATACTTTCTTTATTGACCCTTATGGAGATGTGATGCCCTGCAACGGCACCAAAGATAAGGAAGTTATGGGCAATCTGAACACCCAAACCTGGGATGAATTGTGGAATAGCCCGGAGGCTGAAAAAGTGCGGAAAAAGGTGCGTTGCTGTGACCGTGACTGCTGGATGATCGGATCGGTTTCGCCGGCCATGCACAAGTACATTTGGATTCCAACCTGGTGGGTGCTGCGCCATAAGTTCAAGGCGCTGTTTACAAAACATCCTTACAGTATGTATGAACTGAAGATCTGCCGGGATTACCGAGACGGCAAGGTGACCAAAGAACAGCTGGATCAGTGCAGTACCTGCGACTTGAATGCCGAGGTCAATGACGGGCTGAGCGAAGCCAGCAAAGCGCAGTTGAAAGGTAAGACTGGCGAGGAAATTGTGGATGCGGATATTGCGGCGCAGATAAAGAAGTGAATTGAGGTGGAATAGATGAAAGTAGCGGTTATAACCAGACATGCTGTTATAAATTATGGATCGCTTCTACAAGCGTTTGCAATACAACAGGTGATTGAAAGTCTCGGTCATGAATGTAAAATCATTGATTATATTCGTGATGATGAAAGCTATACTCAGCTTGAAAAAACATTGCTTGCGCAGAAGCCGGAATGGAATTCTAATTTAATTAAGAGAGTTGTTTATCTTGCATTGCGTCAACCAGAAAGCATTGCATCGGGAAAAAAGTTTGAAGTAGAACGATTGAAATATTTGCATCTAACAAAAAGATATACTAGTCCAGGAGAGCTTGTAAAGGATAAACCAATCGCAGATGTTTATATGACAGGAAGCGATCAGGTTTGGGGCCCAGTCGGAAATGGGATATATGACAGCTCTTATTGTTTGGCGTTTACCAATGAGGCAGATAAAAGGATTGCATATGCGGCAAGTTTCGGCCGAACAGAAATAACGAAAGATATTGAGATCTATTTCAAAAAATGGTTAAAGCGATATTGTTACATAGGAGTTCGTGAGGATAGTGCTGTAGCTATTTTAAGTAAGCTTGGGATCAATGGCGTACAGGTACTTGATCCTACGCTTCTGTTGGATTCTGTCTTTTGGTCAAAGATAGCAGATAGCAAGGCCAATACGATAAAAGAAAAGGAGTATATCCTTGTCTATCAGCTCCACAATGATAAGCGAGTTGGGGCATATGCGGCTCAAGTTGCAAAATCGGTTGGCTTACCGCTGATAAGAATCTCAAGTTCATTCCACCAGATTAGTCGTGAAGGCAAATTTATATGGTGCCCTGATGTAGCAAGATTCCTTTCCTATGTAAAAAATGCTGAGTGCATGATTACTGACTCTTTTCACGGAACGGCCTTTGCAATCAATTTTAACACGCCGTTTGTAGAGGTTCTGCCAAATAATAAAACTGGAACACGAAATATGAGTATCCTCAAATTGACGGGTTTGTCTGATCGAATACTCACTGACGGTGAGGACATAACACTGGCAAAGAAAAAGATCGATTATTTCCGTGTAAATCGGATTATAGAAGAAAAGAGAAGAGAATCTCTAGATGTACTCAAAAGAATAATTGAGGATTAACGAATCGTTCTTGTGAAAATCTGGAGGAATAAGATGAAAACGGTTTGCGATTTGAATCAGTGCGCAGGCTGTATGGCCTGTGTAGATATTTGTCCTAAAGGGGCAATAACAATAGAAGATAATTTGACTGCTTACAATGCAGTGATCAGTGAGAATAAGTGCATTGATTGCAATGCCTGCCATAAGGTGTGCCAAAGCAACTATCCTGCAAAACTGTTGTCTCCAATAAAGTGGTATCAAGGGTGGGCAGAAGTACCAGATGTAAGAAAACATGGCTCATCTGGAGGAATAGCCACAGCAGTATCTCAGGCGTTTATTAAATCGGGCGGCATTGTATGTTCTTGTACCTTTCATAAGGGAGAGTTTATCTTTGAATTTGCAGAGAGACTTGAAGAACTCAAAAAGTTTGCAGGTTCAAAATATGTAAAAAGCAATCCTAGAGGTATTTACAAAAAAATAAAGAAATGCCTGAAAAACGGATATAAAATCCTATTTATTGGGTTGCCGTGCCAGATATCATCCTTGAAGAACTATATAGATCCGCAATACAAGGATAACTTGTATACAGTAGATTTGATTTGTCATGGTACGCCAGCACCGAAGTTGCTGGAAATGTTTTTAAATCAATATGGGCATACGTTGGCAGGACTGAGAGACATACGATTCCGAGTCAAAGCCAAATTTATGGTCTATGGAGATTATAAAGGCATCGTTACAAATGGGGTGAGTGACAAATACTCTATCGCGTTTCTAAATTCCTTAATATATACAGAAAACTGCTATAGCTGTCAGTATGCATGTAAAGAGCGGGTTGCTGATCTGACATTGGGTGATTCCTGGGGAAGTGAATTGCCTATGAACGAACAGAAAAAAGGCATTTCATTAGTATTATGTCAAACGGAGAAGGGAAATCAGTTACTACAAATGGCGGATATCCGCTTAGAGAATGTTGACATAGAAAAAGCTATTACGAATAATCACCAACTCTCTCATCCTTCTGTAATGCCCAAAGTACGCGATGAATTTTATAAGAGGCTTAGAAATCATAAGTTTAACTCACTGGTGTTTTGGTATTTTCCAAAGCAGTGCCTGCGTCAAGATATAAAGCAGTTATTGATCAAGATGCGCATAATTTGTGGGTAGAAGCCAATTGGTCTGTTCAATTTATAAGATAAGCGTTCTATAAGCTTTATGAGGGGAAATAGCCTCTATAAGAAACGCTAATCGGTTAAGAATATTTTGAGTTTACAACATCTCGGAAGATTTGCGACGTTAGGCGACAGCAGGAGCAACTGTCAAAGCATTGCTCTGTAGTTTTTCATCTGCGTATCAGAGTGAAGTACTCTTCGGGACGATGTTCTTCTGAATGGTGGCGTTGAAGGCGTTGAATAGGAGGATAGGACAATGTAACTCATCCGTTGCTGCAGCTATTTAGGGGTATATTCCCACGTATCGCGGCCGTTAAAGGGGGCGCCTTGCCTTGGTGGTTCAGCAGCTGACATCTCAGCAAAACTTTCAGAAAGGGACTCTTGCCGCAGTCCGAGAGGCTGGAGAGAGTACTTGTTACTGTTTGCAGCAGAGGGAGATGGATGCCTTTCTACAGGGGTGCAGCTGCCTCCTGCCGCCCTTTCTGCTTGCGTTGACCTGTCGGAAACCGTATAAAAATACAGGTCCCAAGCCTCCAAGAGCTTCCGAGGGGGGTCCTTTTGGTATTTCTTTCACGCATTTTAACGCATTGAAACGGATTTTCACGGAAAAGCTGTCTTTGAACATTTTTCGACTTATGATAATAGAGGGGTCCATGCTTTGGATGTTCCAAGGGAGGAATATAGTATGGACAAGAAAAATGTTTTGCTGGACATTTTGCGGCCGTTCGGCATCGTCAGCCAGTACGCTGGCTGTGCGCAGCTGATCCGTGCAGTCGAACTTACGCTGGAAAATCCGGATGCCATTCAAGCTGTGCACAAACAGATCTATGCGGTCATTGCAAAAGAATACGGCATTCAGCCGAAATCGGTCGAGAGCAACATCCGAACGGTATCGGCTGTTGCGTGGGCGACCGACCCCGTCAGGCTGAAAAAAGTGGCTGGCTTTTCGCTGCATGGCCAACCGTCTGCCGTGGAGTTTATTGAAATTTTCTCGAATTATATGCAGAGAAAGGACATGAAAGAAACCGTCCATAGCTGATGGCGTAAACAAAAGACATCTGAAGCGTTATATGGCCCCGGGCTGTTGCAGACTGCTGCGGCAGCTCTTTTTATGACCGATGCAGCTCCAGCGGATGTTTTGATCCGTATAGTATGGTATAATACCGGTGGCAGAATAAAATCGAAAACAAACCAGCAACTCGGACAGGAGGGAAATATGAGCGATTTTAGCATTCAAGAAATGCTTGCCATGCAGCAGGCGCTGCAAGAAAAATATAAAGATAAGTGGGAAAGGATTTGTCCTGAAGCGGGCAAGCATAAATTGCTGTGGATGATTGGAGAAATTGGAGAGGTTATAGATATTATTAAGAAAAATGGAGAAAGTAAAGCACTGGAAGAAAACGATTTGCGAAGACATCTCATCGAAGAAATGGCGGATGTCCTGATGTATTACAACGATGTCCTTCTTTGCTATGGGATTCGCGGTGAGGAATTGAAAGAAGCCTATACAACAAAATTTGAAAAGAATATGGAACGCTGGTAACTTCCTTTGGATCGAGGAGAAGCAAAGCCGGAGAAATGAACCGCAAGAGGAACGGATGTATAAGTGCACGGTTGTCCGTCCCTCTACAATGTCCCTCTATGCTGCCCGGGCGCACGATCGCAAAACCGAAAAATATGGCCCAGAGGTTTCTCTGGGCCATTGTGTTGAGGGTGATGGAATGTTTCAGGAGGTCAAGCTGACAAGGCGTCATGTTTTTGGAGGAACTTTTTGGTGCACAGATAAGTGATCCCGATTCCCAGGAACACCACGAACAGGCATACGATCACCCCGATGGTTCGGTGGGTGGTCAACAGGGCGTAGAGCGGCATCGACAAGAAAGTGCCAAGATTGATTGTACAATGAATCACCATGGTGACTGCAAGATTGTCGGTCCGCCAATAGATCCAGGCCAGCAAGATCCCGATGAGGAACACAGACGGCCAGGAAATCGTCAAATGTGACAGCGCAAAGATAGCTGCCGAGAGTACCATAGCAATTTTGTAAGAGAAGGAGCTGACAAAGGACCCAAACAGGATTCCCCGGAACAAAAGTTCTTCCATGATAGGGATTAGAACTATCCTGGTTGCCATGTATTGTGTCCAAAAGAAAAGAGTAGGAAATATTTGTTCGGGGAGCGGCTCCTGGCTCAAAACGCCAAGAACAATCGCTATTTTGGAAATCAGGGCCAGGCCGAGGCCGATCCCGACACAAAAGAGGAGCTGAGAGCCCTTCAGGTCCCGGCTGCTGAGATGCAGCATCCGTTTTTTGTGCAGCAGCCATCCAAGTACAATCAATGCGATAATCCCGGCAATGGGCTCATAATACTCTACCGAGATAAAGCGGGCCACCAGGATCTGCAATACCAAATAACCAATCAAAGCCAAGATTCCCTGGTACAGTTTCATATGGATTCTTCCTCCCTTCATGCGATTGAAATGGCTGCTTGTAGTATAGCATCCGTTGCGATCGAATGCAAACTTGTCCCTTGCCTGAATGGATTGCAGGAAAAAGAAGCGTAAACTGGAAAGAAAAGAAACATACACTATGAAACAGAAGAAAAAACGAACCGCGTCTCCACGATACGGCGCTGGGTTCAAAAGCTGTGCGGCTGGCCGCCAGCCTCGATCTGGGGGATGCCTCCTGATGAGGCGGCCTTTGCACGGGGTACAGATCTTGTGCGGTGCGCCGGCAAAAAAGAAGGGGACAGATGAATCAAAATTCACCTGTCCCCTCGGTTTGGCGGAGCAGCAGGGATTTGAACCCTGGCGCCGGTCGCCCGGCCTACGAGATTTCGAGTCACGCCTCTTCGACCACTTGAGTACTGCTCCAGATATGTTTTACAGCCCTATTATTATAGCAAAAACCCGCCCTGGCGTCAACTGCCGGGACGGGTTTTCTTTGCATTTTTATCTCACAGGCCGGCCAGGAGGATGGCCAGGACTGCCTTTTGGACATGGAGGCGGTTTTCGGCTTCGTCAAAGATCTCGCTGGCGTGGTCCTCAAAGACCGCGTTGGAGATCTCCTCGCCCCGGTGGGCGGGCAGGCAGTGCAGCACCATGTGGTCGGGCTTGGCCCCGGCCAGCAGGCTGCCGGTCAGCTGGTAGCCCAGGAAGTCCCGCATCCGGCGCTCTGTCTCGCCCTCGCCGTTGTTCCACACGGCGGTCACCACCACGTCGGCATCCCGTACCCCTTCTTTGGGATCGTGGAGCAGCTGGAAGCTGGCGCCGTATTTGTGGGCGAACATCAGGACATCCGCCGCCGGACGGTAAGCGGGCGGGCAGACGCAGGTCACCTGCATCCCCGCCAGCAGACCGCCTACGATCAGGCTGTTGGCCATGTTGTTGCCGTCCCCCACAAAACACAGCTTCTGCCCCTGCAAAGAGTCGCGCCGCTCCCGAATGGTCATCAGGTCGGCCAGCACCTGGCAGGGATGGGCATAGTCGGTCAGGCCGTTGATCACCGGCACCCCGGCATACTCGGCCAGCTCCTCCAGGTCGCGCTGGCGGTAGGTGCGCCAGACCACGCAGTCGTAATAGCGGCCCAGTACCCGTGCGGTGTCCCGCAAAGGCTCGCCCCGGCTGGCCTGCAGTTCGGTGGCGGCGTTCATGTAGTTGCCCAGGCCCCCCAGCTGGTATACGCCCACCTCAAAGCTGGTGCGGGTGCGGGTGGAAGCCTTGGAAAACATCAGAGCCACGCTTTTGCCGGCCAGCAGGGGCGGGGTGCCCCCGGCTTTCTGGGCGGCTTTCAGCTGGGCGGCCACATCCAGGATGTGGTACAGCTCCTGCTGGGTCAGGTCGCTCATCTTCAGCAGATGGTTCATAGGCCCCTCCCCTCAGCGCTGGGCCGGGGCCATGCTGCACAGCACCTCGTCCAGGATGGTCAGGGCCCGCTCGATGTCGTGGGCGGTGACGATCAGGGGAGGCAGCAGCCGCATCCGGGTCTTGGCGGTCAGCACCAGCAGGCCCCGCTCCCGGCAGGCGTCCAGAACGGCCTGGGCGGTGATGCCCTCCTCAAACTGCACCCCCAGCATCAGGCCCATGCCATCCACGGCGGTGACGTGGGGGAGCTTTTCCAGGCCCTCCCGCAGCTGTTCGCCGTGCTGGCGCACCCCCGCCAGGAAGCTGTCGCTCAGCCGGTCCAGCACCACGTTGGCGCCGGCGCAGACCACCGGGTTGCCCCCGAAGGTGGAACCGTGGGTGCCGGGGCCCATGCAGCCCGCCACCCGGTCGTTCAGCAGGACCGCGCCGATGGGCAGGCCGCCGCCCAGGCCCTTGGCCAGGGTGACGATGTCGGGGCGCAGGTTGTACTGCTCACAGGCCAGGAAGGTGCCGGTGCGGCCCACGCCGGTCTGCACCTCGTCCACGATCAGCACCAGGTCCCTGTCGTCGCACAGAGAACGCACCCCCAGCACAAAGGCGGGATCCAGAGGCACCACGCCCCCCTCGCCCTGGATCAGCTCCAGCATGATGGCGCAGGTGTGCTCGTTCACCAGCTTGGTCAGGGCGTCCAGGTCCCCGGCGGCCGCATAGAGGAAGCCGTCGTTGAAGGGCCCGAAGAACTGATGGAACCCATCCTGGCCGGTGGCGGTCAGGGTGGCCAGGGTGCGGCCATGGAAGCTGTTCTTCAAGGTGATGATCTGGTCCCGGCCGGCGCCATAGCGGTCAAAGCTGTATTTGCGCGCAGCCTTGATGGCGCCCTCATTGGCTTCGGCCCCCGAGTTGCCAAAGAACACCTTGTTCATGCCGGTGCGGCGGCACAGGCGCTTGGCCAGCTTGGAGCAGGGGGCGGTGTAGTACAGGTTGGAAGTGTGCTGCAATTTGTGGGCCTGCCGCGCCACAGCGTCGGCCCAGTCCAGGTCGCAGTAACCCAGGCTGTTCACCCCGATGCCGCTGGTGAAGTCCAGATAATCCTGGCCCTCCGGGCCGTAGGCGTGCATCCCGTGGCCCCGCTCGATGACGATGGGGTTGCGCTTATAAGTGTGCAGGACGTAGTCGTTGTCCCGCACGATGACTTTTTCAGTATCCATTTCGATGCCTCCCTGGCATTGTTATTCGCGATGGCTGCGGCGGTAGAAGCGGGTGCCCGAGCCACGGTTGGAGAACAGCTCCAGCAGCACAGTGTGGGGAACCCGGCCGTCGATGATGACCGCCTCGTGGACGCCCTGGTAGATGGCGTCGGCCATGCCGCCGATCTTGGGGATCATGCCGCCGGCGATGATGCCCGCAGCCTTGTACCCTTCGATCTCGCTCACCTCCACCTCGGGGATGAGGGTGCTCTCGTCGTCCTTGTCCCGCAGCAGGCCGGCGATGTCGGTCATGGACACCAGCTTTTCGGCCTGGAGGGCGATGGCGATCTGGGCCGCCGCTGTGTCGGCGTTGATGTTGTAGGGCTGACCCAGGTCGTCCATCCCCACCGTGGCGATCACCGGGATGTAGCCGCCGTCCAGCAGGCTGCGGATCAGGGTGGTGTCCACATGGGTCACCTCTCCCACATAGCCCAGACGGCTGTCCATCTCGGCGCAGCGCAGCATCTGGCCGTCCATCCCGCACAGGCCGACCCCCCGGCCCCGCAGCTTGGACACCAGGTCCTTGTTGACCTTGCCGGCCAGCACCTGCTGCACGATCTCCATGGTGGCCTGGTCGGTCACCCGCAGGCCGTCCACAAAGCGGCTCTGGACCCCCACCTTTTTGAGCATATCGTTGATGGCAGGGCCGCCGCCGTGGACCAGCACCACCCGTACCCCCAGCAACGTGAGGGTGACCAGGTCGTTCATCACCGCGTCCTTCAGCGTCTCGTTGATCATGGCGTTGCCGCCGTATTTGATGACCATGGTCTTGCCATGGTATTTCTGGATGTAAGGTGTCGCCTCCGAAAACAGGAGGGCCATTTGCTCGTTTTTCATATGCTTTCTTTCCCGCCGCCTGCTGTATCAGGTCCTGTAATCACCGTTGATCTTCACATAGTCATAGGTCAGGTCGCAGCCCCATGCCTTGGCGGCGGCGTCTCCCAGGCCCATGTCCACCCGCACCAGGATGTCGCGCTCTGCCAGCACCCGGGCGGCCTCTTCCTCACTGTAAGGGTGGTAGGCTGCATTCTCGCAGACATACACCTCGCCGGCGGCGCTGGACAGCCAGACGCACACCTTATCGATGGAAAAATCCCCCGGCGTATAGCCGATGGCGCAGAGGATGCGGCCCCAGTTGGCGTCCCGGCCGAACACGGCCGCCTTGAATAGGTTGGAGCACACCACGCTGCGGGACACCGCCCGGGCCGTCTTGAGGTCGGGCGCGCCGGTCACCTGGCAGGTGATGAGGTGGGTGGCCCCTTCGCCGTCCCCGGCATGGAGGGCGCACATATGCTCCGCAATGGCGGTGAGGGCCTCCACGAAGGCGTCGTAATCGGGGCCTTCGGACTGGATGCAGGGATTGCCCGCCAGACCCGAGGCCATGATGAGCAGGGTGTCGTTGGTGGAGGTGTCCAGGTCTACGCTCATCTGGTTGTAGGTGCCGGGCACCACCTGGCGCAGGGCCTTCTGGAGCATGGCCGGGCTGACCGCCGCGTCGGTGGTGTAGAAAGCCAGCATGGTGGCCATGTTGGGGGCGATCATGCCGCTGCCCTTGCCGATGGCGCCCAGGGTGCAGCTCTTGCCCCCCAGCTGGAACCGGATGGCGTACTCCTTCTGGCAGGTATCGGTGGTCATGATGGCGGTGGCCGCGTCGGCGCTGCCCTGGGCGGTGTGGGCCAGTTTGGCCGCCGCCGCCGGGATGCCCGCCGCAAAGGGATCGATGGTCATGGGCTGGCCGATGACGCCGGTGGAGGCGGGCAGCACGTCCCCGGCGGGGATGCCCAGAGCCTGCCCGGTCAGCTGGCAGCAGGCCTCGGCCAGCTCCACCCCGTTGGCGGCGCAGGTGTTGGCGTTGCCGCTGTTGACCAGGATGGCCTGGGCATAGCCGTCGGCCAGATGGGCGCGGTCCACCTTGATGGGGGCCCCGCAGACCTTGTTGGTGGTGTAGACCCCCGCCGCCGCGCAGCGGACGTCGGCCTTGATGAGGGCCAGGTCATACTTCGAGTGGTTGGCGCGGATGCCGCAGTGGACGCCCGCCGCCGCAAAGCCTTTGGGGGCGCACACGCCGCCGGTAACTTCCTGATACTGCATTGCTATACTTCCTCCTCCTTGCAGGCCCCCTGCGGGGGCCAAAGACGCCCTGGGGCGCCGTATCACATCGTGGTGGGGCAAAGGGGCTTTGCCCGCCGGGCCGTCATTCGAGGCCGGCCGTTTCGTCCAGGCCCAGCATCAGATTCATGCACTGGACCGCCGCGCCCGACGAACCCTTGCCGAGGTTGTCGAACAGGGAGATGAGCAGCATCTGGCTGCCGTCGGGGCTGGCGGTGCAGAACAGCTCGATGCGGTCGGAACCCTGCAGGGCCCCGGCGGCCAGCATCCCGTCCGCAGGCAGCTGGCCCAGGGGATGGACGGTGAAAAGGGGCTCGCCGGCGTAGTAGCCGGCCAGGGCCCCGGCGATCTGGGCCGGGGTGACGCCGGGCAGCAGCTCCATCCGCAGGGGGACCGTGACCTCCATGCCGGAATAGTAGTCGTCCACGATGGGGCAGAACACCGGCGGCGCAGAAAGGCCGGACACCGCCTGCATTTCGGGCAGGTGCTTGTGGTGCAGCGTCAGGCCGTAGGCCCGGGGAGTGCTGTAAAGGGCGGGGCGGGCGGCGTCCTCATATTCGGCGATCATTTTTTTGCCGCCGCCCGAATAGCCGGTTAGGCTGTGGCAGCTGAAGGGGTAATCCGCCGGGACGAGGCCCAGCTCCACCAGGGGGCGGGCCAGGGCGATGAAGCCCGAGGCGTGGCACCCCGGCACGGCCACCCGGCGGGCGGCGCGGATGGCTTCCCGCTGGCCGTGCAGCTCGGGGAAGCCGTACACCCACCCCGGCGCGGTGCGGAAGGCGGTGGAGGTGTCCAGCACCTTGACCTGCGGGTCCACCAGAGGGATCACTTCCTTCGAGGCGGCGTCGGGCAGGCAGAGAAAGGCCAGGTCGGCCGCGTTGATGACCTCGGCCCGGCGGGCCAGGTCCTTGCGGTCGGCCTCGGAGATGGTGAGCAGTTCCAGCTCGGGCCGCCGGGCCAGCCGCTCGGCGATGCGCAGGCCGGTGGTGCCGGAGGAGCCGTCGATGAATACTTTGCAGCTCATGCTTTAGCCCCTTTCTCCCAGGCGTCCAGAGCGTCCAGGGCCTGTGCGATCTGCCCCTTGACGCTGGCGGCGCTGGGGCCGCCGTAGCTGGTGCGGCCCTCGCAGCAGTTGACCAGGTCGATGGCCTGGTAGACGTCCTGCCCGAACAGGGGGCTGTAGCCCTGGAACTGGTCCAGGGTGAGCTCCTCCAGCACCTTGCCGGAGGCGATGCAGTCGGCCACCATCTGGCCGGTCAGCTTGTAGGCGTCCCGGAAAGGCATCCCTTTCTTGGTCAGGTAGTCGGCGCAGTCGGTGGCGTTGATGAAGCCGGCCGCCGCCGCCCGGCGCATATTGGCCGGCAGGGTGCGCATGGTGTCCAGCATGGGGGTGATGGTGGTCAGGCAGAGGGACAAAGTGTCCACCGCGTCAAAGATGGCCTCTTTGTCCTCCTGCATATCCTTGTTGTAGGCCAGGGGCAGGCCCTTCATCATCACCAGCAGGGTGTTCAGGTCGCCGTAGACCCGGCCGGTCTTGCCCCGGATCAGCTCGGTGACGTCGGGGTTTTTCTTCTGGGGCATGATGGAGGAGCCGGTGGTGAAGGCGTCGTCCAGCTCGACGAACTTGAATTCCCAGCTGCACCAGAGGATGATCTCCTCCGACAGGCGGGACAGGTGCATCATGCAGGCCGCGATGGCCGAGGCCAGCTCGATGCAGAAATCCCGGTCGGACACGCCGTCCATGCTGTTGGGGCAGGGCGCCTCAAAGCCCAGCTTCTGGGCGGTGAAGGCCCGGTCCAGAGGATAGGTGGTGCCCGCCAGGGCGCCCGAGCCCAGAGGGCACTGGCTGTCCATCCGGCGGGTGGCGTCGGCAAAGCGGCCCAGATCCCGCAGCAGCATCCAGGCATAGGCCATCAGGGCGTGGCCGAAGGTGACCGGCTGGGCCCGCTGCAGGTGGGTATAGCCCGGCATCACCGAAGCGGTGTTCTCGCCGGCCTTTTTGCAGATGACCCGCACCAGGGCGGCGATCAGCCCCTGCAGGCGGATGCTCTCATCCCGCAACGTCAGCCGGATATCCAGGGCCACCTGGTCATTGCGGCTGCGGCCGGTGTGCAGCCGCTTGCCTGCATCCCCGATGCGGGCGGTGAGGGTCTGCTCCACAAAGGTGTGCACATCCTCGGCGGCGGGGTCGATCTCCAGCCGGCCTGCGGCCAGGTCATCGGCGATCGAGGCCAGCCCGTCCAGGATGGCGCGGCAATCTTCTTCCGAGATGATCCCCTGCCGGGCCAGCATGGCGGCATGGACGCCGCTGCCCTTCATGTCCTGGGCGATCATCCGCTGGTCGAACCGGATGGAGGAGTTGAAATCGTTCACGCGGGAGTCCACCGCCTTGGAAAAGCGGCCTTTCCAGAGTTGTTCAGCCATGGTCGGCTCCTTTCAAAACAGATGGGGACGGCAGGCGCAGCCGGTCCCAATAACGGCAAAGCCGCCGCAGGAAATGCACGTCCTGCGGCGGTGCCGCCGGCATCGCTGCCGGAGTTGCCTCTGCCCGGAAAGTGTGGAACGGGCAGAGGGGAGGAAAGCGTATCGATCAGTCCTTGGGCCAGTTCTTGGACAGCTTGGCCCGCTCTTTGATGGACAGGCCGAACAGGTTGATGAAGCCTGCGGCATCGGCCTGGTTGTAATCCTCGTCCTCGCCAAAGGAGGCGGTCTGCTCATCGTAGAGGCTGTAGGGGGAGGTGACGCCGGCGTTGATCATGTTGCCCTTGTACAGCTTGAGCTTGACGTCGCCGGTGACGGTCTGCTCCAGGCTGTCGGCAAAGGCGTCCAGGGCCTGGCGCAGGGGGGTGAACCACTGGCCGTTGTAGACGATATCGGCGTACTTCTGGGCCAGCTGCGCCTTGAAGTGGGCGCTCTCCTTGTCCAGAGTGATGGTCTCCAGCACGTCGATGGCCTTGTAGAGGATGGCGCCGCCGGGCGTCTCATAGACGCCGCGGCTCTTCATGCCCACCAGCCGGTTCTCGACGATGTCCAGCAGGCCGATGCCATTGGCGCCGCCCACCTGGTTGAGGTATTCCACCAGTTCCACGGCGCCCATCTCTTTGCCGTCCACGGCGGTGGGGATGCCCTTCTCGAAGTGGATGGTCACATAGGTGGGCTGGTCGGGGGCCTGCTCGGGGCTGACCCCCAGCTCCAGGAAACCGGGCTTGTTGTACTGGGGCTCGTTGGCGGGGTTCTCCAGGCCCAGGCCCTCGTGGGACAGATGCCAGATGTTCTTGTCCTTGGAGTAATTGGTCTCCCGGTTGATCTTCAGGGGGATATTGTGAGCCTCGGCGTAATCGATCTCCTCGTCGCGGCTCTTGATGTTCCACTCACGCCAGGGAGCGATGATGGCCATGTCAGGGCAGAAGGCCTTGAGGGTCAGCTCAAAGCGGACCTGGTCGTTGCCCTTGCCGGTGCAGCCGTGGCAGATGGCGTCGGCGCCCTCCTGGATGGCGATGTCGGCCAGGGCCTTGGCGATGCAGGGCCGTGCGAAGGAGGTGCCCAGCAGGTAATCCTCGTACTTGGCGCCGAACTTCAGGGTGGGGAAGATGTAGTTCTCGACAAAGTCTTTCTTCAGGTCCAGCACATACAGCTTGGAAGCGCCGGTCTTTTTGGCTTTCTCTTCCAGGCCGTCCAGCTCGGTGCCCTGGCCCACGTCGCCCGACACGGCGATGACCTCACAGTTGTTGTAGTTCTCCTTCAGCCAGGGGATGATGATGGATGTATCCAGACCGCCG
>ERZ1090864.314-NODE-314-length-27648-cov-9.261371_pt1 | contig 27648 bp, 31 predicted proteins | sample MGYA00478479_ERZ1090864 | MGnify/ENA primary metagenome ERZ1090864 (study PRJEB33644, sample SAMEA5815743) | chicken gut metagenome | biome: Chicken; feature: Gastrointestinal Tract; material: Caecum | place: Ireland | collected 2019-01-01 | study: A study of the...
GCTCGGGGCCGACGCTACTGCCAGGGGGTAGGCTTTTCCAACTCTGGGGCCTATTTTTACGGAAGGGGTGCAGAAATGACGAAAAAGAAGTACAAAGAACTGATTTTGACGCAGCTTTCTGCACTGGGCGTGCATGAGGAAAGCTATGATACGGTCATCGAATCACTTGCCGCCATCCTGGAACAGCGGGATAAAACATTCCGCGAATTTAAACAATCCGGCGGCCAGTCGGCTATCGAATATACGAATAAAGGAGGCAGCACCAACCTGACAAAGAACCCACTCCTTACTTTGTGGGACGAGCAGAATAAAACCGCCCTGGCGTACTGGCGGGAGCTGGGGCTTACTCCGTCGTCTTACAAAAAGCTCACTGGCGAGGGAGCGAAGAAAGAGACGAAGCAGAAAGGACTGGCGGCAGCCCTTGCCTCAATCGAAGGGTAAGAACTGGCCGGAGGTCTTAAAGTACGCCGAAGGGATCCGGGATGGGACAATCATCGCCAACATAGAGAGAAAACAGGCTGTTGAACGGTTCTTCAGTGATTTGGAAAATCCGAACTACTGGATGGATTACAAGGATCCGGAATTTTGTATCCAGATCATCGAAAAGACATTGTGCCACCAGCAGGGCGAGGCTCTGGACGGTACGCCAATGAGAGGGAAGCCGTTCCTTCTGCAGCCGTTTATGAAATTTATCATCTACAATCTGGTGGGATTTAAGCTGGCCGGCACCGACATCGTTAAGTACCACGAGGCACTGATCTATGAGCCGCGGAAAAATGTAAAGACCGGCCTGGCGGCCGGCCTGTCGTGGGCGCTGTCTCTTCTCAGAAGGAAGAGCGGCTCAAAGTGCTATATCGCGTCGGCAGCATTGATGCAGTCGCTTGAGAGTTTTAATTTCCTGGCCTACAACATCAACCGGATGGGGGAAAACCAGAAGGACGGCGGGAGTGTAAAAATCATTGACAATAACAACGAACACTCCATGGAATCCACTTTGCCGGATGGGTCATTTTATATACGCGCCCTGGCGGCGAACCCGGACGCCCAGGATTCCCTGAACTGCAACATTGCGATCTGCGATGAGATGCACGCTTTCAAGCAGCCAAAACAGTACAACCTGTTTAAGGAGGCCATGAAAGCTTATACAAACAAGCTGATCATCGGAATCTCCACCGCCGGGGATAATGAGCAGTTGTTCCTGGGGCAGAGACTGAAATACTGCCGGAAGGTGTTGGACGGCACCGTGAAGGACGAGCAGTATTTTATTTTTATGTGCTGCGCGCCGGAAGGTGTGAAGGATGGAACGGTGGATTTTACAGATCCGAAAATCCATGAGATGGCCAACCCTTCCTACGGAGTGACCATCCGGCCGGAGGAAATCCTGAATGATGCGCTGCAGGCCCAGAATGACCCGCAGCAGAGGAAAGACTTTTTTGCAAAGTCCCTGAACGTCTATACCAACGCCCTCAAGGCGTATTTTGATATTGACGAGTTCCGCCGGTCTGACCGGAAATATGATTGGACTTTGGATCAGCTGGCAAAACTGCCGATCAAATGGTACGGCGGCGCCGATCTGTCGAAGCTGCACGACCTTACGGCGGCGGCGCTATTAGGATCCTACCAGGGCGTGGATATCATCATCACACACGCTTTCTTTCCGGTTGTGGCCGCCCATCTAAAGGCAGACGAGGACAATATCCCATTGTTTGGCTGGGCGGATGACGGGTGGCTGACGCTGTGCAATAGCCCAACGGTCAACCACTCCGATATTGTCAACTGGTTTATCGAGATGCGGCAGAAGGGATTTAAAATCCGTCAGATTGGACATGACAGGAAATTTTGCCGGGAATATTTTATCGGCATGAAAAAGGCCGGGTTTAACATTATCGACCAGCCGCAGTATTACTATAAAAAGTCGGAGGGATTCCGACATATCGAAAAGAGTGCGAAAGATGGCACTCTTTTTTATTTACATTCCGAAGCTTATGAATATTGCGTGGAAAATGTCGGAGCTGTAGAAAAAACGGATGACATGATCCAGTATGAAAAGATACAGCCGGAACACCGCATTGATTTATTTGACGCGTCTGTGTTTGCGTGCGTGCGGTACCTGGAAGATTTGGAACGAAGTGGAAAAGGAAAGGCATGGTGGGGAAATGGCAAAGAAAAAGAAAAAGACCAGGGCTGAGCCCCAAAAGAAACAATTTGTATCTTACCTGTGCAGCAAAGACGCTTATGAAACATTATGTTGCCAGGGATACACCAACCTGGCGCACAATCCGGAGATTATCGCCGGCGTGGATACGATTGCAAAATTGATCGGATCCATGACGATTCATCTTATGCAGAATACGGACAAGGGAGACGTCAGGGTAAAAAATGAGCTGTCCAGAAAAATGGACATCAATCCATACTCCAGGATGACGCGATCCGCCTTTATCCAATGGATCGTCCGGACGATGTATCTGGAAGGAGACGGGAACGCGATTGTATATCCACGGACCTCAAGAGGATATCTCAGAGATTTGCTGCCGGTGCCGGCAGGAAATACCAGCCTCATTCCGGATGGTATATGGGACTACCGGGTGCTGATCAATGGCATGGAATACGATCCTGACAATGTGCTGCATTTTATTCTTAATCCCGGAACCTATTATCCATGGATGGGCGAGGGAGTCCGGGCGCCGCTGAAAGATGTGGCAGACAACCTCAAACAGGCGGCGGCCACCGAAAAGGGATTTATGCAGAGCAAATGGAAACCGTCCATCATCGTGAAGGTTGATGCCCTGACAGAGGAGTTCTCCAGCCCTGAGGGCCGGTCGAGGCTGCTGGATGAATATATCGATACCTCCCAGGTTGGGGAGCCGTGGCTCATACCGGCGGAACAGTTCCAGGTGGAGCAGATCAAACCGTTGTCTCTTTCTGATCTGGCACTGGCCGACATGGTGCAGCTTGATAAAAAGACGGTGGCATCCATTTTAAGAGTGCCGCCTTTTTTATTGGGTGTCGGGGAATTCAAAAGAGACGAATGGAACAACTTCATTTCCTCGACCATTATGCCGTTGGCGCAGATGATCCAGCAGGAGCTCACCAAAAAGCTGCTGTACAGCCCGGAATATTATTTCCGGTTTAACTCCCGGTCTCTGTACAACTACGAGTTGAGAGATCTGGCATCCATCGCGGATGACCAGTATATCCGTGGAATCATGACGCGGGATGAGGTGCGCGACTGGATTGGACTTGCGCCGGCGTCTGACGATGATGAACTGATTATCCTAGAAAATTTCATCCCGGTGGGGATGATTGGTGATCAAAAGAAATTGAACCAGAGCGGAGGTGAGTAAATGGAACAGAGAATCCTGAAAATGAAAGACATGAAAGTCCGTGAGGATAACGGACGACGGTACTTGGAAGGGTATTTTGCGGTGTTCGGCGCCTCCTATCATGTATGGGATGGATGGGTGGAAACCATCGAGAGAGGGGCATTTGCCAGATATCTGGCCGCCGGCGAGGACGTCAAAGTCCTCTGGAATCACGACAGCAACATCGTCCTGGGATCCACCGGAAACGGAACCGCCTCTCTCCGGGAGGACGAGACCGGGTTATGGGGATCTGTGGAAATCAACGAGAACGACCAGGAGGCGGTCAGCGCTTATGCCCGGGTACAGCGGGGTGATGTCAGCGGCTGCTCTTTCGGATTTGACATCGCCCGGCAGGAAGAGTGGTGGGATGACGATGGAGTATATCATACAAAGATCACGGAAGTGGATCCACTCTATGAAGTATCGCCCTGTACATTCCCGGCATACTCAGCCACCAGCATTTCTGCCCGTGCAAAAGAGAGCCTTGCGGAGGCCCGTGAGAAATTTGAGGCAGCCCAGGAGAAGAAAAGAGAGAAATGGCGTGAAGATATGAGAAAACGCCTGAAAGGAGAATAACCATGGCATTAAAACAGATCATGCTGAGAAAGAAGATCGACATGAAGAGAAGCGAGTTGAGCCAGCTGATTTCCAAGGACGCGGATTTTGCAACCCGGGAAGCAGAGCTGGAGACCGCCATCGGAGAAGCGACAACCGAAGAGGAGCAGACCACCGTTACAGAACAGGTGGAAGCCTTTGAAACCGAAAAGAAGGAGCATGAAGAAGCCAAAACGGCCCTGGAGGAAGAAATCGCCGGCCTGGAGGAAGAACTGGCCGCAGCAGAAACAGATCCGCCGCAGGATAGAGGTTTCCAGATTCCTGAAATGAGAGAGAGGAGAGAAAGAACAATGCCGACCATGAACATCAACATCAGAAGCCTGCCCATGAATGTGAGAGCTTTTGACGCACTCCCCATGGAGCGGAGAGAACAGATTGTCAAAAGATCCGAAGTGAAAGCTTTTCTGGACAAGTTGAGAAGCTGCAAAGGAAGCAACCGGGCAATTTCCGGGGCTGAGCTTGAAATTCCCATCGTATTTCTGGAGCTGATCTCTGAAAATATGTACCGGTACTCCAAGCTGCTGAACCGCGTAAGAGTACGAAGCGTAAGAGGAGAAGCCAGACAGACCATTGCTGGTACCGTCCCGGAGGCAATCTGGACAGAGATGTGCGGCGCCATCAATGAGTTGTCCTTTGTGTTTAACCAAATCACCATGGATGGATACAAGGTGGCCGGCTATGTACCGGTATGCAACTCCCTTTTAGAGGATACGGATATTGAACTGTCCTCTTGGATTACTGAGATGCTGGCGGAGTCCATCGCCTATGCGATTGACAAAGCGATCCTGTACGGCAAGGGCGGATCTTACAATATGCCGCTGGGTATTGTTACCAGGCTGGCGCAGACCTCAAAGCCCAGCAATTATCCTGCCAATGCGCCGGCGTGGGTGGATCTGCATACCTCCAACCTGATCAAGATTGACGGTACAAGCATGACGGGAGCACAGTTCTGGTCTGCGCTGGTGGAGGCCACCGGAAACACCTTTAACCGGTACGCAAGAGGCACGATGTTCTGGGCCATGAACTCCAAAACCTACGCCAAGCTGAAATCCAAGCTGATCACCTTTACCGCCACCGGCGATATTGTGGCAAATCTGTTTGGCACGCTGCCGATTGTGACCGGAGATGTGGATATCCTGGAATTTATTCCGGATAACGACATCATCGGCGGCTATGGAGATCTGTACCTGTGGATCGACCGGGCCTCCATGGTAATTGATCAGTCTGAGCACGTGCAGTTTATCCAGGACAACACCGTATTCCGTGGAAAAGCCCGGGCAGACGGCCAGCCGGTCATCCCGCAGGCGTTTGTAGGTATCAATATCGCAAATACTGCAGTGACAACGGCGGTTGACTTTGCAGCCGATACCGCCAACGATGCGGATCTGCAGGCACTGAGCATCGGCACCAATACACTGAGCCCCGGATTTAACGCGGATACACTGGCGTATACCATCGCCACCGCAAATGCGGATACAGCAAAGGTGGAAGCCACCACTGTACAGCCCGGCGCATCTGTAGAGATCGCCTATAACGGCCAGAATGTACGGAACGGAGGCACGGTGACCCTTCTGAAAGACAGCCAGCCGCACCCGCTGACCGTGACCGTGAAAAACGGAAATGCCGTGAAGGTTTACACCATTAACATCACCCGGGCATCCGGCTGACAGGAGGTAGCCCATGACTGATGCGGAAAAACTGAATCTGTTAAAACAGGATCTGCAGCGGATGACTACTGCAAACGATGCGCTTTTGACGGCCTTGCTTCAGCAGGCCGCCAGCGCAATCAAAAAAGAGGGTATTACGCTTGTGACGGATGATATTGAGTGCGATATGCTCCAGATTCAGTACGCCGCATATCTGTTCCGCAAGCGCGGAGCCCCGGACACTGCGATGCCACGATATCTCAGGTACGAGCTTAACAACATGCTCATGCACCAGAAAGGACAGTCATGACGTTTGACGATGGGATTTTAAGGCTGTATCAAACAGTCAACACTGCGCCGCCGGGGAAAAAGCCGGTGGATGGCCTGCGGATCAAGGATGAGTACCATTACGGGTACGACAACCTGGGAATCAGCAGGTATTTCACGGCGATGGATCATAACCGCCTGATTGAGAGCGTAATCAATATTCCAGACTGGCCGACGGTGGATACCGATGACATCGTGATTCTGGAGAATCAGCTGCAGTATCATATCGTGATGATTCAGCCCACCTATGACGAGGATGGGCTGAAAATCACAAAATTATCTCTGGAAAGGATCAGTGATAATTTTGCTATCGAAGCTTAAAAAAATCGAGGACGTTCTGCTGGAGCTGGATCCGGAGAATGTTTTCCATTACTACGCCAAAGACCGGACCGATAAATATATCGTCTGGGCGGAGGATTCCGAAGGAAGCTCCGTGGAAGGCGATGACCAGAAAATCAATCAATCCATACAGGGAACCATTGATTACTTCACCAAAGAGGACGGGGATCCAATGGTCGACAAGATACAGGAGGCACTCACTGCCGCCTGTATTTCTTTTTATTTGGGGTCCGTGCAGTACGAAGAGGAAACGGACCTCATCCACTACGAATGGATCTGGGAGGTGAGCTGATGGCAAAGATCGATTTTAAAGGGATTGATACCTACGCAAAAATGTTGGCACGCCTGGAATCCGGGAGTGAGGAAATCGTAAAGCGTGCGGTTTATGAAGGCGCGGCGGTTGTGGCCGATTCCATCAAAGAGGGCCTGAAATCCATTCCGGTACAGGAGGGAAAAGGAACTCCGGAAAACAAGCTGCACGGTATCACAAAAAAACAGAAAGCCGATCTGATCAATGGTTTTGGACTCGCACCCATAGAAAACGACAACGGTTATATACAAACCAAAGCAGGTTTTGACGGTTATGGGTCTGTAAAAACCAAAGCATATCCCAAAGGACTCCCGAACGTTTTGCTGGCGAGGAGCCTGGAAAGCGGAACGTCCTTCCGGAAGAGAATTCCAGTCATCCGCCGGGCGGTAACAAAGTCGCGGAAACAGGCAGAAAAAGTAATGGACGAGACGATCAACAAGGAACTGGAAAAGATTTTTAAGTAAAGGAGAAAAAATATGGCTATTAAAGGCTTAACCACACCGGTATTTGCGGATTACAACTACAACGGCAATGCTGCAAGCTATACCAATGGTTTTGTATGCGGCTCCGCAATCGAGTACGGCGTGGATGTGGAAACATCCGATAATAACCCGCTATACGGGGACGACCATATCATTGAGAATGATTATGGGACATTTAACACCGGAACGCTGACGCTTAACACCTCCGACCTTACCCAGATTGATTCTAAACGTCTGCTGGGCCTGAAAGAAGTACAGGTAGATGTGGGTGAGACGCAGGTGAAAGAGCTGGTGACGGACGATGATGCAAAACAGACTCCAAAGGGATTTGGAATCATCGAGACACATCAGATCAATGATGTGGATAAATACCGTGCAGTAATTTTGTGCAAGGTGACTATGGCGATCCCGGCAGAGGCGGCGACCACAAAAGGCGAGACTATTGAGTGGCAGACAAAAGAGATCGAGGGGACGATCTCCCGGTCGGATGAAGAAACCGCCAATTACAAGCATCCCTGGAAGCGGGAGGCGTGGTTTGACACCAAATCCGCCGCAATGGATTACCTGAGAACGGTGCTCAATGCCCTGGATACTATCAATGCCACATCCGCACCTGGATCAACCAATGGCCAGACGGTCATCACCATCACCAATCCGGTACAGGGTGCGCATTACCGGTACAACACATCAGGGCCGATGCCGACCTACCAGCAGGATCTTACCAGCTGGACGGAGCTGACTTCTGGAGAGCCGATCACAGCCACCAACGGATCCACTCTGTATATCGCACAGGTGGACAGCAATAAAAAGGCAATCGGCGCCGGTACCGTGACCGTGCAGGCCAAGACGGAGGAATAATATGGCAAAGATCACCTACATAACCATTGTCGGAAAGAATTATCCCATGTCATTTTCCTTGGGGGCCGCAAAAAAGATCACGGAAAAGTATGGCGGGACCGGAAAGCTCATGAAAAAAATGGACGAATCGGAATCCGACACCGAAAAGCTTGAAATGATATCGGACATCCTTGCGCTGCTGATTGCACAGGGATGCGCATACAAAAACTACTTTGAGGCAGATATTCCCGCGCCGGATAATGCGCCGGTCATTGACGGAAAATGGACGCCGCTCCCAAAAGATATTATTGACATCGCTCTTGGAGTATCCGACTCTGAGGAAATGGTCAAAAGTATCAATGAGTGCATCTCCGCAGGATCCAAAAAGGATTTATCTACAAAACCAACCTCAAAAAACGCAAAAACCACCCGAGAGTAAATACTCTGGGGTGGTTTGATGTATGGGGAAGAAAGTTGGGGATCCCTTATCTGGAATATGCTTGCACGCCACTGGGAGAGCTATCTGACTTGATTGATCTGTTCCTGGCGGCAGAGGGAGCTGTAGAAGCAAGGGAACACAAGGAATATGACTACATTCCGGAGGTGATGTAATGGCTGGATATGATATTGGCCCCAGAATAGGTATTCAGGGCGAAAAAGAATTTAACAACCAAATACAGAAGATCAATAATTCCCTCCGCGAATATGGATCCGAAATGAAGGCCCTGTCTGAGGAATTCCGCGACAACGAAAATTCCCAGCAGTCGCTTATTCAGAAAAGCCAGATCATGGAGAAACAGCTGGACGCCCAGCGGCAAAAGCTTAGCCTGATCCAGGGTCAGTATGATAAGCAGGTATCAAAGCTCAAAGAGCTGGCCGATGCTTATCAAAAGGCAGCAAAAGAGAGCGGAGAAAACTCCAAAGAGGCCCAGCAGGCGGAAAACGCCTACAACAAGCAGGCGGATGCTGTGATCAAACTAAGCGTCTCGATGAACGAGACACAGGGGTACATCAATCGATTAACCAACGATCTACGGAAAAACTCCACCATGCTGGATGAAATCGACCAGGGTGCGAGAGATGCCGCCACAGGGTTGAGCACACTGACAGATTCTGCAAATCAAGCATCGGACTCTCTTGATAGTATCGATAAGGGGATATCGGCAGGAAATCTTATGGATGCCGCAGATGCATTATCCGGTGTCGGAGATGCGATCATTGATGCCGGATCCAAAGCTGTCGATGGCTTCGCGTCCCTGGAGAGCGCTACATCACGGGTAAATACCTACTTCGGCCTCACCGGAGACGCCGCGGAACAGATGGGCGGCGTCGTGGAAAATGTATTTCGGTCCGGGGTGACGGACAGCCTAGACAAAGTGGCGGACGCGGTAATAACAGTCAATAACAACCTCAAAGACTTGGATCCTACATCCCTTGAAACTATCACAAATCAGGCGATTACCATGGAACAGGTGTTTGGTTCAGACATGAACGAAACCATGCGGGGCGTAAATGCTCTGATGACAAACTTTGGACTTGACGCGCAAACCGCTATGGATTACCTGGTAACCGGAACGCAAAATGGACTCGACAAGACACAGGAACTGGGAGACAACCTTTCGGAATACTCTGGAAAGTTTTCACAGGCCGGTTATTCTGCAGAAGAATATTTTCAGCTTTTGCAAAATGGTCTGGAGGGTGGCGCATACAACCTTGATCGGGTAAACGATTCGATAAACGAGGTGACAACAAAATTATCGGACGGAACAATCGAGGAGTCGCTGGGGCTGTTTTCCGAAAAAACACAGGAAACATTCGCCGCATGGCAGCAGGGAGGAGCCACCCAAAAAGATGTTATAAACTCGATTGTAGCAGACATTTCGGAGGCAACTACCCAGCAGGAGGCTCTCACACTGGCCAGCACGGCGTTCGGAAGCCTGGGGGAGGATGCAAACCTAGGCGTTATCGAATCTCTCGCAACGCTGGGGGATTCCTACGGCGATGTCGCCGGCGCGGCACAGGAAATGTCTGAAAGTTCCACAACACCGATGCAGACCCTGCAAGGAGCGATCAATGAGCTGCAGCTTGCTCTTGCGCCTGTTGGCGAACAGCTATTAAATCTTGCAACACAATACTTGCCACCGATTGTAGAAGGGATCACAAATCTGGTGCAGGGATTCCTTAACCTCCCAGGGCCGGTACAGACTTTTATTGGAGTGTTGGCAGGAGTGCTTGCTGTATTTTCGGCACTTGCACCCGTCATCACCGCTGTGATGGGTATTATAACGGCATTGGGCACCACAGCACTTGCACCGATTATTGGGATTATCGCGGGAGTAACTGCTGCAATAACCGCTATCATACTCGTGTTCCAAAATTGGGAATCCATCGTGGAATGGTTTGGGAATGCCTGGAACACCGTTTTTACAGCGGCACAAAACCTGTTTCAGACTGTTGTGGAGGCGGTGAAAGGATTTATTTCGGATCTAGTTGCAAACATACAGGAAAAATGGGAAGCGATCAAAACAGAGATATCCAATGCCATGGACGCGATCCAGACGACAGTATCCAATATTTGGAACGCAATCACGACCATAATATCCAATGCGGTCAATAATATAAAAACCACGATATCCAATGTCTGGAATGCGATTAAATCCACGATATCCAGTGTACTAAATGCGATTAAATCCACAATATCCAACATTTGGAATGGTATTAAAAGTACTATATCCAATGCGATGAATGCAATCAAGTCCACGATATCCAATATCTGGAATACAATCAAAAGCACTGTGTCCAGTGTGATAAACAGCATTAAAAGCACGGTGATTAATGTATTTAACTCTGTGGTAAGCGGTATATCATCTGCAATGTCAGGCGTTTACAACGCTGTCAGAAACGGATTTAACAGCGCGATCAATTTTATAAGATCGCTGCCGGGGCAAGCAGTAGCGTGGGGGCGCGATTTTATCAATGGGTTAAAAAATGGAATCATGGCAGGCGTCAACGGAATTGTAAACGCTGTAAAAGGCGTGGCAAATAAAATTCGGTCATTCCTCCATTTCTCGCGCCCGGACGAGGGGCCATTACGCGATTACGAAACGTGGATGCCAGATTTTATGAAGGGGATTGCGTCCGGAATCTATAACAATATGGATCTTGTGCAGAAAGCTGTTGATGCGGTATCCGGCACAATAAACACCACCATGCAAGGCAGCGTGGCAGGAATGGTTCAAGCAGCAGCAACACCAACCGGACAGATAATGGTGATCGAGGGAGACAAAATATACCTTGACGGAAAAGAAATCGGCAGAACTGCCGAAAGATATATTGCGCTAAATCAGCGCAATGCCATGGCGGCAAAAGGGAGGCGGGCATAATGTACGCGATATCTTACAACAAGGAAACTTGCCTTGAATATCGGATCCTCCCTGTACGCCGTCCCAGCGTGCCGGCACCGGAGGAAAACATCACGGAGACGCAGATCCCGGGAATGGATGGCGCCTTATATGAGCGCCCTGGCACTTATGCCCCGCTGGTAATTCCGGTGGAGTTTAACTTTATGGCACCGCCGGACCAGTGGGGAGCCACATACCGAAAGGCAAAACGGTGGTTATCCGGATCCGGGGAGCTTGTCCTGGGAGATGACCAAGAATTTTTTTACAAAGTGTATTTCTGTCGAATCACCGATACCGAACGAACCTCCCGCCGGATTGGAACTTTTACAGCAGAATTTACCTGTCACCCATATCAGTATGCGGTGGCCGGTCAAAAAGAAATGTCCATAGCGGACGCTCAGTATAATCCTTATGATATCTGCCACCCGATTTACAAAATCACCGGCACCGGCGCTTGTACCCTGACCGTAAATGGTAAGACCATGCAGGCAACCGTCAATCAGGATCTTACGATCAATACTGACCGGATGATCTCTTATAACTCCCAGGGAGCCAGCCAGAATACACTGGTGACCGGAGATTATGAGGACCTGTATCTGCAGCCGGGCGACAATGCAATATCTATCACCAATGGCTTTACACTGCAGATTATCCCCGAGTGGAGGTGCCTATGATCCAAATTTACAGCCCAACCAATACCGATTATACCCACAACGGAGATCAGACCCTCTTTCCGTCCGCAGCCACCGTCCATGTAATCCTCAATGGATCCTGGACGGCAGAACTGACGCATCCCATTGATGCGGACGGGCGGTGGAAATCCATCGTAAAAGATGCGGTGGTCAAGATGCCGTCCTTTAACGGAGACCAGCTTTTCCGGATCAAGTCCACATCCAAAAGCGATTCCGGCGTAATTGCCGCCATGGAGCCCATTTTTATGGATTCCATGGGCGATTGCTTCCTGGTGGATATCCGTCCCACATCCAAAAACGGACAGCAGGCCCTCAACGATATGGTATCTCCCAACAGCAAATATTCCGCCTCCTCCGATATCACCCGGACGGCCACGGCCTATTATGAGTATAAAAATCTCATTGAGGCCATTGCCGGTGACGACGATAATGCGTTTTTAAGACGCTGGGGCGGAGAAATCCTGTATGACAATTTTACCGCCATTATCAATGAGCGAGTAGGCGGAGATTACGGTGTGGAGGTGCGATACGGCAAAAATATCCCGCAGGATGGTGTAACGGAGGAGGTTGACACCTCCGCAATTATTACCCGGATCTACCCCAAAGCGTACAACGGATACACCATGACCAATCATGGGCATGTGGATAGTCCGCTGATCAACAGCTATCCCACAATCAAGGCCGCAACACTGACTTTTGATGATGTTAAAATGGCTGCCGATGCCCAGGAAGATGATGCGGAAAACGGAGTAATCATCTGCAACAGCCAGGCAGAGCTGGATCAAGCCCTGACGCAAAAATGTCAGGAGCAGTACGATGCCGGCCTGGATAAACCGACGGTATCCCTGGATATCAGCATGGTGCTGCTGCAAAACACAGAGCAGTACAAGGATTACCAGATCCTCGAGGCGGTATCTCTGGGTGATACAATCCATTGCCGCGACAGCCATCTGGATATTACATCAGATGCCCGGGCGATTGAGCTGGAATATGACTCTATCCAAAAGCGTGTGTCCAGTGTAGTGATTGGTGATGTGCAGTACAATTATTTTAACCAGGTAACCGACAGCACCAACCGCATCGAGCAGGTAATCCGCCCCAACGGCACCCTTATGGCAGAGCGGGTACAGGGAATCCTGAATGGAATCTACACCCAGCTCCGTCTGCAATCCACAGCGGCGCAGAAGGTCAATGGATCCGCCTTTTTGGTGGAGGATACGGATCCGGAATCTGCCCTTTACGGGGCAATGGTATGGGGCACCCAGGGGCTACAGCTGTCTGTCGTTCGGACGGCTGATGGGCGCAGCTGGGACTGGACAACAGCGGTCACGGCAAAAGGCATTGTGGCGGATGCGATTGTGACCGGTATTTTGTCTGACAAAGAGGGCAAAAACTACTGGAATCTGGACACCGGAGAGTTTCGGCTGTCTGCAGAGTCTTTTCTGGTAGACGATGAGACCGTACAAAATTATGTCGACGGAGCTATTGATGATAAAATCGCGCAAATCCGGGAACTTACCGTACAGCTGAGTAATGAGGTTACCCTGGTACCAACGGGGCCTGACGGCACCGGTGGAAATTATTCCGAGGCGTATACGGATGTGAGTGTATATCTAGGTACCTCTGACGTATCCGCTGCAGCTCAGATTACAGTAGCGGTATCGGCCGGGGTGACCGGATCCTGGGATCCATCCCTGCGCCGGTACAGTATGACATACCTTGAGAGTGATGTGGGTGCTGTTACCTTTACAGTAGTTTATTCCGGGCTGCAGATGTCAAAAACCTTTACGGTGGCAAAATCAAAACAGGGACAGACCGGCGCGCAGGGCATCCCTGGCCCCGCCGGTGACAACGGACAGAGTTACTACACTTGGATCAAGTATGCGGACACGCCTACCTCCGGAATGTCTGACAGTCCGGACGGAAAAGAATATATGGGGATTGCCTATAACAAGACAACCCCGGCGGAGAGTACAAACTACAGTGACTACCAGTGGTCGCTGATCAAAGGATCCGATGGAGCCCAGGGAGTTCCCGGGCCGCCCGGGGAAGATGGTCAGACACTCTATACCTGGATCAAATACGCAACATCGGCCACCGGCGCGAATATGTCAGATGATCCGGATGGGAAAACATACCTGGGAATCGCGTATAACAAAACCACCGCCACAGAGAGCAATAACCCAGCTGATTACACATGGGCCTTTTTTGAGGGTCCGCAGGGAGAAAAAGGAGATCAGGGAATCCCCGGCCCCGCCGGCGCGGATGGGCAAACGCTGTACACTTGGATCAAGTACGCGGACACACCTACTTCCGGAATGTCTGACAGCCCGGATGGAAAAGAATATATGGGCATTGCCTATAACAAGACCAGCCAGACGGAGAGCAACAATTACGGCGACTATCAGTGGTCTCTGATCAAGGGCGCAAACGGATCCCAGGGAATCCCCGGCCCCGCCGGCGCGGATGGGCAGACGCTGTACACTTGGATCAAGTACGCGGATACCCCGACCTCTGGAATGTCCGACAATCCGGACGGTAAGGAGTATATGGGAATTGCCTATAATAAAACCAGCCAGACGGAGAGCAACAATTACGGCGACTATCAATGGTCTTTGATAAAAGGTGCGAAAGGTGACCAGGGAATTCCCGGGCCCGCCGGCGCGGACGGTCAGACCCTGTACACCTGGATCAAGTACGCGGATACACCCACCTCTGGAATGTCCGATAATCCGGATGGCAAGGAATACATGGGCATCGCTTACAATAAGACTACTCAGACAGAGAGTAGTAATTACGGTGATTATCAGTGGTCCCTGATCAAAGGTGCAAACGGATCGCAAGGAATTCCAGGGCCCGCCGGCGAAGATGGGCAAACGCTGTATACCTGGATTAAATATGCAGACACACCAACATCTGGAATGTCCGATAATCCGGATGGCAAGGAATACATGGGTATCGCTTATAACAAAGCAACTCCCACCGAAAGCAGCAATTACGGCGACTATCAGTGGTCATTGATTAAGGGTGCGAAAGGCGATCAGGGAATACCTGGCCCACAGGGATCACCCGGCACGAACGGAAAAACCAGCTATTTCCACATCAAGTACAGTGCAAATAGTAATGGAAATCCCATGACAGAAACTCCCAGCACCTATATTGGCACCTATGTTGATTTTACAGAGGCGGATAGCAGTAACTATCAGGACTACACTTGGAGCCGCTTTCAAGGCGCACAGGGCGCGAAGGGAGAACAGGGAATTCCCGGAACAAATGGAATTAATGGCCAGACCAGTTACCTGCATATCAAGTACAGCAATGATGGAGGAGTAAGTTTTACATCCAATAACGGAGAGACCCCCGGGAAATACATTGGACAATACGTTGATTTTAACCAGACGGACAGCACAGATCCAGACCGTTATACCTGGTCACTCACCCAGGGAGCGGACGGAAGGGTTTACCAGCTGCAGGCTGATACGCTCGTTATTAAACAGGGCGCGGATAACGCCTATAATCCGCCGCGCGTAACGTTTTCCGCGTATTATCGGGACGGAACATCCGCCAACCGCGTGGCTTATGCTGGGAGGTTTGTAATATCGGAGAGTACAAACGGGACAACCTATGTCACAAAGTACACGTCAGCGGCAAACGAAACCAGTCATACCTACACACCCAGCGCCCCGAATGTGAAAAATATCCGTTGCATCCTGTATGCCTCCGGAGGTACCACAAATGCCCTGGATATGCAGGGAGTGGCCATCGTACGTGATATTGATAACCTGACACAGGAGGATGTTTTTAACATCCTGACCAACAACGGGGTAGTGCAGGGAATTTACTTGCAGAATGGTCAGCTATATATCAATGCGGAGTATATCGCCACGGGAAGATTAGCCAGCGCAGATGGTTCCAGCTATTGGGATCTGAGCACCGGAAATATGGTTATCGGAAACGGTACTGGACAGATTACAGTGACGGGAGACATTGAAGCCACTTCATTGTCAGCAAAGGATTCCATTAAAATTTACAATTCTAACAAGGAGCATGAGGTTATTAACGGTAATTATAGTACAAACGGGCTAATAATGACCGTTATAGGGTGCGATCTTGAAAATTATTTGACATCACAAACACCTATACCCAGCGTGGTGTTGAATAAGAGTGGTTCTACGGGAGTTGTAACAATAAACGCCGGCTCCATTGGGTTGAATGGATCTGTAAGCACAGGATACCTTGCAACCTCAGATATTAACGCTGTGGGCAATGTTTCTTTGTCAGGAAGACTTACTGCCAACTCTGCAGCAATTGCAAATATTATTAGCGCATACGGATTTGACGGTGGATGGATCATTGAATCCGGAAACAGAATGAGAGTAGACTGGCGGCAAAATTCTTCGGGAGTATGGACGCTATATTTTTACATTGATAATCAGCTTGTGCGCGAGTGGTAAAGGAGTGTATTATGGCAAATCAAATCGAAAGAGACGTATATGTGACTCGCGAAACTGCGAAAAATCCTATATCTTATGTGCAAAAAACTAACATGCTGCCGATCATATTCCATTTCCGTGATTATGATATTCCTTCCAGCGCGTCAGCAATGGTTTTTGTCGAGAAGCCTTCGGGGAAAGCGGTCTACGACAATGCCGAGATATCCGGAAATGATGTGACCGTCACAGTGACCAATCAAATGTTTGCAGAGCCGGGGTTTTCTGCCCTGCAGATCCAAATCAGTCAAAATGATCAGGATCTAGTGACCTTTGACCAGCCCGTTATTGTAAAAAAGAACCGCACAGATCCAGACGCAGATCAGAGTCAGAATGAGAGCAGTTTTTTTGACGAACTGCAAGAGGCAGCGCAAAAGGCAAATGACGCAGCTGACAGGGCAAATGATGCGGCGGCAGAACTTACTCCGGAAGCAATACAAAACGCTGTCAATAATTTTTTGATGGAAAATCCTGTAACTGTTGACGCAGTGCCATCACTAAACGGTACGGCACTGGATTTCCCTGACGGTGTTCTGATGTCAGGTATATCTAATTCATAGGAGGTGTGACAATGTTTCGTTTAATCTCAATTCAGCAGACGGCCGATGCTTCTCCATCAAATGTGGGAGGGCGGGCAATTCGTTGTATAATCCTAGCCGATAATACAACAGACGCCCTTCCTTCTTCCGGATCCGAGGTGGCGGGGATGCAGAATGATCAGGCTTTTCTTCCCGGGACCATAGCAATTACTACTGGATTTGACCTTGCAATGGTCGGCAATGACGGAGAGTGGGGTGATTGGTCATGAATTATGAACAGAGCATGGACGCCCTCTTAATCGCAGCACTGGCTGCCCGGTCAAAAGGAGGATCCGTATCACCGGAGCAAATCCAGGCTGCGGTAGAGGAGTACATGCAATCTCACCCCACAGATTTGGAACTGGTTGGCACAACTTTACAGATATCGGAAGGAGGAGAATGAGATGCCTACTTATGCGGATAGTGTCATTGCAAAAGTCAATGGAGAAAAACAAACGGTGCCACTGCGTGACACCGAACTGAGAAATGGGCTTGACCAGAAAACTCTGGAAAAAACAATCGAAGGATATTACGCTCTCCGGCGCACGGGAAAGGTCTATCAGACAAAGTTGTGGAAATTTGCCACAAACCCATCCAGCACCGGCGTCAAGCAGCTTGACAACGCCGGTCTGGTATTTGAGCCATCCACAGACACAGAAGAGGGTCAGGATGATTACCTGAACGGCCAGCATCCGCTCTTTGAGTGGGTCAATGTCAATTACATCCGGGATGATGACGGCACCCCGCGGCCCGTTGCAATCGAGGGAATGGATAATTACCAAACAACCGGCGCTGTGGATGTCGGCGCTATGCAGATGTCTTTCTGGTGGCGGTGGGACACATCCAATGCAGAGTACGACCTGATCACTATATCCGATATGCCGCACCCGGAGCTGGGGCTGCAGCCATGGGTGGAATGTGTTAAGGCTGACGGCGCTGTGGTGCCCTGGTGCATCGGAAGCAAATACATATCCGGAACAGCATCCGATGGAAAGCTGAGGTCACAGCCGGGACTGAAACCCGCGAGAAACCAGTCCCACAATAACATGATCACCAACTACCAGAGTAAGGGGCCCGGATACTGGGGTGCCGGTGCCTGCCGGAACGTTTTCCAGATTATTTTTAACGCTATCAAGGGGCCGACAAAAAACTCCCAGACATTATTCCAGGGTGTATCAAGCTGGAATATCCAGTACGAGGCGGCAATCCAGAGCGCAGATGCTCATACCTACTTCCCGGTCACAAACGCACAGGCCAACAATATCCTTGTGGGCTGTTATGTGTCTGTCGGATATGGAGGAAACAATAGCGGGACAGCGAATAATGACCGCGGGCAGTCGACCCTCCATGCCTATGCGGATGATGTTAAGGTGTTAAGCAAGGTACCTTTGGACGATGGTGCGAATACCGCAATATATCTTGACATCCCGGAGGAAAGTGCTTTTAATACGCAGCCCCATGCGTATACAGAGGATTTTTCGGCGCCGATCATGTTGTCCTCCATGCACGCCTGGTCTGGCGCTACGGATTCAGTAAAAGGCCGGCATGATGGATCGCCGGTGAGCAATACGGACGCAAAACACCCTTACCGGGTACAGGGCCGCGAATATATGGTGGGCGGCTATATCGTTGCGAGTGACACGGTAATGGATCTGCAGGCGGATTATACCAAAAAGGTATTGGTTGCCCCGAAGGGGGTGGCGCACTCAAGCTCCGATGCAACAATCCGCAGTACATACACCCAGATCGGGCTCATTCCCGCTGCGGCTGCCGGCAACAATGCGGATTGGTGGATTGGCGATTATGGTATCGATGCTGATACCGGCGCATGGTGGCCCGCAACGGAGGGAAGCGGAAGTTCTCAGGGAGCTGGCGATCGCGTGTATGCAGGAGGATCCGGAGCGACATCCGGAACACGAGAGTATCTGCAGGGTGGGATCCTCTGGGACGGGTCGGGCGCCGGTTCGGCGTGCCTGACCTGCTGGGACTGGCTCGGGTACGGGGCCTGGTACTGCCTCTCCTGCGATTAAAATGGCCTACGGGGGTGAATTCCCCGTAGGGGAAGAGGGGCTCTCCCCTTATAAGGACTCACGGCGCAGGGTGGGAACCTCAGGAACGGGTCGAACGCCGGTTCGGCGTACCTGAACTGCAGGAACAGGCTCGGGAACAGGACCTGGAACTACCTCTCCTGTAATTATAAGAATTGATATTGCGTCGTGTTTCGCGCCGTAAAGCGTAGCCGCAAGGCTCTTTTGGCGGTAAAGCCATAAAATAAGCAAGAAAGGCCAGCCCGGTTTACCGGGGACGTATACGGAGGTATGCGCCGGGGTTAGTAGATAAAACCGAACACCCTCTTAAATATAATCGATGAAAAGATTATGTAAAGATATTGACATCACAGACATTGACCTGATCAGCAGAGCGGTATACAAATGCCTGGAACGCAAATATAAACGGAATGATACAATAAAATATTTTTCCCAGGTGTCCGGCGTAAGCGAGGATGCATTGAAAAATATACTGGAGGATTACGGAAAGGAGGCGCTGTATCCTGTTGTAGACAAAATATGTGATATTTTGAGAGAGGAGATTATATCCGACAACATATCCTTCCCGAAAATCTGGTACCGGGAAAAGATTGACGGGTCAAGCGGAAAAGTCCGCCGAATCGGAATCCAGAATGTAAAACAGCAGCTATATGATTACATCGCCGTGGAGGGACTGATCCCGCTGCTGAAAAGGATCGGCGAATACCAGTGCGCGTCAATCAAGGGACGCGGAACCTTAAGCGGAAAGAAATCGATTTCGCGATGGATGAAGAATAAGAATAACCGATACTTTGTAAAGCTGGATGTGCAGAAATGCTTTGAAAGTATTGACCGGGAGAAGCTGCTGTTATTTTTGCGGCGTCATATTAAAAATGACCGTCTGATCAATCTGATCCGTATACTTATCGGGAGTTTTGAGAAAGGACTGAGCATCGGATCCTATCTGAGCCAATACCTGTGCAATCTATATATGAGTATCCTGTATCACTACATCATGGAGGATCTGTACCGCGTGAGGAGAGGAAAGGAGGGCAACGTAAGAGTCCGGTTGGCAAATAAATGTCTGATCTACATGGATGATATTCTGATTATCGGAAGCCGCCGACGGGATCTACAGAAAGCCATCCGCCTTATTATTCAAAAAGCTTCCGAACTCGGCCTTGCGATCAAATCAAATTATCAGATCCGCAGCATTGACGGAAACTGCATTGATATGATGGGATATAAAATATACCGGACGCATACAGAGATCAGGGGCAGGATATTTTTGAGGATCCGCAGAGCTTATCGCAAGGCAATATCCAGAATCTCTCTCCGCATCGCAAAGAAATGCCTGTCTTATTACGGTTATATGAAACATACAGATAGCCGCAGGATAGAAAGAAAATGGAAGGCCGAAAATATCATAAGAAAATGCAAAGAGGTGATACGAAATGAGAGCAAGATTTACAAACCAGCAGCCGCCGGTCAGCGTTGTTGCGCGTGATGGGGTGTCTTACGTTTTTATCTGCATCAATGAGGAGTTCAAAACGGAGACCTACCCGGATATGGGGGGCGGCAAAACCCAGGAATCCTATTACGAGTACGATTACAACGAGATCGTCGGCCCGGCGGACAAGCTCCCCATCGACGACATCAGGGAGCATCCGGATCAGTATATCAATTATGCATACAATGCCACGGATCCGTCTGACGCCAATGCATATACAGACAAAAAGATCTCAGAGCTCAAGGCCCAGATCGACGCTGATCTGGCCCCAATATATAAAGAGCTTACAAAGTAAAAAAAAGAAAGGAGAAAAATATGTACGCGATTCTGAAAAATTTGATCCTGATGAAGGATACATCAAAAGAAGTTCTGGAGGAAAAAATCTGGACAACATGGGCCTCTGGCCGCCTCACTAATGAGGAAAAAGACGAACTGCTGCAGCTGGTATTTGAGAACCTCAATCCGGAAACAGAAGCTCCGGAGATTCTGGAGCTGTACCAGCGTCTCGAGAAAAAAGTAAATGATCTTACCGCACGGGTTGAAAAACTTGAGGGCGGATCATCCGGGACAGATCCCGAACCCCCCGCAACCACGGTACCGGCACGGGAGGCATGGGACGGCATCTCGGATAATTATCAGTACGGAGCTGCAGTGACCCACTCAGACCGGTACTGGCTCAATGTCCTCCAGGGCACACAGAATGTCTGGGAACCCGGAGTTGTTGATGGACGGTACTGGAAGGAAATCAGCAAGGAAGATGCGGAGGCTATCGTAGCAGGAACAAAAACACCTGATCAGGTGCTGGAAGGATGAGGAGAATGAAAAAGATGAATTTTGCAGAAGCAATCATTGACGGATACAATACAATTACCGGCGCCATTGTTGCTATCCTGTCGTACATTTTAGGAGAGCACTGGATTTTGTTTGTGGCCTTCCTCGGACTCAATATCGCAGACTGGATCACCGGGTGGATGAAGAGCCGCATGGCCGGAAGAGAAAACTCCAACGCCGGCTGGAAAGGCGTCCTGAAAAAGCTGGGGTACTGGCTGATGGTTATGGTTGCGTTCGGGGCCGGAGCGGTATTTATCGAGATCGGAAAAGCAATCGGTGTAGATCTGGGAATTACGACTTTACTTGGATGGTTTGTATTGGCATCCCTTATTATTAATGAGATCAGATCAGTTTTGGAGAACTTTGTGGAGTGCGGGTATAATGTACCAACGATTCTTGTCAGAGGGCTTGAAGTGGCAGACAAGGTAGTGAATAAGGATTCAGAGGAGGGCGATTAATCGCCCTCTTTGTGTGACAGCACACAGAAAGGAAATATAATGGGAAGCCAGGAGTTTTTAAATATCTGTAAGGAAAAGGTAGCGGAATATTTTAACCACAAAAAGGATGCAAGTGATTCGATCAGGAATCTCACGGTTGATGATGTATTTGTGGTTTGGTACTCAAAAACTTTGCAGAATCATAAGGCATTGCTTAGCACGCCGGTACCAGATGGAATGTACTATGAGATGACCTTTAACGGAAATAAAAAAGAGTTATATATGGATGCTTATAAAAAATGGGAAAATAAAAAATTTAATATGAATGAGGAGTAATCTATGGCTAAAATTATCAATGTAATCAGTGACGCTAATGTTCCGCAGTGGGGTAACGGCAAGAAATTTATCGCCATCCATTACCTGGGCGTGGTCGGCCAGAATAACAAGGTGGAGGCCGGCGGCTACGGAGCTCACTACTATATCTATTGGGATGGCACCATCTACCAGGCGGCCAAACACGATGCCATCCTGTGGCAGGTAGGGACAGCCGGATACTATACCCAGAAGCATCCGGAAGCCCGCAACAGCAATACCATCGGTATTGAGCTGTGCCCGAAATGCGACGGAAACGCCAGCAATCCATCAGATCCGTACTGGTATTTTACCACGGAGACCCAGGAAGCCTGTGTACAGCTGGTGAAAAAGCTCATGCAGGATCTGGGCATCCCGGCCAGTCATGTGCTGCGGCATTATGATATTGTCAATAAGCACTGCCCGGCGCCTTACGTCAATAACAATAAGTATAAGACCAGCTGGACCTGGGAGGAGTTCAAGGCCCGGATCTCTGGTATCTCCGGAGGCAGTTCCGCCGGCGGAACCGGTCAGATGTACCGGATTCGGAAAAGCTGGGCGGACGCCGGCAGCCAGATCGGAGCCTACGAAAATCTGGACAACGCCAAAGCAGCCTGTAAAGCGGGATATACCGTCTATGACAAGGATGGTAAGGCAGTATACAGAAAAGTTGAGACCTGGAAGGCCACCGGTACGGCCACCTGCGGCGGCAACGGGGTATACGTCCGCTCCGGCCCCGGGAAATCCCATGATCCTCTGGGACAGCTCAATAAGGGGCAGCGCTTTGAAGTAGACGGTAATGATTCCGGTGAGTGGGTGCACGTCAAGGTTGCCGGTATCGGCATCGGCTATATGCACAAGGATTATGTTGTGTATGACCAGCCCACAGCATCCGCCAGCGGCTGGAAAGCTATCGGCACCGCCACCTGTACTGGATCTAATGTCAACGTGCGATCTGGCCCGGGAACCAGCTATAAATCGCTGGGACAGCTGGGGAAAGGAAACCGGTTTGAGATTGATGGACAGACCAAAGGATCCTGGACGCACATCAAAGTCCATCTCGATGGCAAAGATCAGATTGCATGGATCTCTAGTCAGTACGTAAAAAGGGATTGACGATAGTCCTCTTAGAGCGTATCATTAATATGTCACCTGTAATGGATGCTTTACAGGCGGAGCGGCCAGCGATCCGGCCGCCGGGGATTGAAATATTTTGTGTTTTTTTATTGGCAAGGGCCTATATTTAGGCCCTTTTCCCGTCTGAGTAACACTGGCAAAAGGCATCTACCAATTTGGCCAGATCTTCCGCCGGAAGTTTGTCCCAAACAGATTCCGGTATCCTTTCGTAATTTGCACGGAAGGTGTCTCCGAAACTCCCGATCTTGCTCAATTTCTTTACTTTGGCATACTTGTCCATTTCGACAAGCTCCTGAATACTTAATTCTCCACTTCTCAGCGATTCTTTTGCGTCATCTGTAAACATGTTGATGTTCAGACTCAAAAGCTGCTCCATGGTCAACCCAAGCGCCTGGGAAAGCCTGCTCGCGCTTGCTGTAGTCATATTTTCCATATCATACTCACCTTTTTCGTACTTCTGGATGAGCCGGATGTTCATTCCTGCCTTATCAGATAACTCTTTCTGGGTCATTCCCAGCATTTTCCTCGCCTCTTTTAGAGTTGCCATAATATTCCTCCTATAATTCCATTGACTGCTCAATAAAACAATGTTATAATTACAACATGCACAATGTAAGGGATTGTGATGTAGTCCCTCCGCCCGATGCCGGAGGTGTTGAGTTGAAAGTTAGATACTCACGGATTAGAGGATGGATTTTTCTATCCTCTTTTTCGCTTGTATTCCTCATATATCGGCCGGGACGCTCCGATCAAAACCTCTTCTTCACTCTCTTCCCTGATCTCCCCTGAATTTTCGAAGTACGCGATTTTTCCGCTTTCCTTCTGAATAACTTCACAAGCACTGAGAGAATAGAACGGGCTTCTGCTTTCCCTGTTCTCTTCTGCGGCCTGCATTATCCTACATATTGTCTCAAGCTGCGAAAGCGAAAACTTTTTAAGATCGTCATCTGTCATAATCATTTTTGCATACCATACCATGTTTTCTATTGCATCCTGTTTTTTCTCCAGTAATTTTTCTTTGCAGTGGATGCTCTGCAGGCGGGCCGGACAGCAATTCCGTCCGGCGCGGATTGAAACATTCTGTGTTTCTTTATAAGGACTGCCCCGGGATAATTTCCCGGGGCCCTTTGTATCATCTCAGGAGTGCAAAACATAACAAAAACATACAATATAAAATAACCGGTTGGTAACAAGTTGGTCACAAAAAAATGTTCCGAATACTATAAAATGGGTATTCTGTTTTAATCTTTCTCTAAATTTTGCTGATTTTTGAACAACTCAATAAATAAAGCAAAAACATTGACAAATGCCGTATTTATAGGCTTTTCCGGCACTATTAAAGGCGATAAAAGATAACAAAAGTATATGGTTTAATTTTTCCGGTTGGCAACAGATTGGCAACAAATTTTGATTTTCTCAATTTCGCCTCGCAGGTCCTCCACCGTGCGGTGGCCATATACGCTATTTGTCACATCACCCAGCGCATGACCAAGCATCCTCTTGCGGTCATTTTCCGCCACCCCGTAACGCTCGCAGAGCGCAGAGAATGTATGCCTGCAGTCGTGCGGGGTGTGCATCTCCATGCCGTGGGATGCCAGGTAGGTTTTCATGTCCTTACGGAATGTCTGCGCGGTGTCCGGCAACAATTTCCCATCTCTTTTTATTCTTTTCCGCACGAGGCTGCGGATACCGGTGTGGATCGGCACAATGCGGTTCTTTCCGGCGGCAGTTTTAGATCCTCCCTGGAAATACCAATCCTGCAGATTGACGGTGAGATTGCGGTACTCCCCGATACGGAACCCGGAATAGCACATGATCAGCAGCATCTCAGCCACCGGATCCGCCTTGTCATCCCAGAGCTTTTTGAGATCCGCATCCGAAAACGGAACGCCGTGCTCGTCATCGTCAGGCTTATTGATCCGCACATGGGCAGAGTAATCCTTATCCACAATTTCCTGGATCTCCGCATAGGCATACATCTGCCTAAAAAGAGTTTTGATCAGTTCCATACTGGCATATTTCAGTTTGCAGTCGTCAATCACCTTCTGCAGATCATTATGTCTCAGGTCTGCAAAGATCCGTCCATGCAGCACGGCGCAGTTTTTAAAAGCTACCTGCGTTGATCTTCGGGACGATTCGGAGTATTTCCGGCTCTTGTCCTGATCATATTTCCAGCTGTAGTATTCCTCGTACACCTCCGCAAAGGTCTTTCCCTTCTGAGCGCTTTCCTGGTCAGCTCTGGCCATCTGATTATAGTCCGATAGGATCGCCCTCAAAACACCGTCCACAGGCGCCGTATTTGCCCCTTCCAGCCCTCTTTCCATGCCAGGGGTATAATTGCCTGCATGATAGGCCGTAAGCACCGCAAATCCCTTCAACCAGCTGTCAACGTAGCAGATAGCTTTCCGGGACACGGCGTTTCCGTCGTCATCAAATTTTTTCACCGGCGGATACACTCCGTAAGGGTTTCGTCGGCCGGATCCGAGATACTTGATGCTCCCGTAGCTAATAGCCGTTCGGGAGTTTTGGATATTTCTTCCGTTTCGGCATTAGGCATCACCTCCCTTTATAAAAATAGTGGATCCAAAACAAATGTTCTGGATTGCTGCTGTCCTCCGGAGATGATACTATGTATGCATAGGATACAGAAAGGCGGTGAACAGAATGAGATTGAGTAATATCTACCAGATCAATATCGACCGTAAAGACGGAAACAAGGCCAATATTGATATCCGGTACAGAAAAGGTAAATGCAGGATACTCCATTCTTTTGATGTGATCGAAACAAGCTTTGGCCTGACACTGATGAAGAAAGAAGATGCAGTCCCGGATGGCTGCCAGGACTGCATCATTGGGTTACTCAAACGCTTTTTTCACATCTCCTAAAGCGTTCAGAACCATTACGGAAAATATATGCAGATCATTTTTCGTAACGGGTTCGGATGAGCCCTCTGGAAACATCGAGGAGTCCTTCATAAAGTTTTCGATGGCTTCATCCAATTTCTGACAAATAGCAGAATTATCCATATAATCACCTCCCTTCGAGGTGATTATAGCACAGAAACGAGGTGAATGTATGAGTGAGAAAGAAAAACAGATCATCGAGACGGTAGCAGAGGCGCTTCCGAAGATGAGTGAGAGAGACAAGGGATACTTCCTTGGCTATGCCGAAGCGTTGGCAAGTCAGAAGGAAGAGAAAAAGAAGAAGGCAAGCAACGAGGAGAACTGACATGACAGAAGCAATCGGAATCATCCTGCTGGCCGCCGGTACCTACCTGTGCGGCTGGCTGAAAGGGAAAGGGATAGGGTAATGCAGGATTTAATCAAATTGTCGCAGCTGGATACTAAGAAGATTTTTGGGCTCTCCCTTTGCGGAGCGCAAATGAGGGCCCGGAAGGGCCGGCTCCCCGGGATCCATGCAGAGAAGCACGGAAAGAACTGGTCGTATTTCCTGTGGAGAAATAAATTCGAGAAAGAAATCGGCCGGGAGCTGACAGAAGAAGATTTTATTGAGAGGAGGAAGTGACATGACGATGAATGGACAAGCAAAGGTTATTGAGGAGTTGAAACCATTGTGGATTCAGATGGCGCAGAAAGCAGATCAGTTGGGCGTAGACTTGTTTTTGAATATAATACAGCACACTGATGGCGGATGCCACTGGATGATGTACGGGGATACGGACGTGTACATAGAAAACGGGGAAATGACAACGCGGCGCGCATATACAGAGTACCGCGTAGAAGAAGAGACCACCAGTCTCCCGGCGGCCTCAGAAAAATAATCATCGTAAATATTATATCACAGGAGGAGGAAAAATCAAAGTGAAATGTTACAAGGGATTTGACAAGGACCTGAAATGCCGCGGATATCAGTACGAGATTGGAAATGAATATGAGGAGAAGGAGGCAGAGATTTGCAGCAAAGGCTTTCATGCCTGCGAGTACCCGTTGGATGTGTTTGGATATTACGATCCTGCATCTTCCAGGTACTGCGAGGTGGATTTAGACGCGAACAATCAGACGCGCGATGACAGCAAAAGGGTCGGAAAACACATCAAAATCGGCGCTGAGATCGGAATACCTGGAATTATCAAAGCGTCCGTGGAGTACATCAAAAATCAGGTGGATTGGGATAATTCGAAGGAATCCAATACCGGCGACTATTCTGCGGCGACCAATACCGGCCACTATTCTGCAGCGACCAATACCGGCGACTATTCTGCGGCGACCAATACCGGCGACTATTCTGCGGCGACCAATACCGGCAACCGGTCCG
>ERZ1090864.319-NODE-319-length-27402-cov-8.028413_pt1 | contig 27402 bp, 25 predicted proteins | sample MGYA00478479_ERZ1090864 | MGnify/ENA primary metagenome ERZ1090864 (study PRJEB33644, sample SAMEA5815743) | chicken gut metagenome | biome: Chicken; feature: Gastrointestinal Tract; material: Caecum | place: Ireland | collected 2019-01-01 | study: A study of the...
TGTCCGTACTGCGGAGCGGGCTGTCAGATCATGTTACGGTCGATTCCGATGCGAATAAGATCGTAGAAGCAGTGCCTGCCAAGGGCAGGACAAATGACGGAACCCTCTGCCTGAAAGGTCATTACGGCTGGGATTATCTTAACGATCCCCAGATACTTACCAAGCGTCTGCGCAAGCCGATGATCCGAAAAGGGGGAAAGAAAGCGCCTCTTCAGGAGGTATCCTGGCAGGAGGCCATTTCTTATGTGGCAAAACGTCTTGGAGAGATCAAGGAGAAATACGGCCCGGATTCCATTATGGGAACAGGCTCCGCCAGAGGCGCGGGCAACGAGGCCAATTACCTGATGCAGAAATTTATGCGCGCGTGCATCGGCACCAACAATGTCGATCACTGCGCCCGAATATGACATGCGCCTTCGGTAGCGGGTCTACTGTATTCTTTAGGTTCAGGCGCAATGTCCATGGGCATCCCGGAGATCGAGGATGCAGGCTGTTTGCTTTGCTTCGGCTATAACGGAGCGGATTCCCATCCTATCGTCGCGAGACGTATTGTCCGCGGACGGCAGAAGGGAATGAAGATTATCTGTGCGGATCCCCGTGTGACGGAGACCGCCCGTATCTCAGACATTCATCTCCAGCTCAAGGGCGGTTCCAACCTTGCCCTGGTAAACGCTATGGCGAATGTGATCTGGAAGGAAGGTCTGGCGGATACGAAATTTATTGAGGAACACACAAAAGGCTTTGAGGAATTCCTGAAAGTGATCGAGAAATATACTCCTGAATATGCGGAGCCTATCACTCACATTCCTGCGGAAACGATCCGTAAGGCTGCGAGAATGTACGCCACCACCAAGCCCGCCATGATTCTTTACGGCATGGGCGTCTGTCAGTTTACCCAGGCGGTAGACGTAGTGAAGGGTCTGGCGAACCTGGCTCTTATGACAGGCAATTTCGGAGGCCCGGCAATGGGTATCGGCCCTGTCCGCGGACAGAATAACGTTCAGGGCGCCTGCGATATGGGAGCTCTGCCGAATTCCTATCCCGGATATCAGAATGTGACGGATCCGGAAGCAAGGGCAAAATTTGAAAAAGCCTGGGGCGTATCCCTTCCAAGTGAGATCGGATGTCCCATTACTCATGTGCCCCACAGGATCCTTCATGAGAAAGACGAGAAGAAACGTATCCATGCGTACTACATATTCGGCGAGGATCCGGCCCAGTCGGATCCGGATCTTGCGGAAGTCAGAGAAGCTCTGGACAAGTGCGACTTTGTGGTAATGCAGGATATCTATATGAACAAGACAGGTCTTTATGCGGACGTGATCCTTCCGGCTGCGGCCTGGGGAGAAAACGAAGGTATCTATACCTGCGCGGACAGAGGATTCCAGAGAGTGAGAAAGCTTATTGAGCCGGAGGGCGATGTAAAGCCTGACTGGCAGATCATCGCGGAGATTTCCACAGCTATGGGATATCCTATGAATTATAAAAATACAGAGGAAATCTGGAACGAAATGATCGATCTCTGTCCAAGCTTTAAGGGAGCTACCTACGAAAAGATTGAAAAATACGGCTGCGTACAGTGGCCCTGCCGCGACAAGTCCATGGAAGACAAGGGTACGCCTTATCTTCACAAAGACGGCATTTTCGGAACAAAGGATCATAAGGCGCTGTTCTATGGAACAGACTGGCATCCGCCTGTGGAGCTGGAAAACGACCAGTATCCCATGACGCTTTCCACCGTCCGTGAGGTAGGACATTATTCCGTCCGCACTATGACAGGAAACTGCCGTACCCTGCGCAATCTGGAGGACGAGCCGGGATGGGTGCAGATGAACACAGGCGACTGTGAGCGCATGGGCCTGAAAAAAGGCGAGCTGGTGAAAATCCTTTCCAAGAGAGGATACTGCATCACAAGATGCCTGCCTACAGACCGTGTGGAGCCGGGAGCCACCTATATGACTTATCAGTGGTGGATCGGAGCCTGCAACGAGCTGACAACGGCCAAGCTCGACCCCATCAGTAACACGCCGGAGTACAAATACTGCGCCTGCCGCGTAGAAAAGATCGAAGACCAGGAGTGGGCGGAGCGCCATGTAATGGAGCTTTACGACGATATCCGCGCCCAGATGGGAATTGATACGGGAAAGGGGGCTGAAGCATGAATTACTTTGTGAAGGGAAACCCTGACCTCTGTATCGGATGCCGCACCTGTATGATCGGATGCGTAGTCGCCCATGAGGGTAAGCGTATTTTTGAAGTGGATCCGGATTCTTATGATTTCAATCCAAGGCTCCATGTGGTGAGGACTGTGCGCCTCAGCGTCCCGGTACAGTGCAAGCACTGTGAAAATCCGGCCTGTATGGCCGTCTGTCCGGTGGGAGCCATTTCTCAGAAGGATCACTGCGTGATTATAGACCAGGATAAATGTATGGGCTGCAAATCCTGTATGGACGCCTGTCCTTTCGGAGCCATCAACATGACGGAAAGAAAGGGACATGTCCAGGCGGACGGAACCCTGAAAAAAACCGCCAATAAATGCGACCTGTGCTATGGGCTGCCGGGCGGTCCGGCCTGTGTGAGAGTCTGTCCCACAGAAGCCCTCGCTCTTATCACGGAGGAGGATCTTGAAACCGCCATGGAACGTAAGCGGGCGGAGACAGCCAGAAACACGTTCAGAGAGAATCATCCGCAGGAATAGGAGGACAGGATCATGAAAAAGGAATTAGGTTGCTTCGTAGTGGGTGACAGTACAAAATGTACAGGCTGCCGGGCGTGTGAACTGGCCTGCTTTACCGTTCATAACCGTGAGAGCAATCACGTAGGAAAAACTGTGGGAACTGTGACGGTTCCTGTTGCGCCCAGATTATTCCTTACAAAATTTGAAGAAGGATGTATGCCGATCCAGTGCAAGCACTGCGAGGACGCGCCATGTCTGAACGCCTGTACAAAGGGGGCGATCAGCCGCATCGACCATCAGGTGATCGTAGACGCGGAGAAATGTATCGGCTGCAAAGACTGTATGCAGGCCTGTCCTTTCGGCGCTATAGCGCTGCTTCCCTATGCAAAGGACGGAAAGCTTGTGGCTCAGCCCATGGGAGAGGAAACGAAGGTTTTCGCCTCCAAGTGCGATCTCTGCGCCGGGATTGAAGGCGGTCCGGCCTGCGTCCGCGTCTGTCCGCACCAGGCCCTTCGCCTGGTGGATCCGGAAGCGGAACGGGAAGAAAAGAACATTAAGGCGGCAGAAGCTCTGCTCCTGACAAAAAACTGGAGATAAGGGAGGACAAAATTCATGATAGTAGAAATAGATAAGAATATTTGTACCGGCTGCCGTGAGTGCGCAGAGGTCTGTCCTGCCTATGCTATTGTGGGAGAGCAGGGAGAGCCTCAGACCATTGATGAAAGCCGCTGCGTCAGATGCGGCCAGTGCGTACAGAAATGCAAATCCTACGTGTCTGTACTGACCCATGGTAAAGACGCTTATGAAAGAGTGAAAAAAGAAAGACATATTCCGGACTGTGTGCAGGAGCCGCTGTTTGCCGCCCACGCAGTCTGCAATGCAGATAAAGTGAAGGCAGCCCTTGCGGATAAGGAGAAGTTTACTATTGTCCAGTGCGCGCCAGCAGTCCGGGTTGCTATTGCGGAGGAATTCGGAGAAGAACTCGGTTCTCTTACCCCGGGAAAACTTTCCGCCGCCCTTCATGCGCTGGGCTTCGACAGAGTGTATGATACCAACTTCCCGGCGGACGTGACGATCATGGAGGAAGGCACGGAGCTGGTAAAAAGGATCACAGAAGGCGGCGTCCTTCCCATGTTCACTTCCTGCTGTCCTGCATGGGTGAAATTTCTGGAGAATAATTATCCGGAGCTGAAGGATCACCTTTCTTCCGCGAAGAGCCCCCAGCAGATCGGCGGAGCCATTTTTAAGACATATGGAGCCCAGCTTGAGGGGAAAACAGGAGCCGATATCTACAGTGTTTCCGTGATGCCCTGTACCTGCAAGGAGTTTGAGTGCAGCCGTCCGGAAATGAAAGACAGCGGCTATCAGGACGTGGATGTGGCGATCACAACCAGAGATCTGGCATGGATGATCCGCGATATGGGAATCGACTGGAACAGTCTGGAAGAGATGGATTTTGACCGGCCTTTGGGTGTTTATACAGGCGCCGGAGCGATCTTTGGCGTTACGGGAGGCGTCATGGAGGCGGCTATCCGTACCGGATACGAGCTGGTGACAGGTCAGCCCATTCCTGATGTGGAGGTAACGGCAGTGCGGGGAACGGAAGGTTTCCGTACTTCTACACTGAAAGTAGGGGACCTGAATCTGAAGGTAGGCGTTGTCACCGGACTGAAAAATGTAATCCCGGTGCTGGAGGCTGTAAAGAACGGAACACTGGATCTTCATTTTATTGAAGTGATGACCTGCCCGGAGGGATGCGTCAGCGGAGGCGGACAGCCCAAGATGCTGATGGATACCGACCAGAAGGAAGCATACGCGGCCAGAAGGGAGGCTATTTTCGCACATGACCGGGAACTTCCTTATCGGAAATCCCATGAGAACCCGGCAATAAAGAAGGTTTATGAAGAGTTTCTGGAGGAACCCAACAGCCATATCGCCCATCATTTACTTCATACGACGTACTGTATTAAATAAAAAAGGTGAATGAACAGAACTGAAAAAAATTAGAATGATGAACAATAAAACACCTGGAAAGGGGATGCTGTGTCAGGAAACCGGCGCAGCCCGACCTGTCTCCAGGTGTTTTGTTACATATGCGAACTGTAACGGTGTTTTTCCGGAATAGGCCGCCACGTTTCAGGCTCTGCTTTACGTCTCCTGGCTAGTGTGGTAGAATAAGGGGCAGACACAGGACAGAGGTTAAGGCTATGAGATATGGGATTATCGGTACGGCGGGCCATGTGGATCATGGAAAGACCTGTCTGATCCAGGCATTGACAGGAATCGACACAGACCGTCTGAAAGAAGAAAAAAAAAGAGGCATTACCATTGAGCTTGGCTTTGCCTGGATGGACTTTCCAGATGGCGGCAGGGTAGGGATCGTGGATGTGCCCGGACATGAAAAATTTGTAAAAAATATGCTGGCGGGAGCAGGCGGCATGGATCTTGTGATGCTTGTAGTGGCGGCGGATGAAGGCGTGATGCCCCAGACGGTGGAACATCTGGATATCCTTTCTATTCTTGGAATCCGCCACGGCGTGATCGTTATCACCAAGACCGATCTGGCGGAGCCAGAGCTTGTTGCTCTTGTAGAGGAAGATATCCGGGAGCTTGTAAAGGATACCTTCCTGGAAAATGCTCCCGTGGTTCCCGTGTCCGTATACAAAAACCAGGGGCTGGATATTCTGAAGGAGACACTGTATGAAATGTACCGGAAGCTTCCTCCCCGGAAGGAGGGAACGCATTTCCGGCTTCCCATAGACCGTGTATTTACTATGAAAGGATTCGGCACCATCGTTACAGGCACGCTTTCCGAAGGAAAGATCAGGAAAGGCCAGGAGGTTGTCCTTTATCCTGAAAACCGCCCTGTGAAAATCCGGAGCATTCAGGTACACGGACAGCCGGAGGATACAGCCTGCGCCGGCCAGAGAGTGGCGGTGAATCTTCCGGACCGGACAAAGGATGAGGTTTTCCGGGGAGACGTGCTTGCCTCAAAAGGAAGCCTTTTCCCTACGCGGATGGCGGACGTGCTTCTTACAATGCTGCGCCATACGGAGCGCACCGTTAAAAACGGAAGCAGAGTGCATATTTATCATGGAACCCGTGAGCTTTTAGGCAAAGCGGTTCTCCTGGACCGGGAGGAGCTGAAGGCCGGCGAAAGCTGTTATGCGCAGCTCCGTCTGGAGGAAGAAACAGTTCTACGTAAAGGCGACCGTTTCGTGATCCGTTTTTACTCTCCCGCAGAAACCATCGGAGGCGGCGTAGTATTAGACGCCTGTCCCGGAAAACACCGGAGAAAAGACAAGGAAGTGCTGGAAGCCTTCCGTATTAAGGAGAAAGGAACTTTGGAGGAGCAACTGGAGATTTCCGCACTGGAACACTGGGGATGCTTCTGTACTCTGGAGGAGCTGGCTCTGCGAAGCTCGCTGAACCGTTCCAGCCTGAAAAACGCCGCCCTGAAGCTGAAAGAAAAGAAGCAACTGGTAAAGCTTAATGAGAATCTTTATATCCACAGAAGAGAATTTGAGCATTACCGAAAAAAAACAGAAGAGTTCCTGAATGAATTTCATAAAGCCTACCCTCTGAAAGAAGGAATGGGGATTGAGGAAGCTCGCAGCCGCCTGGGGCTTATGGACAGCAGAAGAGCCGATGAGATTTTTTTGGCGCTGAAGGAAGAGAAAGTGATAAAAGAAGAAAACGGCTGCCTCAGCAAAAAACGTTTCCGGGTGGTGTTAAAAGAGGACGAGGACGCCATGGTGCAGGAGATTCTGAAACATTATCTGGAGGCGGGCTTTGCGCCTCTGGCTACAGAGCTTTATATAAAAGAACACCGCAGCCAGAAGAAATTTCAGGCTGTTTTTACCTCCCTTTTGAATAAAAAAGCGCTGATCCGCCTTGACGGGCAGTATTGCATACACAGAGAGTATTATGAAAAAGCAAAAAATTCTTTTGCCGAGATGGCGGCGCACTGCCCGGAAGTTGTTCTTGGCGAATACCGGGACTATCTGGGGTGCTCAAGAAAGGTGGCGGTGGCGCTTCTGGAGCATTTTGACAAAAACGGCTATACCAGAAAAACGGAGGGCGGAAGAGTTCTGAAGTATCCGCCTGTAGGAAGCGAAGGGAGGTGAGGATATGGCAGAAGAAAAGATCCGCCTGACACAAATGTCGTCGTCCGCCGGGTGAGCGGCGAAAATAGGTCCTGGGACCCTTGCCCAAGTTTTGGGCAAGCTGCCGAAATTTCAGGATCCCATGCTTTTGGTGGGAACCGAAACGTCGGATGACGCTGCCGTTTACAAGATCAGCGAGGAACTGGCAGTCATCCAGACAGTAGATTTTTTTACTCCGGTGACGGACGATCCCTATCTGTTCGGACAGATCGCGGCGGCCAATGCCTTAAGCGACGTATACGCCATGGGAGGAGAGCCGAAGCTGGCTCTGAACCTTGCAGCCTTTCCAAACTGCCTGGATACAGAGATTCTGGGGGAAATCCTTAAAGGAGGGGCGGATAAGGTTATGGAGGCGGGAGCCGTTCTGGCCGGAGGCCATACTATCTCTGATAATGAACCGAAGTACGGCCTTTGTGTGACTGGTTTTGTACATCCGAAAAAAATGTGGAAAAACTGCGGCGCAGAGCCGGGGGATCTTCTGGTTCTGACAAAGCCTCTGGGAAGCGGAATCCTCTCTACGGCCGAAAAAGGCGGGATCATCCGGGAAGCGGAGCATCTGGAAGCAGCGAAGACTATGACGACGCTGAATAAATATGCCGCGGAGCTGGCAAAGGAGTTTCAGGTACACTGCTGCACAGATATCACCGGTTTCGGTCTGGCGGGACACGCCATGGAAATGGCGAAAGGAAGCAAAAAGACCTTCGTCATTTATGCAGAGAAACTTCCCGTACTTTCAGGAGCCCGGGAATATGCGGAAATGGGGCTGATACCTGCCGGGGCGTACAGGAACAGGGAGTTCCTGGAAAAAGATATGGAAAGCCGGATTTCCGGATGGAGGGAGGATCTTCTTTTTGATCCTCAGACATCGGGAGGACTGCTTCTGGCAATGCCGCCGGAGGATGCTGCGGGACTGATGGGCAGGCTTTCCGGACTGGAACTGCCTTCGGCAGTCGTCGGAGAGGTAACGGAGGAAAAAGGAAAATTCCTTATATTTGTATAAATAGTATCCCTTTATTGCCGCAGCGAGTGCGGCAGGAGTGTGGAAATACCAAAGGCATCCCTTTATTGCCGCAGTAAATGCGGCAGGAGTATGGAAATGGATAAGAATGTGATTTTGAGAAAATTACCCAGGGTGGACGACCTTCTGAAAGAAGAGAGCCTTCGGGAACTCTGTATGATATACGGAAAAAAGGAGGTTCTCCGGGCAGTGCGGGAGGAACTGGACTGCCTGCGGCAGAGGATATTGTCCAAGCCCTGGTCAAACGACAGTGGAGAGGAAGCCGGGAAAACTGCGGAATATGATGCTCTGGAAAGTCTTATTCCCTCCGGGACGATCCCTTCTGCGGAGAAGATCGCGGAGCAGGTTTCTCTGAGACTGGAGAGAGATTCGCGGCTTTCTCTAAGGAGAGTATTTAACGCTACCGGGATCATACTTCACACAAATCTGGGACGCGCGCCATTGGGAAAAAAGCAGATGGCGGTGGTGCTGGATGCGATGAGCGGCTATTCCAATCTGGAATACAATCTTTCAGATGGAAAGCGGGGGAAACGCCAGGAGCACTTTTCAGAACTGATCAGCAGGATCACAGGAGCGCAGGCTGCTGTTGCCGTAAATAACAATGCGGCGGCGGTGACGCTGATCTTAAGCGCCCTTGCCAGAGGAAAAGAAGTGATCGTTTCCCGCGGAGAGCTTATTGAGATCGGAGGACGCTTCCGGATTCCGGAAGTTATGGAACAAAGCGGCGCTGTCCTGAAAGAGACAGGCTGCACCAACCGCACCAGGATCAGCGACTATGAAAAGGCTGTTACAGAAAATACAGGAGCTCTTCTTAAGGTTCATACCAGCAACTATAGGATACTGGGATTTACGGAAGAGGTCTCAGTGGAGGAACTGGCTGCCCTGGGGGAAAAATATCATATTCCGGTGATCGTGGATCTGGGAAGCGGCGTTTTGACGGATCTGGAAAAATTCGGCCTTTCTCATGAGCCTACTGTCCAGGAAATCCTACAAAAAGGCGCGGATCTGGTATGTTTTTCCGGTGATAAGCTTCTGGGAGGTCCCCAGGCAGGAATTATTGCGGGAAAACAATCATATATAAAAGAGATGGAAGAACACCCGCTGATGCGCGCCTTCCGCCTGGACAAGTGTACCATTGCCGCCCTGGCGGCCACTTTCCGGGAATATCTGAACGAGGAAGAAGCCTGTGAAAATATTCCTGTATTAAAGATGCTGTCCAGAACTGTGGACGAATTATGGGCTCAGGCCCAGGAAACGGCTTGGGAGATCACTTCACGGAACTGTGAAGACACGGTTACGGTTGAAAAGAGCGTTTCTATGCTTGGGGGAGGTTCCATGCCTCTGGAAGAAATCCCAAGCTGTGCGGTAGTGATAAAGCCGAAAGGGGAAAACGCAGAAGAGTTCGCGCGCCGTCTGGCGGAACTTCCTGTACCGATCATTGCACATATAAAAAACAACAGGGTAATTCTTGACATGCGGACAATATCCGAAGAAGAGCTGAATGAATTTAAATCTTATCTGGCGGGTGCCTGTGAGAATCGAACTCACCCAGGGCGCTGTTAACGTCCAGCACAGGTTTTGAAGACCAGGAGGCACACCAGTTGCCTATCGACACCCAAACGCTGTTATTATAACAGAGAGAAGGCCTGTTTTCAATAGCTTCGGAAAGAATTCTGCGCCGCATATCAGCTTAGCCCGAAAGTGAGCAGAAGAAAGGCAGGTGCGGCTATGAAAAAGCAAACCATACAGATTCTTAAGATAAAAGACGGAAAAAGCCTTCCGGCAGAGGATGAGGTGGCTCTGGAAAAGCACTTTTCAGTAAAAATAAACGGAGAGAAAATGTTTTCCTTAAACTGTACGCCGGAGTTCCTGGAAGAACTGATCCTTGGCCGTCTGTACACAGAAGGCATGATACGGGAAAAGAAACAGGTAAAAAACATCCTGATTTTGTGGGAACAGGGGGAGATCCACGTTTCTCTGAACACCAAGATCACCTCTTTTTCCAGGGCAGGCTGGGTATTTTCTTCAGAACGGAGAGAGCCGGGAGATAAGGATGTCCGGGAAAATAAAGAAGGACAGAAAGACGGAGAAGACGAAACAAACCTGGAAATTTCCAGGCTTTTCCGGACGGCGGATGAGATTTTTGAAAATCCGGGGGAGCTTTTCCGCGACACAGGATGCGCGCATTGCTGTGCCTTGTATCTTAAGGAACGGACAGTCTGCAGGTTTGAGGATGTGGGACGCCACAACGCGCTGGATAAAGCAGTGGGCTGGGCTCTGAAAAGGGGACTGCCTCTGAAAGAATCGGCTGTATTTACAAGCGGAAGGATATCCGGAGATTATCTGGCTAAGATCATCCGAGCCGGCATTTCCACTGTGGTTTCCAGGGCGGCTGTCACCGGAGAGGCGGTAAAGCTTGCAAAAAACCATGGGATCGCCATGTATGGATTTGTGCGGAGGGGAAGCGGCAACGTATATGCCTCCGGAAGAAAAAGTTTGATAAAAAATTAACAGAAAATATTGTGTGCGGAACCAGAAAGTGTTATAATATTAACAATCGTTGATTTATGTGCATCATTTCAGCAGCTACTGCATCGCGTCTGGTATAATTCCAGGAGGTGTTTGATTTGAATTATGAAGATGTACAGAAAATCTCAAATGCGGCGGCAGGAAAAGCGGGCCTTTTGGCGTCCAATGCCGGAAAATATTTTGTAAGAGCGGTGATGGCAGGATTCTTCATTGGTGTTGCGATGATCTTTTCCAATGTGGTGGGAAATGTTTTCTCTTCCAATGAGCTCCCTGCCTGGGGCAAATTTTTAAGCGCCGTTGTTTTTTCTATTGCCGTACTTCTGATTTCGCTTGTGGGAGGAGAGCTTTTCACCGGAAACAATCTGGTGATGGCGTTTGGTGCGTTTGATAAGAAAGTAGGCTGGAAGGATGCAGGTAAGATCTGGATTGTCAGCTATATCGGAAACTTTGTCGGATGTGTGATCTTATCCCTGATCTTCGTCTGGGCGGGAGCCTCCGGTACTCAGGATTATTTTGCCGGGATCATGGAGACGAAGCTTTCCATTCCGGTAGGGCAGATGTTCTTCCGGGCAATTTTATGTAACTTCTTCGTCTGTCTTGGAGTACTCTGCGGCATTAAGCTGAAGAGTGAGGCAGCGAAATTTCTGATGATCGTCATGTGTATCTCAGGCTTTGTAATAAGCGGATTTGAGCACTGCATCGCAAATATGGCAATCTTTACAGTGGGATTTGCGATGGTGCCGGGACTTTCCGTAGGAGCAATGCTGAAGAGTATGCTTGTGGTCACCATTGGCAATATGGCAGGCGGCGCGCTGCTTCTTGCGTGGCCGCTGAGAAAGATGAGTGCAGATCAGTAAGATTATGACAAAAGCATTATACATAGCAGAAAAGCCCAGCGTGGCGCAGGAATTTGCAAAAGCATTAAAAATCAACGGGCAGAGAAAAGACGGATATCTGGAGTCGGAAGACAGTATAGTGACCTGGTGTGTAGGACACCTGGTCACTATGAGCTATCCGGAAAAATACGATGAAAAGTATAAAAGGTGGAGTTTCGATACCCTGCCTTTTTTGCCGCGCGAATTTAAATATGAAGTGATCCCCGGCGTACAGAAGCAGTTTCAGATCGTGAAGGGGCTTCTGAACCGTCCCGATGTGGAGACAATCTACGTCTGTACAGACTCCGGACGGGAAGGAGAATATATCTACCGTCTTGTAGCCCAGATGGCCGGGGTTAAAAATAAAAAACAGAAAAGAGTGTGGATCGATTCCCAGACAGAGGAAGAGATCCTGAGAGGAATCCGGGAGGCAAAAGATCTTTCAGCATATGATAATATTGCGGATTCCGCCTATCTCCGCGCGAAAGAGGATTATCTGATGGGAATTAATTTTTCCAGGGTCCTCACACTCAGATACGGGAACAGCGTGTCCAATTATCTCAGGTCGAAATACCAGGCCATATCTGTTGGCAGGGTGATGACCTGCGTTCTGGGAATGGTGGTGCGCCGCGAGCGGGAGATCCGCTCCTTCGTAAAGACGCCGTTCTACAGGGTGATCGGCAGGCTTTCCCTTGAAGGCGAAAATTTCGAGGGAGAATGGAGAGCGGCGGAAGGCAGCAGATATTTCCAGTCTCCCCGTCTGTATAAAGAGAACGGATTCAAAGAAAAAAAAGATGCGGAAGAGCTTATTCAGTATCTGGAGGAAGAGAAGCCTCTTACCTGCCGCGTGGAGAAAGCGGAGCGCAAAAAAGAAAAGAAAAATCCCCCTCTGCTTTTCAACCTTGCGGAGCTTCAGAACGTATGCTCGAAACTTTTTAAGATCAGTCCGGACGAGACCCTGCGCGTGGTCCAGGAGCTTTATGAGAAAAAACTCGTTACCTATCCCAGGACGGACGCCAGAGTTCTCTCCACCGCTGTGGCGAAGGAAATCTACAAAAACATTTCCGGGCTGAAACGGTATCCCATGACAGCCGCAGCCGCGGAAGAGATCCTTACAGCGGGTACATACAAAAATATAATTAAAACACGCTATGTAAACGACAAACAGATCACGGATCATTACGCCATTATCCCCACGGGACAGGGACTGAACAGCCTGAATTCCCTGCCTCTGACTTCCCAGAGAGTGTACGAGGTTATTGTGCGCAGATTCCTGTGTATTTTCTATCCTCCGGCTGTGTACCAGAAAGTAAGCCTTGTCACATCCGCCAGAGGAGAATCTTTTTTCTCGTCCTTTAAGGTGCTTCAGGAGGACGGCTATCTGAAGATCGCTGCGGCATCCTTTGCCTCCCGCAGAACACAGGAAGAAGAAAAAACAGGAGACCAAGAGGAGAGCAGGGAGCTTTCCTGCAATACGTCCCTTCTGGAAGCGTTGCAGAAGCTGAAAAAGAATGATATACTTGCCATAGATTCCCTGGATATCAAAGAAGGGGAAACGTCGCCGCCGAAACGGTACAATTCCGGTTCCATGATCCTTGCGATGGAAAACGCGGGACAGCTGATCGAAGACGAGGAACTTCGTTCCCAGATCAGGGGAAGCGGAATCGGCACAAGCGCCACCCGCGCGGAGATCCTTAAGAAACTGTTTACGATCAAATACCTGTCTCTCAACAAAAAGACGCAGGTGATCACGCCCACCCTTCTGGGTGAAATGATCTTCGACGTGGTGAACTGCTCCATCCGCCAGCTTCTCAATCCGGAGCTTACGGCAAGCTGGGAAAAAGGTCTTACCTACGTCGCGCAGGGAAGTATAACCTCTCAGGAGTATATGGATAAACTGGAGCATTTTGTGAGAGTGCGTACCGACCAGGTGGAGAAAAGCAATTATCAGTATGTGCTGCGGCAGTTTTTCGACGCCGCGGCGGAGAATTATAAAAAGAAGCCGGCGGCTGCCAGACGAGGAGGAAATGAAAAATGAAAGAATTCACTATTGAAAACATGCTTGATCTGAATGAAACGATCGCAAAAGAGCTTTTTGAGGGAAAGACTTATCCCTGGGAAGTCCTTCCGGAGATTGGAACTTTCATAAAAAAACTGGGAGAATCCCTTGATCCGGAGGAATACGAGCGCCGGGGAGAGGACGTATGGATCGCCAGAACCGCCAGTGTGGCTCCTACCGCGTATATCAACGGCCCTGCCATTATCGGAAAGAACGCGGAAGTCCGTCACTGCGCCTTTATCCGCGGGAACGCAATCGTGGGGGAGGGCTCCGTGGTGGGAAATTCCACTGAGCTTAAGAATGTGGTTCTTTTCAACAGCGTACAGGTTCCACATTACAATTATGTGGGAGACTCTGTTCTCGGTTACAAGTCCCATATGGGCGCGGGATCTATCTGTTCCAATGTGAAATCCGATAAAAAACTGGTAGTGGTGAAGAACGGAGAAGAGAAGATTGAGACCGGACTGAAGAAATTCGGCGCCATGCTTGGAGACCATGTGGAGGTGGGCTGCGGTTCTGTCCTGAATCCGGGAACAGTGATCGGAAGAAACACCAATATTTATCCCCTTTCACCGGTCCGGGGCTGCGTGCCTGCGGACAGCATCTATAAGAAAGCCGGAGATATCGTGAAGAAGAAATGATCCGGAGCGTCGGGGAAGGATCCCCGGGCCTGAGATGTGAGATAACAGAAATAAGCCGTGAAGACATGCAACCAGGAAAGCGTGTCCTTCACGGCTTGTTATTTCAGAACAGCAGTCTTCGCAGGATCACAAGGATCGTGATGTGCAGAGGATAAAATGCGTAAAAGAAATATTTGGAGAATTTTCCACGGATAAATCCTCTCTGTCCGTTGTACATATTGATGGAGATGAAGGCAAAGCAGGCCTTCCATTCATAATACAGCCAGCAGCTTCCCACGATCGCCTGGGAGGCTTTTTCGTTTCTGAGAAGATACATGATTAAAAGGAATACATATCCCCTCCATCCGTAATCGGCATTCAGTTTCACAGCGACACAGAGGAGGACCAGCAGGCACAGGATCTGTTTCCAGGGAGCGCTGCGGAAGTATTCCAGGGCGCACATGCCCAGAAATCCCAGAAACAGAGTGAAAAATACATTCTGCTTCACATAGGACCAGGTGTCTGTGAACATGAAATTCCATGGGATCTCTGAGATCAGGGCAAAGAGAAAAAGATTCCGCCCGTATCTCACCCGGTTCCGCGTGTGAAGGAAACCCTCCGTGAGAAGAAAGCAGAAGATGGGAAACGCCGCCCTTCCGATATCCCGGCAGATACGGTAGGCGCTGTATCCTCTGCCGCCGATGTAAAAAAGAGGATCAAGAGCTGGCTGCCAGATACTTAAGAGAACCGCTGCGGTATGGTCGATGAGCATGATAACCATTGCCAGTACCTTCAGAGAACTGCCGCTGAGGATCTGGAAACGGGATGGAAAAAAAGATGGCGGTAAATAACCTGTCATGTCAGCCTCCTGTATAATTCTAAAAATTCTTTTTACAGTTTACCACAGTTCTCCGGGGATTGCCAGAACTCTTTTACTGTGCTATAGTAAAGTAAAACAGCGATTGGAGGGAGAGCCTGTGGTACGCAAATGGAAGATCACTATTCCGGAGCTTTCCGGAACCGAAGAACGAAACGCATATGTATACCTTCCGGATTCCTACGAAGAAAATCCCAAGACCCGCTATCCGGTCCTGTATATGTTCGACGGACATAATGTGTTTTTTGACGAGGACGCCACATACGGAAAATGCTGGGGCATGAAAGAGTACATGGACCGTACAGAGACGCAGATGATCATTGCCGCGGTGGAGTGCAATCACAGCCCGGATCACGGAAGACTGAGGGAATACGCTCCTTTCAGTTTCCGGGACAGCCAGTGTGGAAGCATAACAGGAATGGGCCATGTCACCATGGAATGGCTGGTACATACCTTCAAACCTTTTATAGACCGGGAATACCGCACGCTTCCGGACCGAAAGAACACGTATATCGCCGGCAGCTCCATGGGCGGACTGATGAGCATTTACGCGGTGACGCAGTACAATCATATTTTCCGCGGAGCGGCGGCTTTGTCCCCCTCTGTGTGGACGGCTCCCGTGAAGCTGGAGCAGATGATCCGCAGAGTGAAGATCCGCCCGGATACGGTGGTATATATGGATTACGGCGCAAAAGAAATGGAACAGCGTCCGGATGTGCGGAAACATATTGAGATGACCGCGGCGGTGCTCCTTCAGAAAAAAGTCCTTCTCACCGGACGGATCATTCCCGGCGGCACGCACTGCGAGGCAAGCTGGGAGCGGCAGATCCCGTTTTTCATGAATACGCTGCTGTACGAACCGTGACTGTATGTTCCGCAGGCTGTATTTCCGCAAAGAGAGACATACAGAAAAGAGTACCTGCGGGGAAAGGAATTTCAGATATGGAAATCCAGTATATCAAACAGTACAGTCCTTCCATGGGCTGCGATATGGAATGTAAAATATACGGGCACAAAGGCAGACCGGTGCTATTTATTCCATGCCAGGACGGCCGTTTTTACGATTTTGAGAATTTCGGGATGACGGACGTGTGGAGTCCGTGGCTGGAAGCCGGCGAAGTGATGGTCTTTTCTATTGACACTGTGGACAGGGAAACATGGTCTGATCACAGCGGCGATCCCGCCTGGAGGATCAGGCGCTATGAGCAGTGGATCCGTTACATCACAGACGAACTGGTTCCATATATGCGCGACACGATTAATGAGAGGAACGGCTGGACCGGGTATCCGGGGATCATGGCGTGCGGCTGCAGTCTGGGAGCTACACATGCCGCCAACCTTTATTTTCAGCGGCCGGATCTCTTTGACAGGCTTATGGCCTTGAGCGGGATCTACAGTTCGGAATTCGGATTCGGCGCCTATATGGATGAAAGAGTATACCGCAATTCGCCCATACATTATCTCGGAGGAATGCCCGGGGATCATCCCTATATCCGCCTCTACAATCTGAAAAAAGCTGTGATCTGCGTGGGCCAGGGAGCCTGGGAGCTGCCGGATTCCACGAGACAGCTGGACGGTATCCTGAAAGAGAAAGGGATCAACGCGTGGGTGGACTACTGGGGATACGACTGTTCCCATGACTGGTACTGGTGGTACAGGCAGACGGAATATTTTCTTCCCTGGCTTCTCAGCAATGAGTGACGGGAAAACAGGAGGGAGCTTATGAAGAATTTTGTGTTTATTTCACCGAATTTTCCTGCGAATTACTGGCTGTTCTGCAGGGCGCTGAAGAAGAACGGCCTTAACGTGCTGGGAATCGGGGATCAGCCCTATGAAGAACTGACGGAGGATCTGAAAAACAGTCTCAGCGAATACTATAAAGTCAGCAACCTGGAAAACGACGAGGAAGTCTACAGAGCGGTCGCTTTTCTGATCTTCAAACACGGGAAGATCGACTGGCTGGAATCTAATAATGAATATTGGCTGGAAAGAGACGCGAGGCTTCGCACGGCTTTTCACATCACCAGAGGATTTCAGGAGGAGGATATTCCCAGGATAAAATATAAATCCCGAATGAAAGAGTATTACAACAGGATCGGGATTCCCACCGCCCGGTACTGCATGGCGGAAACAGAAGAAAAATGCCTGGAGTTTATCAGGAATGTGGGATGGCCGGTTGTGGTCAAACCGGATAACGGAGTAGGCGCCAGCCATACTTACCGTCTGGAAAACGAAGGGCAGCTGGCGGATTTTTTCCGGACAAAGGAGCCGGACATTCCATACATCATGGAAGAATATGTCTGCGCGGAAGTGAATTCCTACGATGCGGTGATCGATTCCCGCGGGGAGCCTCTGTTTGAAACCGGCAACGTGACTCCGGTTTCGATCATGGATATCGTGAACAATGAAGATAATTCCATATTTTATATCCTGAAGAACCTTCCCGGCGATACCCGTCAGGCGGGAAGGGCGACGGTGAAAAGTTTCGGGGTCAGAAGCCGGTTCGTTCACTTTGAGTTTTTCAGACTTCTGAAAGATCAGGAGGGACTGGGAAGAAAGGGAGACCTTGTCGGCCTGGAGGTGAATATGCGTCCCTGCGGCGGTTTCACTCCGGATATGATGGATTTTGCCGGGACGACGGACGTTTATAAGATATGGGCGGACATGATAGCTTATGACAGAACGGACATACACCCGGGAGAACGGAAATACTGCGCTTTTGCCGGACGGAGGGACAATAAGGATTTTGTGATGAGCCATGAGGACATCATGAAAAAATACGGAGACAGGATCAAAATGTCGGACCGGCTTCCGGAAGTTCTTGCCGCAGCCATGGGAAACCAGATCTATATCGGAGTGTTCGGCGCCAGAAAAGAAATGGATGAATTTTACAAAGATGTTCTGAAATGTCAGACCTGACAAGAAAAGAGTTTATTTTTTTACAAATTTTGACTGGACGAATGAGGCTTTTTATGAGAAAATATTCTCAGGTTGTTAGGTGATTCTATAACAACATATAGTAAATCTACACTTGAAAGGAGTTTTACAATGATTTATTCACGCGAAGTAGAAGAAATGTGTCCAGTGGCACAGGGCGTTCATCATGGCGCTGCTCCAATCCCGGAAGAAGCGAAGTGGGTACAGGCTAAGGAAGTTAAGGATATTTCCGCTCTGACACACGGCGTAGGCTGGTGCGCACCGCAGCAGGGTGCCTGCAAGCTGACCCTGAACGTTAAAGAAGGTATCATCCAGGAAGCACTTGTTGAGACGATCGGATGTTCCGGTATGACTCATTCCGCAGCTATGGCTTCTGAGATCCTTCCGGGCCTTACTGTTATGGAAGCACTGAACACAGACCTTGTCTGTGATGCGATTAATACAGCTATGAGAGAACTGTTCCTGCAGATTGTTTACGGCCGTTCCCAGTCCGCATTCTCCGAGGACGGACTTCCGGTAGGCGCAGGCCTGGAAGACCTTGGCAAGGGTCTCCGCTCTCAGGTTGGCACCATGTACGGAACTCTGAAGAAAGGTCCCCGTTATCTGGAGATGGCAGAAGGCTATGTAACCGGTATCGCACTGGATGAGGACAATGAGATCATCGGATATCAGTTCGTAAGCCTTGGCAAAATGACTGATTTCATCAAAAAAGGCGATGACCCCAATACTGCATGGGAGAAGGCAAAAGGTCAGTATGGCCGTGTTGACGATGCAGTGAAGATCATCGACCCGAGAAAAGAATAATCGATTCAGTTATTATAAGATGATAAATCAGGAGGATAAGTAAATGGCTTTATTTGAATCATATGAGAGACGAATTGACAAGATCAATTCTGTTTTAAACAGCTACGGAATCGCTTCTCTGGAAGAGGCAGAGAAGATCACCAAAGATGCAGGCCTTAATGTTTACGATCAGATCAAAGGCATCCAGCCGATCTGCTTCGAGAACGCATGCTGGGCGTACATCACAGGCGCAGCCATCGCTATCAAGAAGGGCTGCAAGAGAGCAGCGGACGCAGCTGCAGCTATCGGCGAAGGTCTTCAGGCTTTCTGTATTCCGGGATCCGTTGCTGATACCCGTAAAGTAGGCCTTGGACACGGAAACCTGGGCAAGATGCTTCTGGAAGAAGAGACAGAGTGCTTCTGCTTCCTGGCAGGCCATGAGTCCTTTGCAGCGGCAGAGGGTGCTATCGGTATCGCTGAGAAGGCTAACAAGGTTCGTCAGAAACCGCTCCGCGTTATCCTGAACGGACTTGGCAAAGACGCCGCACAGATCATTTCCCGTATCAACGGATTTACATATGTTGAGACAGAGTACGATCCCTACACCAACGAAGTAAAAGAAGTATTCCGCAAGGCATACTCCGAAGGACTCCGCGCGAAGGTTAACTGCTACGGCGCGAACAGCGTTCAGGAAGGCGTTGCCATCATGTGGAAAGAGGGCGTTGACGTTTCCATCACCGGTAACTCCACCAACCCCACACGTTTCCAGCATCCCGTTGCAGGTACCTACAAGAAGGAATGCAACGAGAAAGGCAAGAAATACTTCTCCGTTGCTTCCGGCGGCGGTACAGGACGTACCCTTCATCCGGACAACATGGCAGCTGGTCCCGCTTCCTACGGTATGACCGATACACTTGGACGTATGCATTCTGACGCTCAGTTTGCAGGATCCTCCTCCGTACCGGCTCACGTAGAGATGATGGGTCTCATCGGCGCAGGAAACAACCCCATGGTTGGTATGACTGTAGCTGTAGCCGTTTCCATTGAGGAAGCTGCGAAGGCTGGAAAGTTCTGATTTAGTAAAATCAAGGGTTTCAGAGTGTGGTGCGTAGTGATAAAAAGAGGGTTAATGTATACAACTACTACATTAAGTCTATATTACTACTACACCACACTACTACACCTGTAATAGTCATGATATCTATGTTCTGAATTTAGTTTCAGGACATTTTTTTATATTGTCGAAACGGATGCTATATCTGTCATATATGTGCTTTTCTTTTCTTTTTGGTTTTTATATTTTTCTGAAGAAGATAGCCACAATGAGAACAAGAGAAAGATTTATCGCTAATTTGCAGATTGCACTGGGGACATGAAGTTGTAACATAACCAATTATATATAATAGTGGTTATGGAATGGTAACGTTTAAGTGGAGTCGTAAAATTCACCAAATCTATGATATTATCAATACATGGAAGGTGAGAAAAATGCAATACGACAAATCATTTAAAGAAGAAGCACTGAAGCTTTCCGATGAAATCGGAGTAAAAGCAGCCGCCGCTCAATTAGGTATCCCATATTACACGCTGTCCGGGTGGCGTAATAATCGAAAAAAATACGGAGCGGATTTATATTGTGGCAGTGGTCATAAACGGATGTCTGCAGATCCTGCAGAGCAGCGTATCCGGGAACTGGAAAAGGAAAATGCAGAACTCAAACATGCCAATGAGATTCTTCAGGAAGCACTTGGTTTTTTCGCACAACGCCGAAAGAAGTAAGAGCTCATCAGCGTTATCAGTTCATCCATGAAAAACATCATGGCAAATGGACCGTGAAACTGATGTGCAGAATCCTTTGTGTCAGTGTTTCCGGTTACTATAAATATCGTAGAAACCTTGGCAAACCAGATAAAGATACCGTTCTTTCGGCAGCGATACAGTTCATTCTAGATGAATCTCCATATAATGATAATTATGGGGTTCCCCGTATGCAGCTAGCACTTCTGCAAAAAGGAATCAAAGCAGGAATCCGCCGTATTACCCGTATCATGCGGCAACACGGATGGCTTCACAAACCCCATCGCAAACCGAAAGGACTTACACATGCAACAACTGAAATCCAGGAACAGGAAAATCTCATCAAACAGGATTTTTCAGCATCACAGCCATTAAAAAAATTGTTAACAAATATTTCGCAGATCCCATGCCAGGATGGAAAACTGTATATTTCTCCGATTTTGGACTGTTATAATGGAGAAATCCTTTCTCTGATCATGAGGGACAATATGAAGAAGGAATTATGTATCGATACTTTTCGTGCTGTTACAAAACGGTATAAACTTAACGGCTGTATCCTGCATTCCGACCGCGGAAGCCAGTATACCAGTGAAGCATAGTCTGAGTGGTGTGAATCACTGCTATGACAATTCCCGAATGGAAAGCTTTTTTGCAACACTGAAAAAGGAACTTATCTACCGGATCCCTACATACAAAATGAAACGGGATACAGTGAAGACCGTTATTTTTCGTTATGTCTTTACTTATTACAATCGAATAAGAATTTATACATCTAACCCGGGTGGATATCCACCTGTGGTATATCGAACGCTGCAGGAAGAACTTCTTGCAGCATAGGTACTGAAAGAATTTAGTGGGTTTATACGACTACACTTTTCTTGACAATTCCACTGAAACGAAAAACATGGATTAGATAATGGATACTGTGAGATGAATGGTGTAAATAAAACATTGTATATTCCTTTATATGGTAAGTGATATGTGAGCAGAAAAAATATAATTATCAGGGATAAAAAAGCGGAAGAAATATGGGAAGCCGCAGATTTTTCCTTGAAGGGAAAGGCAAAATCCAGATGGTTGGCATATTTTATGTCTATGCGAGCGGTGGTCTATGATGAGTGGATAAAATGCAAATTGGTAAATGCTGTTACTTCTGTTGTTCTGCATATAGGCTGTGGACTTGACAGCAGGGTAAAAAGAGTATCAGCAGAAAATATAAATTGGTATGACATAGACTTTGCGGATGTTATCGCAGAGAGAAGGAAGTATTATGATGAGTCGGAATTTTATCATATGCTGTCGGCAGATATGAGAGAAACCGGGTGGGAAAGCCGAATAGCGGGCAATCAGAACGCTATTGTTATATTAGAGGGTGTCAGTATGTACTTTGCGCCTGAAGAATTAGTGGAATTATTGTCATCCCTGAGCCATCATTTTACTTCGGTAAGTCTCCTGATGGACTGTTATTCAGAGCGTGCTGCAAAGATATCGAAATATAAAAATCCCATTCATGAGGTGGGTGTGAAGCTGGTATACGGGTATGATAAACCCCGTGAACTGGCAGATAAATCCGGATTGGTTTTTCTTGGAGAACACAGCCTGACCCCAATGAAATATGTGAACGAGCTGCAGGGATTGGAGAAAATCATTTTTCAATATCTGTATGCGGGGAAAGTGGCAGCATCTATGTACAAAATGTACGAATTTAAAAAGGAGCAAGGTGGATGCTAATACACGAATTTGTTAGCGGAAATAAACCAGTCATGGTGTTAATACATGGCGTACTTACGCCATGGCAGGTGTGGATGCCCCAGATTGAATTTTATAAAAACCGGTATAATGTCTATGCCGTCTCCCTGAATGCTCACACGGAGGAGAAGAGAAGTGAGTTTATTTCTGTTTGCGCTGAAGCAGAAGATATTATCAGACGTTTAAAAGAAAGGGGAATTCAAGTCATTGATGTTCTATGCGGAATATCTCTCGGCGGAAAAATTGCCCATGAGATATGGAAGAACGGAAAGATAGAAATATTAAATCTTGTTCTGGATGGCGCACCATTGGTAAAGTGTCCAAAGTTTGCTGTAAGAATCATGATAAGCAATTACAAAAGTACTATTCACAGGTCAAAGCGCAGGGAAGCAAAGGTTATTGAGAATTACAAGCGGTATTTTCTGCCTGAAAAGTATCTGGAAAGCTACTTAAAAATCGCTGACCGGATGAGTGATGCATCCATTGAAAATATGGTAAACTCGGTATTTGCTGGTGGTGAGCTCAAGGCTCCTGTAAACAAAAGCAGGATATTATTTATTCACGGGACAAAGGCAAACGAAGTCCTTTCCAAAAAGTCTGCAAGACTTATGAAAAAATATTATCCGGAAACAAGGATTGTGTGTTTTAAGGGGAGTGCCCATTGTTATACAATGATATATCAGCCAGAGCAGTGGATAGAATGTGTGGAGAAGTTTTTGCAGGAGTAAAGGAGTCGGCGCAATGGAGTTTGGGTGGATAAACGGAATTAATCTGACAGCTGTCATACTGCTTATCTTAATCAATATTGTGGCTCTTAAGACGGGAGATGCTGAAGGATTTAGCAGTAAATATCGAATCATTAATGTTCTTGAACAGATTGGCAGATACGGATGCATGATTTTTATGGTACTTCCGATTTGGATAAAGAACTGGAAGTTTGGTTTTCAATCTGTTGGTGAAATGTTTTTGTGGATTGCTTCTACTGTTATTCTTCTTCTGCTATATGGCTTCCTCTGGATTAAAAAGCGCAGGGGCGGGATCAGCACTTTGTACGGATTGGCCATTATTCCAGTTGTTTTGTTTCTGATGAATGGCGTTTTGCTGCGGCATTATTCTTTGATTGCTGCTTCGCTTTTATTTGGTGTATGCCATTTGATGATTGTTCGGGAAAATCAGAATTGAATATCCTCGCAGGGGGTGTTCAAAGGTGTTCATTTTCAAAATGAAAAAATGTGATTGTATCAAATACCTTAAATTAGTAGACGGGACCTGTGAAAGCGGTGGATTTATAGCATGGGCAAAAACAACAGCGGGGTGATATGGAGTGAACAAAGATCCATGTTTTCGGTGAGGGGAACACCAGAATGACGGCGGTATTCTTCATCAAATATCTGCGCATGTTAGGCTTTGATGTGACAAACGATATTTTTGCTGAGAATGCCTGGTATTTTCGTAATTCGCTGGTCAGGGCAAATTACAATGACCTGAAGAACGGCATTCACGAAACGACGGAGTACCTCGAAGTTTTCCTTCGTAATCTCCTGCTGAATGAGAATTATCCGCTTCATAATCGGACATTGCATATCACCGGCACCTTTATGGAAACGAAAAAACCGTACATTGACAATCTAAAACTGGACATTGACGATCTAAAACCGGACATTGAAGTTGTTTTTCGACCGAAAACTGTAAGTCATATTTTGAAGCTGCGTGAGGCATTTCCGGGGCAGACAATCTTTGGGCGGTCAGACATAATGAAGGCGATTGATATTAAAGCATCCAGAGCTTCTGATTTTTTGAAGGAAATGGTGGAATATGGAGTCATTGAGCCGGTGACCGGACACGGAAAAGGCAAGTATCGGTTCCGGCATCATTAGAGTTAAGGCGATTGCTTTAATTATACAGGATATGAGGAGAGTTCGTCAGAACTACAGTTGCAAGAAAGTCAATATGTGATGTTGACGAAAATAAGAAGAGATGAAAATAGGAAGAGGGGATGACGGAAATGTATTTCAGAGGTATAATGAAAAGGCTGAAAATCAGAGATGAATTGGAGGTCGGTAGAAATGAACAGCATTACAATAAGGGCAGCGGTGCCGGAAGACGCCAAGGATCTGCTGGAGATATACGCGCCTTATGTAACGGATACCGCTGTTACCTATGAATATACAGTTCCTGCTACGGAAGAATTTGCTTCCAGGATCAGACATACGCTGGAAAAATATCCGTATCTCGTAGCTGAAGAGTGCGGCGAGATCCTCGGATATGCCTATGCGGGCGCGTTCCACCCCAGAGCTGCCTATGCCTGGGATGTGGAAATGTCGATTTATATTAAAAAAGATCATAAACATTCCGGGATCGGAAGAGCGCTTTATGAAGCTCTGGAGAATATTCTGGTTCGGCAGAATGTTCTGAACGTATACGCCTGTATCGCCTGTCCGGAAAAAGAAGACGAATATCTGACGAAGGACAGTATCCGGTTTCATGAACATATGGGCTACCGGATCGTGGCTGAATTCAGGGAGTGCGCATATAAATTCAGACGCTGGTACGGCATGGTATGGATGGAAAAGAGAATCGGGAAACTGCCGGGAAATCCTTCAGAAGTAAAGAATTTTGCCCAGGTACGCAAACAGTTCGGATTGTAAAGAATATGGAGGCGAAAATGCATGAAAAAGAGAATAGAATATCTGGATTCATTAAAAGCGGTCTGTATTCTGATGGTGGTTTTCTGTCATTTTGTACTGCTCCCTGCTGATTCAGCCGCGGGTAATTTTCTGATGTCGCTGTCATGGGCTGCTGTTCCCTGTTTTATGATGATCTCGGGAGCCCTGATGCATCAGTCGACAACATTTACCTGGAAAAAATACTTTTCCAGAGTTGCGGGGATTTATATCGTTTTGTGTGTTTGGAGAGGAATATACCTTCTGGTAAATCTTATGACAGGAGTGTTTTCTTTTGGAAAACTCCAGATCATACAGTACCTGTTTTTCCTGAAAGATCTTGAGGGGATAAATACAGGTGTTATGTGGTATATGATCGCCTTCCTTTTTGTGCAGATGCTTTATCCGGTCACATATTATCTGTTCCGTGGAATAGATGAAAGCGGAGGGCGCAGGATTCTGTTTTACATGATGTCTGTTGCTTTTGCAGGAGGAATACTCATTCCCTCATGCAGTTGGGCACTGAAACTTATGTGTCGGCTTCTTGGAACGGGAAGCGCGGATTTTGACGGACTGAAAAGGATTATGCCCTTTTCTTCCTATGCGAACATGCTTTTTTATTTTATTGCGGGAGCATTTATTTATGAATACCGCAGACAGATCAGTGACCGGATCAGAACCTTCCGTATGTGGCTCCTGCCGGCGGTGATTCTGGGGACCGGCGGACTGATGACTGTTAAGTATTTTGATTCAGGAACTTTCCGATGGAACAACACTTTTCTTAACGCAGGTTATTCACATATTTTGACAGGGGTAGTAGCGGCGGGGCTTCTGTTGTTTTTTATGGAATATGAAAAGCAGATGACAAAGATCAATCATCTGCTTGGGAAATATATCGGACAGCATACCATGGGGATTTATTATCTGCATTATATCATTCTCACAGTATGTGCCGTTTATCTGTATCCATATTTTGAAAATAAATATTCTCTTGCTCTTAATCTGGCGAAAATGGCAGTAATCACAGCTGTATGTGTTATCATTACCCTGCTGTTGAAAAGAATTCCGGTATTAAGAAAACTTGTACAGTGATCATCAGTGTTTCCGGGACAGCAGTCTGTTCCGGAACTGCCGGTATTTTGTGAGCAGAATATCTTTTGCTTCCGGTTCCAGGATCAGATTCTGTTCATTTTGTTTCAGGATCAGATGTTCTTTTTTCAGACGGAAAGACTTTGTATCAGATGAACACGGAAATCCCTCTTCTGCAGAAAGATTACGGAATCGGATCGTGTGTTCATTGCTGGTCATGCAGAATTCCAGTTTTGTGCGTCCTCTGATACTGTCCAGAGGTATCACAGCCTCAAAGTCTGTAAACTGTGCAAGGGTTCTGCCGAGTGAGCGGAAAACCGTTCGCGGCGTTTCTTTAAAAGAACAGATTTTCTTTGAAACTTTGCTGTCTGAGGTTATACGGACAAAGATTTCAGAAGGAAAAGGAACACGGCAATTCAGTTTTACAGAGCCGTTGATCCGGATACCGTCCGGAATGCTTTCCAGTTTCGTGAGCTTCAGCATATAAGAAGAAAGCGGATGGGTAACGGTGTCGTGGTAGCGGAACCTTGCATCTTCATTAAAATATTCACAGATTCCGGGGCCGGAGTCTTTTTTTATGCTGATAATATAATCTTTCTGTTCTTTTGAGAGGTTTTTCTGTTCCAGAATGATCTGGTCGTCTATAAAAGAGAGCGCATCTGTAAGAAGACGCAGAAACTCATCTTTCTCGTCAGGAGAGAGCACGTTTTCCGGGATTTCTTCTGTACGGAAATAACTCTGAAGACCATACATGAGATTAAACTGTACAAATTTCGGTATAAATCCGAACTGTCTGCCGGATGCTCCGATCGCCCAGAAAATATGATTTTTCATACAGTCGAGATACCATTCTCTGTGTTGCCTGGAACAATTGATGGCAGAGTCCATAGTGTTGCGGAACCGGTAATAATACCGTCCGGCCGGGACCACGCCGTAGCGGCTTTTTTTCAGAAGAAGCGACATGATTGCCTTGGCATCTTCTGCATACCGAAGTGAAGTGTCAAAAAAGTCCGGCGTCAACACATCTTTCCTGAAAAAAGAGGAAGAAGCATGCATCTGAACATAGGAATATTGTTTCCACAAATCGATCATCAGGTTATATTTTGAATTGTATTTGTAGTTCAGACGATGAGGGATTTCTTTTCCTTCAAAGAAAAAAATGGGTACGGATACAAAGTCGATCTCCCGGTCCACTCTTGAAAAATAGTCGTAAACAGCAGAAAGCGTATCCGGCCCGAGTTTATCGTCTGAATCCATAAAATTGACATATCTTCCGCCGGCAAGAGGAATACCTGCATTTCTGGCGGATGAGGCTCCGCCGTTTTGTTTGTGTACTACTTTAATGTTTTCGGGATATTTTTCTTTATAGGTATCGCATATACGGCCGGAATTATCCGTGGATCCGTCATCAATCAGTATAAGTTCGACAGAATCCGTAAAACCGATGCTCTGGGAGAGAATACTCTCTACAGCTTCATCAAGGTATTTTTCGGCATTATATACTGCTGTAATTATGGAAAATTTATATCGGTAATGATTTTCTGTCATCATAATAGTTTCTCC
>ERZ1090864.322-NODE-322-length-27222-cov-14.087974_pt1 | contig 27222 bp, 25 predicted proteins | sample MGYA00478479_ERZ1090864 | MGnify/ENA primary metagenome ERZ1090864 (study PRJEB33644, sample SAMEA5815743) | chicken gut metagenome | biome: Chicken; feature: Gastrointestinal Tract; material: Caecum | place: Ireland | collected 2019-01-01 | study: A study of the...
TTTTGCCATAATAAAAGGCCCTCCTATGAATTAGATTTTATCATAGAAGAACCTTCGATGACATATTTACAGAAAAAGTTTTACACCGCCTATCATCCTGCTCCTTATCCTTCTTATCATTTCTTCTGAACTGCCCGGAAAGTTTCACTTTTTTAAGAAGCAGCTTATTTTTTTCTCCGCCTATACCAACCGGCGATTTTCCTCCCGATAAAAAACACAAGCCGGATCAACGCCTGGAATATAAAAACTACTGTGATTTGGAACGCATAATCTATAATTTCTAAACTGTAAGGGGTCCCATATTTAACGCCATATGCTCCGTTAGCTGAATATATGATCGGCAAGATCCCATATATGATGTTGGCTGGCAGCCAGTCCATAAACTTTGACGAAATTGCCATATAGCCTATAATAGTGGCAATAGTCGTCAAAATCCATAAAACAGCAATCTCCTCATCCGATCCCCTGAAATGCTGCGGAACTACTGCAGGCATTATCAGAAATTTTACACCATATAAACCTGCCATCAAAATAATAAGCAGCAGCTTTTCCTTTTTATTTTTAATATGCATCTAAGCCTCTCCCATCCATCCCGCCGCTAATTATATCCGGAATAAGATGTATTCTTAGCAATCAGGTAATAAGTTCCAGGCATATGAGGGCACTCCATTCCTCCAGGACCAATACCTTCATATTGAATTTTACCACTTGCCAATACAAAATTCCTTCTCGCGGTCGAATATACGCCTTTTAAATCCACGCCGAGCCAGTCAAATACATTATATCTCTCAACTGGACCAGCTAAATTTGCAATGTTTTGCGCAGCATATGCGGGCGAATACGTTATACTGATGGTGTAACCGATCAGCTGATTATTTTTAGACATTCTGCAAAATTTCTTCATTTTTCCGTCTGTCAGCAACGTGTCCATTCCAGTATATGCTGAATCTGTCAGATGAAGTATGCCCTCCGTCACTACCCCATCTCCCGATGTGGTCCGCCACATAGATAGCTGACAGAGAAACGGTTTCACCTGCGCCCATAGAATCAATCTGCCTCGCCGCCTCAGAGTTTTCCTCCAGCACATACCCTTCTGGAATCACATTCTCCAGAAATACATTGCTTACTCCAACCTCATTTGTGTTCGTCAACGTTAATGTGGCGACAATCCGTTCCCCCTGACTATATTCTTCCTTATCGGCAGTCAGCGCGACTTCCAATCCGGCTTGTTCAGATGAAGCGGCAGATACAGCCGTACCGGTCATACCGAGACACAGTACCACAACAAACAGAAATGCCAGAACATTCTTAGCTTTCTTCATAAATTTCCTCCCTCTTTTTCCGATGATCCAAAATAATGAGCACTATTATTTCTGCCCTTAACACTTCCACCTGTATTCCCCATCTGCCTTTACAGAGAAGAAATCTGCATATGAGATTTGAAAGATATTCTTTTTTATATGACTGATGTCAATCTCATTTTTAATCAGGTACTGCCAGACGCCTGCATTGGAAATGTCCCCCTGCAGCAGCACTCCGGTTACTTTTCCCTCCCGGATGCTGACTCTGCGATAAACGTTCCTATCCTCTTCTGTCAGCACGACCTCATCCTTCCTCGTACAGATCTGCCCCAAATACAGAGTTACAATTCCAAAGAAATTCATCATATTTTTTTCATTAAATGTATCCGTGTACTTCTCTGCAATTCCGCACATATTTCTGGCGGCAACAGTCCCCTGTTTTACGGCATTTGGCCAGATACCGGAAAGACCGGTAACATCGCCTGCCGCATAGATATCCCGTATATTTGTCTGAAGGCATGCGTCCACAAGAATTCCACGCCCTGCCTCAACCTTGCTCTTATCTAAAAAGTCAATCGTTGGGCGCACACCGGCCGCAACGATAATCATATCACAGTCAATGTTTTCTCCTGTGTCGAGAACCACTCTGCAAATCTTTCCTCCGGCGCCGCTAATCGTCTTTTCGAGCCTTCTTCCAAGATAAAAGATCGTGCCTTTTGACTCAAACTTTCTCTGATATACCTCGGCAGAATGGGCGTCCAACTGCACCGGAAGGATTCTGTGAGACATCTCCAGAACCGTAACCTTCTTTCCCCGCTCCAGCATTGCATAAGCCGCATCCATCCCTGCCAGTCCGGCTCCGATCACCAGAACATTCTGGGCGTAGTCTGCCATTTTATCAATTGCCTGGGCATCTGAAAGGCTGCGCATTCCAAACACATTCTCAGCCGTCCTCAAATCTCCAATCGGCGGAATAAAGCTGCCTGCTCCGGAAGCGATCAAAAGCTTATCATACGGAATCTGCTCTCCCGAACGGAGCAGCACACATTTTTCATCCTCCAAAACGGAAATCACTTCATTTAGGATATAGTCAACTTTTTGATTTTTAAAAAATTTTTCTTCTGTAAAATCCAGTCCTTTCACATCCCGCTCATGTGAGATATATTTATGCAGCATACAGCGCGAATGTACATGCTCGTCTTTGCTGATCATAACGATCACAGCGTCTTTCTGGTGCTTCCTGATCTCTGCCGCAGCAGCAATTCCTGCCGCACTACTTCCTATGATTACATGCCTCATGCTTCTACCTCCTCCACATGGATTGCTTTTTTCGGACAGGCTTTCACACAATTCGGTTCATATCCGTCGGCGGCGCAGAAATCGCATTTAATAATCTTCTGTAATGAATTTGCCGGTTTGATCGTTCCATATGGGCAGTGCATAACACACATAAAACAGGCTGCGCACCTTGTTTCATCATATGTGACCAATCCGTTCTCCCCATCTTTGCGCAGCGCCCCGCTCATACAGGTCATTACGCATTCGGGCTCTTCACAGTGTCGGCAAAACAACGGACGATATGTGCCATCTTCCGCTCTTACGATCTTATTTCTGGATTCATTCCTGAGATCTGTTAAATCCAGATCATAAATCGTACCTTCATCCTCTCGGTGTGCCTGCATACATGCAATCGTACAGTTGATACAACCGTCGCATTTCTTATAATCAATGATAATACGTCTCACTGCCGGCACCTCCCTCTATATCTGAAGTCCAGAACGTTTTTCCTGAATAATTTTCTCCAGAATTTCCGCTGACGCTTTTGCGTCATCATTGATGATTACATGGCCGCCTGTCAAATGTTTCATATCCTGGGTCAAAGTCTTTGCGGCTTTTGGGCTTCCCGTCACAAACGGCGGCAGCCCTAAGTGAAGCGGCAGTCCAAGTGCCAGTCCATAGCATCCGTCTGCAATCGCCTGTTCCTCCAGCCATTGCGCCGCTGAAAGCACAAGCGGAAGCTGCGGCAGATCAATTCCCAAGGTTTCGGCCAATTCGATTGCCACAAGCTCCAGTCTTCCTATCGCCAGGCAAGGGCCAAAGTTAAGCACAGGTGGAATCCCCAGCTGTTCACAGACTTCTCTCAGTCCCGGTCCTGCATATTTCGCAGCCTCTTTCGTCATCAGGCCGCAGTTCTCCAGACCTCCTGATGAACATCCCGCTGACAGAACAAGAATATCTCTGGAAATCAATTCTTTCGTCAATTCTACTGTCAGCACATCATGCCCGCCTGCTGTCAGGTTTGAACAGCCTACTATACCGGCAACTCCTTTAATTTTTCCTGATATGATCAGACGGATCAGCGCTTTCCAGTCTCCGCCTAAAAATTCTTTCAAAGAACCTTCGCTTACACCGGTCAAAGTATCATCATTGCCATGATCCACTAACAGATTTAGTCTTCCCCCGCGTCTTTTCATGTACGTTTCCACGACAGAATCAATAATTTCTTCTGTAACGCGCTCTCTGTTGTCAAAATCAAATTCTTTTAATTCCGCATTCGCCTTTTTCGCAACGCTGTCCACACAGATCTGTCTGATCTGCAGCTTATCGCAAATCGGTTCAATCCCCGGCAATGTACAGTTGAATTCTGAGATAACCGCATCAATCGCTCCTGTTGCCAAAACTGCCTCACTTGTATAGTTATTGCCTGCATGTCCGGCAAACACTTCCTCGTAATGGACTCCGCGAAGCTGCAAATCCTGTCCGACACAGGTACATCCTACCAGCTTGAATCCCTTTGCTCCGGCTTTTTTTGCCTTCTCCACGATGTCCGGTTCAATCAACCGCTTCTGCAAATATGTAAACATAGAATGCTGATGTCCGGTAATCATGATATTAATATAAGATGGGTCAATCACGCGAAGTCCCACCGGAGCAACTCTCAGCTTCGGCTCGCCCAGTACAATATCGTTTAACAGGTTTGTCAGGACCAAACCGTAGATTCCCGTTGAAATGCCAAGCTTCAAACAATCTTTGAGCATATCCATCGGATCGGAATTTAAGTTTGTAGATGTTTTTACTACCCCTTTGAACACTTCCGCTTTTGCGCCTCCCGGAAGAATTCCAAGCCGTTTCCACGTTTCGTAGCGAGGACCGTAAGACATCTTCCGGAGCAGTTTCATAGTCTCGTATTCCGGTCTGTGCAGATCATCGAGCACAACCTGCGCCACCTTCTCAGCACGGAGGTACATATCTTCTTCTGTAATATCCAGCATTTCCGCTAATCTGTTCAATGCTTCCACGCCTTTGATTTCCCCTTTGCTGCGGGCGATATCTCTGACATTTTTCGCCGTATTTTCCACCACATGAATATAACAGCCGGAGCCTGCAGCAACTGCTCTTAAGAAGTTTCTTGTAACAATCGTGTCCGCATCCGCCCCACAGATTCCCTTTGGCGCTTCCGGGGTAATGCGGCAGGGTCCATTGGAACACAATCTGCAGCAAACACCCTGCAGACCAAATCCGCATTTTGTATCCTGAGAATCCACCCTGTGATGTGATGTCTCCATTGGCAATGTTCTTATGTATTCTTCTAATTGCTTGTCAGCGCTTCTGCACGTTCTGCATCCATAATATTCTCTCATTTCTTTTGTTCCTTTCCCGGCTTCTCCTTTATAAATTAAATTGCTCAGCTCTCCTCGCCTTTTTTACATAATAGCTCAAGCTCGGAATCAGAATATCTGTTTATCAGTTCTTCTATAGAGATATTAAAGTATTTCTCTCTGATTTCCTCTTGAACTTCCTGATAATACCTTCTTATCTTACAGGTTTGGGTAGCGGCCCTGTTGCAGTAATAATCCGGCTCCAGACACCGGTTTATATACATTGTTTTTTCCATATTTTCCATGATCTGCAGCAACGTAATCTCTTTTTTATCTTTTACAAGATAATATCCGCCCTTCTGCCCGATAATGCTGTCTACCAGATTCCCACTTCTTAATTTTTTCAAAATCTTTGCCAGATAGCCTTTTGGAATATGCATTGCTTCCGAAATCTCATCTGCTGTTTTTGAAGTTCCTACCCCTGCCTGGTCCAAAAACACAATGATCCGGATTGCATAATCTGTTGTCACATTAATCTGCATGTTCACCTCCATCCAGAAACTTTCATTGAAATTAAATTCTTAACACTTTTATAATTCTTGCTTGAGATATAAAAGCGTTTCCCATCTTTCATAAATATTTCTTCATTATTAATTCCTTTTATGTAATGAACGTTCACAAATGTAGAACGATTCACTCGGACAAACATCTTGCTTCCCAGCTGTTCCTCCAATGAAGAAAGAGTATCATAGCACTGCCGTTCTCCAAAGGTTGTACTGATAATGTTTTTCCGTCTGATTCGCTCGACATACATAATTTCCGTGAGATCGATTATTTCCATCTGACCGTTAAATCTCCAGACAAATTTAAAAGGCTGAACAGTCAGACTATTCAGCAGCTCATCCAAATCTTTCAGGAAAGACGATTTCGTGATCGTATTCTTAACAACATAATTCCACGCCTTTACCTGATAGGCTTTCAGGGCAAAATCTGGTGTACTGCTCAAAAAAATAATTTTTACTTCACTGTTTTTCTTTCGAACAGCAGAGGCAACAGCCATGCCGTCCATCTTTCCCTCACCCATGAAACAATCTAAATATAGCACATCCAGTTCATTAACATCTTCTTTTCTTAATAAATCCTCACCAGAGTGGTAATACTTTACTTCAAAATTTTTTTTGCCAGAAAATTCTTCTTGATAACACCGAAACAACTCTTTATAATAGTTTAAAATGATATTTTCATCTTCCACAACGCAAATTTTAATCATTTTATCCTCCTAAAATCTTACTTTCTAAAGATTTCCTGATTTTAGTTATTTTGCCACGCATTTTCCCCAAAACTTGATTTTGGGGAAAATGCGTGTACTATATTATGTGTTATCTGCACTCAAAGTACTTCGGTAAGCTAGTATACATAACCCCTCCCTTTTCGTTGTTGAAAGAGTAGTGAGTCATATGTACTTTTTCAGTACTTGTATGGGTAGCGTAACTTCCGATCATGATCTGATTACTCGCATTTCCCGGCCATATCTTTTCAAACGTAGCTTCGTTGCCTCCCTTCTTAACAAAATTATTCTTTAACCCGGCTTTAAAAGCAAAATCTTCCCAATACTTAGTACCACTATAAGCCACATATGGAATTTTGCCGTTGTTTATATCTGATTGATTTATATTCTTGTCAAATGAACTACTCAAAATGTAAATCGCATCATCATACTGCCAATTGGTTAATGGAACAGGTCTTACAGTATAAAGTCCCTGGTTTAGCTGCAGGTGCATGCCGTCCGGAGCGTAAGGTTGACAATACGGTCGATTAACATTCTTGCAATACCCCGACTCCATCTTCTTTTCTCCAAGAGCACCCTGCGACTCTACTTTCACTGCTTGAATTTTAGCATCATTATATACTTCGTTTAATCCGGTCTCTTTCGGAAACCATCCATCTGCCGTGGGACCATTTCCCTCCACAATCGCGACATCAGATTCCACAGTATATAAACTTTGAGAAATATCTCCTATAACCTCCACAGTTGAAATTCGATTATAGACTGTGTATGTGCCGTTACTGTCGGTGTAGGTTTCTTTGTATGGGATTCCTGTATTAACGTTCTCCCACCAATCGTTGACAGCAGTATACAATTCGATCCATTCCTGACCACTGTAGAGCGGCTTTGATTTTCCTCTTATCTGCAGACGGATGTAACCGTCCTCATCCACCCTCTGTCGAACCCTAAGTACAAAATTATCTTCACCCGGCTTATATGCCCCACCATCCACCAGGCTCAGCGGAACAACCACCTGGAAGCTGATTTCCCTGGAGCCAATCAACTCTTCTTTAGTGGTGGAAACCTCCTTGTCATATTTGGTCGTATACACGCCATTATCGTTTCCATTGCCAAGTTCAATCGCCCCTGCCATATTGAGAACTTCCACCTGTCCTCGATTGTTTGTGTCTTCTGCATGCCATGATAGCAGATCTTCATTTAAAGCATCATAACTTGCTTCATCCAAAGGAAGCTCTGTCGCCTGTTCGTCCAAAGCCATTGTCTGATACTTCATTTTCTCAGACTCCTGAAAAGCAGATGCATCTAAAGATGCCAGTTGGTCATCTTTTGCTATCACATTTGTATCCGCCAGATAGACCGTATCTTTTTCAACGTTTCCAGTAGCGTCACGATAGGTGGAACTGTCGAATTTCGGAGCATTAACAGTCAAACTAATGCGATCTAGCTGTATGTACAGTCCTTCCTCCATTAGGTCTTGAATATAAGCCTTAAAATCAGTCAATTTTGCATTATTCTCACCGACAATGCTCAGACAGCTGTCTTCTCCGAGTACGAACTCTTCTGTATGAATCAGTTCCTTCTCTCCATTCCAAGTATTATATTCTTTCTGTTCTAATATTAGCGTGTCTTTGCTGGTATCATAGCTAAATGCATATTCCAGATCCGTGATGCCATATACGAAAAACTTTCTGTCTCCTACCTGATAATTGGTCAAATCAAGACTCAGCTCCAATGCCTGGATTTTGTCAGCCTTATCAAGCTTCTCCATAACTGCTTCAAGCTGTAAATACGGATCCTCCTTTGTCAATGCAGTCGCTAATCCCTGACCGCCCAGACTCTCACTTACCGGCTGCTTGGTCACTGCGTTGCGCCATCCCGTGAAAGTATATCCTACCTGAAGGACCTGTCCCGCCGTATCTTCATCTAACAGTTTCTCTACAATCCATTTGTCTTCAACTGTCTCTGGTATATCACCTATCGTTGTTCCGTCTTCCGGGAAATCAGAAAACTCCCTCTCAATATAAAAATTTTTCTTGTTATCCGGATACGGAATCACGGATGTACTAAACTGCTGCCCTTCCGCTAGCTGGAACTCCAGCCGATACTCGGAAAACACAGCATATAGCGTCATATCTCCGGTGATTTTCTGTCCTGCAGGAATGATATCCCTTGAGGTAGGATTCTCAGCCCAGCCGACAAATGCTTTGCCATTTTCTGATGCCGCAGTTACCTTCTGGGAATAGAAATGATCGCCTTTAGCGAACTTTACTTCCAGTGTATTCTCAGCATTAGTACCGGTAGACAGGTTACTAATCACCGCATTCTGATCTTCGTTTTTGATCTTATAAGTTACGGTAATATCTTTCTCCTTATTCAGGTCTACCTCGTCAACATCTACCGAGATCCCTCTATACACACGTTCAAGCATAGGATTATCATAATCATATTTCTGGTCTGTTCCCTCGCCTACCAGTTCCACAACCATGGCCTTCATATGAAAAGAAAGTATATTCCTGGAGAATCCTTCTACCTCGTTCGCCTTGCTTGCTGCCGTTTCGAATTCCTGCTCAAAACGAACGATAAGCTGATACTTTGCAAAACCAGTGGTGGATCCGCTCTGTGGAGTCAGATCTTCCGCATAATATCCCGTATACTGAAAACCGGGAGTTTGGTTTCCCAAAGTAGAATAGCTCATGCTTAGATATGGCTCCGGCCGGTCTATGGCTTGCTTAAGAACTTTTTGGGGTTCCAACTTAAAGTTTTCATTTGCCTCTTCAATTTCTTTGTCAAAGAATTCCAAAACATCCGCTGACACTCTGTTGTTATTTACCGTAACAACGCCTCCTACTAACAGAGACCCGATTAGAGCAACAACCGAAAGCACCACGGACATTTCGACCAAAGTAAAGGCCTTCTCTGATGTGAATCTCTTCATAGATTCCTCCTTTCCGAGTGTATCTAACCGGTTAACAGCTCATTTGCCATATCCCACAGTGTTTCTATCCGGCAATACACTTCTTGTTGTTTCTCTCCTAATTCCAGCTTCTGCATCAATAATCTCCGTATGCCATCGGCAACACCTCCTTTCCATCTTTTAGCCCCTTTGAGCAAGATCATGCGCCTGGCAAAATTCCCAAGCAAAATTCCATCCTCCACCGGAATGTTGTCCGCATCCAAAATTATCAGAAGATCCAGAGAATCAATCCCCTGCGTTCCGCTGTAAAATCTTCTCGAGAACTCCTGAAAGTCACAGAGTATGATTTCGGAATTGTCTGGGGAGTATGCCGTGTTTTCCCCATCATTTTGACTGCATTTACAGTAACGGAATGCAGTCCACGCTGTCTTAAGCTGAAACTTCCGGCACACATCCTTTAAAATCTGCTCCAGCTGCCAAGGGGATGCTGTTTCGAGCGCTTCCCAGTCCACTGTGTCACGCTCCGCCTTTCCCATAGATATTTCTACCATTTTACTCATGGCTGGGAGACTTGTTTCAAGGATATCGATCCTCTTCTTATTCTGGCTGTTTTTTTCTTTCTGTTCATTATATATGTCGTTTCGTTTTCGAAGCCCCTGCAGCATCTTTTTTATATATGTGTCATAGACCTCCACGATCTCCTGTACATCCCTGTTGCTGCCTAGAACCGGCAGATCCTGCTCCTCACAGAATCCCTCTACCTTTTTGGCAAGCCTTTTCTGCCATATTCTAAGCTTGTACCTTCCTCCGGATACAGAGTCCAGAAAAATGATCCACTCATTTTTGCGGCTGACAGCCCGATCAATTTCCCCATTCCGTTTCCGCAGGCTCTTCTCCATCTTTTGAAGACGCTCCTCCGTCTCCTGCACCCGCCGCTTAAGATCAGCCTTAGCCTCCTGGATGCTTCCCTGCACTTCATTTAGCAGCAGATCCATTTTTTCTTTAAATTCGTTGCCTTTTGATTCAGCTTTTTCCAGCAGACGGTACCATTCTTTTTCATCCTCTTCCTCCGGCATCATCAGGAAACCGGAATCGCTGTGGGAATATTGGTCTTTTGACGTAACCTCTTCCCAGAAGGGGAGGATCTTCCCTCTCACCCAGGACTCGTTCCTTCCCGTCACAGCAATGAGCGGCGCCCGCTTCATCTTTTTTACACTCTGTATATACTCCCCGAGCAGCAGTTCCTCCTCCTGCCCCTGCTCACATATCTGGAGCTGTCCGCGAAGTTCGCTTTCATACTCCATAGCGGAACGCTTTCCCAAGGACTCTATTCGATAAAACAGATTTCGGTATAACCGGTTACTGTTATTTTCATGCAAAATGGTATCATAGAACTGTTCCTGCACCCCATCCTGATGGTCAGACAGTTTGCGGCAGACGATATGCTCTTTCCATTCCCCTCCCAGGTTCAGACTCTCAAACAGCTGCACACACAGTTTAAAAAACTGCCGCCACTCTCTCGTATCCAGAAAATCCTGTAAGTGAGTCTCCAGAAAAGCTTCTGCTCTGCCATAAAATCCGCCGTCTTCCTCCTGTCCCCTGATCCATGGAAGAGTCCGGTAATCTCCGCCGTGGATAAATGCGCCGTTGCGGTCGATCCATGCCGGAATACAAAGCGATGCAGAGTCTTTCAACGGTAAAAGGATAAGAATCCCCTGAAAAGACTGCGCGCCGGCTTCCTTAAACTGCTCTTTCCAGGACTCGGTATCGAACAGCCTGCCGGACCTCAGCTCCTGCCATGAAAAAGGATAGGTACAGACTTCTTTTGCGGCATCTTCGTGAATGCTCCGTATCTCTTTCAATTCTTTGAAATAAACATTGGATTTAAGAAAAAAACTCTCAGCTTCCATTCCCATCCCCCTCCTCAAGCGTTAATTTCACCATAAAATATTTTTCCTGCACATCAAAGTGGCATTCCGCTGTCCCCTTGTTCTGCTCCAGAACTGACTTGATAATCTTAAGCCCAAGCCCATGGTTCACTTTGTCGTCTTTTACCGACATGATTTCCTGCCTGTCATTGAGCAGGATCTCACCAGAAAAAGAATTTTCCAGATAAATTGCAAATCGTCCCTCTGCTTCTCCCTCTCCCCAGATCTTCAAATACCTGTCCTCTGCCTCGTCCTGGCGCAATAGCGCCTCCCGGCAATTGTGCAGAAGATTCAGAAAGACCAGATACAGATCTTCTTCCTTTACATGGATATCCGGCATCCAAAGTCCAATCTGACAGCGGATCTTCCGTTCTTCGAGATATGTCTTCTCCCTGACAAGAATGTAATTTAAGATTCTCCAGTTGCACAGCGTCTCCCTTTCCAGACGCTGGGTCTGCTCCTCCTGCTTTGTCACATACTCTCTGACTTTCTCTATATCCCCTTCCTCCAACAGACATCGGATAATAAACAGCTGATTTTTGTAATCATGGCGGGCTTTCCGCAGCTCCTGCATCCCTTGCAGCTCCTGTTCATAGTATTCCTTGCTTCTTTGATGCAGCAACTCCAGCTTCTCTGCCCGCTCTTTTTCCTCATCCCGCTCCTGAAAAAATACAAACATATAAAAGATTGCGGAATACAGGGCTCCCCCGATACACAGAGTCAGAATGTGGTACAGATAGACCCCTTCATAGGAGACGTTCGTCAGCAAATAGTCCAAAAAGATGACGCATATGAAGGAAAAACCATACTCCATGAGTACGAGAATCTTCACTGCGCTCCGATTCTTCAGAAGCTTTCTCACTCTCTCCTTAGGATAGAGCCTCTGCAGCAGAAGGAGTACCACCACTCCGCACAAATATATGAAAAAGCTTATATTCTGCCGCATTCTCGGAGAAGTCTTCAGCGCTTCAATGCTGTAGTCCGTAATGACAGAAGCAAGGCAGTACAGCACATTTTTAATAATCAACAGATACATCGCCCATTTTCCCAGCAAAAAATGTGTATCAAGGCTTCCCATGTGAAAGAGTCCTTTTACAACCAACACCAGCAATTCCAGAATCAGGAAATATGAGACAATTCCTCCTGGAAAGCTTCCGTAGCACAGAGCGATCAGCACAGCAATGATGATAATCGCCCAGAAAGAACTTCGCCGCTTTTCCTCTGAGAAAATAACCTGGAAACGAGTAAATAAAAGGGCGATGAATAGCAGCAGGGGCATATTCAAAATCTGCATGATTTTCTCAAGTATGGAAATCATTCTACTTCTTCGAACATGGCCTTATAAATATTCAGTAATTCTTCCTCCTGCTCTGAAGTCATGCCTTCCTCTAATATGTGATCGTCCAGAGTGCCGACATGGGAGGATACGATCTCTCCATCACTTAGTACAAATACATACGGAGAATATAAGGTCGGTTCCCCCTCATCGTTCGTTTCCAGATGCTCTTTTGCATATGCGACAAACTCTTCTCTGTCCTTCATATCATATATCTGGTTCCCCTGCTCGTCATACAGCGGCACATACCAGATTTCCTTTCCTGCCTCCATTGCCGCCTGATTCAAAATCGCCACCATGCTCTGACACCACTCGCACTCGGGAAATCCGATATAGTACAGCCTGTTCTCTTTCTGTTCGATACTGTTAAACACATCGGTAAAGGTCTTCTTTACATAGGCGGTCTCCTCTCCTTCCAAGGAAGGATATCCGCTGATATCTGATCCGGAAATGTTTTCTGTCACCTCCATTTTATCCATTATCTCTGCCAGATCCGGATCCTCTGTTTTGGCAGTGCAGCCTGTCAGGCACCACGCAAGACAAAGTAACAGGATCGCTGCTTTTTTCCTCATTTTTTCCTCCTGTCTCTACAGCCAGTATACAATAACATAAAATGCTAATATAATATACGGGCCAAACGCTATTTTATCTTTTCGTCCCTTTTTCCGGAGCACCAGCATCACAATGGACGCGGCTCCGGCAAGAATCACCGCAGAAAGTAAGACCAGCAAAATATTTTTCGCACCGCACAGCGCCCCTAAGATAGCCAGCAGCTTGATGTCTCCCATTCCCATGACCTCTTCTCTGCCGTGAAGATAGAATCCCAGAAGGGCGATGAGAAAGAGAATCCCTGATGCTGCCACGGTTCCGAGCAGCGGACTGAAAGGACTTGTGCTGTCATAGAACAGACTCACCTGTTCCTGACTTACGACCTGTAAAACCGCGGACGCTACAGCCACCGGCAAAAATGCCAGAAGAATTTTATTTGGAATGATGTAATGTCCAAAGTCAATTGCGGCAATCGGAATTAAAAACAACACAGTTGCCAGGGAGAGGACGAGCTCCCACATACTACTAGCGCGGGTCGCCGTAAGGACAAACAGCACCGCTGTCAGAAGTTCCACCAGAGAATACTGAATGGAAATCTTCTCCTTACAGTATCTGCATTTTCCCCTCAGAAAGATCTGGCTGAACACTGGGATCAAATCAAGAGGGGACAGCTTGTGCCCGCAGTTGGCGCAGTGGCTTGCCGGGAACGCCAGTCCCTCTTTTCTGGGGACCCGGTAAATAACAACGTTCAGAAAAGATCCCAGCACAAGTCCAAGCACCGCTAACACCACATAGAAAAGTACATTCTGCATCATATTCTCCTCCCTATACGTTTCCGATCATATCAAACATCGGAAGCATGATCGAGAGGAATACCAGTACAATGACCGCTCCTGCGATCACAAGCATCACAGGCTCGATCAGTTTGATCATGGCGTCGATCTCCCGGTCTGCCTCATCGTCAAAGAACGTGCTTGTCTTCTCAAAAACTTCCCCTAGAGAACCGGCTTTCTCACCTGCGGCAACCATGTTCAGAAGGATGCTCGGAAAAAAGTTCATCTTCTCCAGAGCGGAGGAGTATGTATATCCCAGGGAAACACTTTCCTTACATTCCTTAAACCGCTCCAGAACCACTCCGTTTGAGATCAGGGAATCAATGATGTCAAAGGACTGCATGAGACTGATCCCGCTGTTTAACAGGATACTCATGGAACGAGCAAATCTGGCTGTTACGACCTTGGTGTACACTCCACTGATCACCGGCAGGGAAATGGTAAGCCGGTCTACATGATATCTTCCTTTCTCCGTCTTTACATAAAACCGGATTCCGATGATGAGAAGCACCAGAAGCAGGGCCAGAAGCAGCCCATTTTGCCGAACAAAGTCACTGACATTGATCAGCATCTGTGTAATGAAGGGCAGATCCGCTCCCATTGAAACAAACATGTCCTGAAACTGCGGGACAATCCCATTCATGAGAAAGATTACAATAGCCACGATCATAACGCCCAGAATGATAGGGTAGGTGATCGCGCCCCGGATCTTGGACTGGAGCTTTCCCTCGCCTTCATAATAGTCCGCCACATCCTTGAGCACCCGGTCTACCTCTCCACTGAACTCTCCGACTTTCATCATGGAGACGAAAAAGTATTTAAACACCTTCTCGTGCTTTTCCATACATTCTGAAAGGGGTTTTCCGTACTGCATCTCTTCCGCAATTTCGTTGAGGATCGTCCTCATGGAATCCTTTTCTGTGTGTACCGCTATGGTGCGGATGCACTCATCCTGTGAAATTCCCGCATTGGAAAGAACCGAAAACTGACGGGAGAAAATAATAATATCCCTCAGTTTAATTTTTTCCTCAGAAAATTTGAATTTTGCAGGCTGAGAACAGGAAACCAAAAACAGACCTTTGGCATTCAAAAATTGTTCCAGTTCCTTTTTTGAGTTGCATTCATGCTCTCCATTGGTGTAGAACCCTTTTTCATCCATTGCCCGGTAGATATATTTTGCCATTTTCTATACTCCTCCTATTCCCGTCAAATTTCGGCTGACATATTCGCTGTCCTGCGCATACGAAATCGCCTCTGTCCGGTCAATCACGCGCAGTCTTGCAAGACGGATCAAATCATTATCCAGCAGCTGCATACCGATATCCACGCCGCTCTGGATACTGTTGCGGATCTGATGGGGCTTCCTCTCACGGATCAGGTTCTGAATCGCAGGAGTAGTTTTCATGATCTCACAGGACATGATACGTCCATTCCCATCCCCCCTTGGAATCAGCACCTGAGAAATAACTGCCTGCAGAACGGTCGCAAGCTGCTGGGCAATCTGATTCTGCTTTCCGCCCTCAAAGGTGTCAATGATACGGTCGACTGTCTTCGCCGCCCCGGTGGTATGCAGGGTAGAAAATACAAGATGCCCCGTCTCCGCCGCCGTCAACGCAGTCTGAATCGTCTCCGGATCACGCATCTCTCCTACAAGGATGATATCCGGGTCCTCTCGCATGGCTGCCCGGAGGGCATCGGCAAAACTGCCGGAATCCGCTCCCACTTCCCTCTGGTTTACAATCGCCTTATCGTGCTCATACAGATACTCCACCGGGTCCTCAATGGTGATAATATGACAGCGCTTGTTCCGGTTGATTTCGTTAATCATCGCCGCCAGTGTAGTGCTTTTCCCGCTTCCAGTGGGGCCTGTCACAAGGATCAGTCCCCGCTTTCTATCACAGAGCTCATCAAGCTGAGTGGGAAGATCCAGTTCCCGCATGGATTTGACCACATTCGGCAGAGCCCTGAGAGCCAGAGCGTAGCTTCCCCGCTCTTTATATATATTTAAACGATAACGTCCCAGACCCTCAACGCTGAAGGCAGCATCTATTTCCTTCTGGTCGAAGAACTGCGTATCACACAGCTCTTCCATTATGTATTGTGAAATTTCTTTCGTTATGTCCCGCGTCAGCATCGGAAAGCGGTCGCACTGCTGCAGCATTCCGTTAATGCGGAACACCGGATGAGCTTTCTCCACCAAATGAATATCACTGCTGTTAAATTCTCCCGCCATCTGCAGTATCTGGTGCAGCAACTCCTTAATCATCTATGTCTACCTCCTTAATTTCCTGCATAGAAGTCTCGCCTTTTAATATCGCTTTTTTCACGCTCTGAGCCAACGTCTGGTAGTCTCCCCGCTCCTCAAGTTTCACCGCGATCCTGGAGACCTCTTCCCCGCTTTGCAGCATATGCCCGATCTCCGGGGTGACATGGAGCACTTCGAATATGGCGAACCTGCCCTGATAGCCGGTATCATTGCAGCGGGCGCATCCTTTTGCCTTGTATAGAAAGACAGGATAGTCCACGCCCAGTGTTTTCTTCTCATCTTCACTTGCCAGGTACTTTTCTTTGCAGTATGGGCACAGACGCCGTATCAGACGCTGCGCCACCACTCCGCGAAGAGAGTCCGCCAGCAGATAAGATTCCACACCCATATTGAGCAGACGCCCCATACTGCTGACCGCGCTGTTGGTGTGGAGCGTGGAGAGCACAAGGTGTCCGGTAATACTTGCCCGAACGGCAATGTGCGCGGTCTCCTCGTCACGGATCTCTCCGATCATGATAATGTCCGGGTCCTGACGCAGAATGGCTTTAAGCGCCACCGGGAAGGTCATTCCCTGCTTCACGGAAACCTGCGTCTGGTTAAAGCCTTCGATCGTATACTCCACCGGATCTTCTACGGTCACGATCGCTGTTTCATCAGATTTTAAATGCTTAAGGAAGGAGTAAAGAGTCGTACTCTTACCGCTTCCGGTAGGTCCGGTAACGAGGATGATCCCATTGGTACGATCCAGCATGGATTTCACTTTTCCAAGGGATTCTTCATCAAATCCAAGCTCCTCAACCCCTTTATTCAGCGCGTTCTTTCTCAGCAGACGGATAACAAGCTTCTCTCCGAAAATATTCGGGATGGTTGAGAAACGCAGATCCGTGCCCACGTTATCCATCATGATCTCCAGACGTCCCTCCTGTGGGACACGGCGCTCCGCAATATCCATGCCGCCCATCAGCTTAAACCGGGTAATCAGCGCCGGAAAAACATTCATGGGAAGCCTCTGCTGTACGATCAGCCGCCCATCGATCCGATAGCGCACAGCCACGTTCCTCTCATAGGGCTCAATGTGAATATCGCTGGCGCCCTCGGTAATGGCTTTCGAGATAATGGAGTTGGTCAGCCGGATCGTGGGAGCGTCCGAAGTATCATCCAGAATGTTTGCCAGTATGGTTTCTTCCGGCCGCTTCTGCTGCTCCATTGCATCTTCCAGCCTCTCTATCGCCTCGGCGGACTCACTTTCCGCAGAATACAGGTTCAGCCTTTTGATGATCTGCTCCCGGTCAGCGACCCGCAGCACAAACTTCTTTTCCGTATAATAACGAAGCCGCTCCATCTCCGCGATCAACGTAGGATTGCTGACAGCAAGAACCAACTCCTTCTCTGTCTCCTGTAAGGGGATGATGCCAAGCTTTCGCATACTCTTTTGGGGAAACAGCTCCAAAAGCCCCTCATCAATCTCTGCAAGATCCAGATCTACGATTTCCAGACTGAAAATATGGCTGAATGCCTGCATCAGCCTGGAAACCGATATAATATTCAATTCCCGGAGAAGATCGTATTCCTCTGTGTCCCGCTTCTCCCCTTCTTCCTTCAACTGTTCAAAGGCGGCGTTTGTTATGTACTGGTGTTTCAGCAGCAGTCTGCCGATTGGATATGTCCTCATGACCTACACCAGACTTTCTGTATCTTCACTGATACGATAGGAATAAAACATCAGCGTACCCTGAAGAGAATACACATTCTCCTCACCGCTTGATCCGATTATGGAGAGATTCTTCGGAATTAAAATACGGGAGGAAGAGTAGAGCGTCTGTGAAAGTCTCAGCGCCTGGTCCTGAGAAATTTCATCCGCACTGAAGGTAACTTCCGTAACATCGAACTTCGTCTCCCTTGCCGCTGCTTCCGCCCCTTCTTCTGTGTTCATGTCAGCTGTCAATTGCTCCGCCGGCGCCGCTCCGGTATTAAAATACTGTGCATTTTCCACATACTCTGTTAAGCCCTTCTGGGAAATCATCGCACTGATCTCTGCTTTCTGAACCTGGGAGGAGGGGGTTACAGCGATGGAAGAGACGCTGACGCCGCTGGGGGCAAAGAGATCATTCAACACGATGAGAATCTCATTCTCCGTACGGTAGTTTGGATATTTATTTCCGACTTCCTCCAGCTGCCGCTGCATCTCCTGGATATGTTCTTCCGTTGCCTCCTGGTTGTCAATCAGGGCCTGTACCTCAATCCGCTCAGACTGAGACTGTCTGTATGTGTCCTGGGTCTGGCTCAGCTGCTCGTCCACTCTCGTAATAAGAAGGGCATTTGAAGCGTATCCGATGCCGATGGCGCCTATAAGCAGGAGAACGCCTTTTTCAATCTGCTTAAACTTCCGCTTCACCTTTTTATCTTTTTTCCGGTTTACCATGGATCCCAGAAGTTTTCCGACACCGCCGTCTTCCACCTCTTCCCGCTTTTGCTTAACAGACTCTAAAACGGACTGGAATACTTCCCCCGCATCCTTATTCATATCCTTCTTACTCACTTACCTGTACCTCCTCTTCCTGCGCCTGAGTATCGTCCTGCACTTCCGTCTGCGCATCGTCCTGTACTGCCTCGTCAGGCCTGTATTTATAAGTCACCTCTGCCCGGTATCCCATCTCTGACCTTGTGACATTGGTGTACGCACAATCCTCATAGCCGCTCAGCACCATCAACTCTACAAATCTGGAGACGTTGCTCAAATCATTGGTGTCGATCTGAAGGCGGATCGTATTGTCCTCCTCCTGGCTGATGGATACGACCTGCACTGAGCTGTACACCCCGGATACCTGGGAATATTCCTGATTCAGGTCAAATCTCGCCGCCTCGAAATAGCTCTCAAAATGATCCACTTCTTCCAGATCCGCCTGCAGCTGTCCCTCTTGCTCCGCCAGCGTTCTAACCTCTTCATTTGCCGTAAGGAACGCTTCATTCTCATCGATCTGCTGATCCATCTGCTGGATCTGGTAGAAATTCCAGCCTGCCAGACCGATTCTCGTCACCACGAACAGGCAGGCAACGATTCCAAGCCCCAGGACAAAGTTATCCAGATTAGTACGGTTATACTTGTCATTCTTCTCCAGCTCTGCCGACAGATCCAGATCGCTGAAATAGCTGTATTCATTATATGACGCCCCGATCCAGCGCTCCCCCGGCGCGCACCCCCACTCGCTGTACTCCTGTATCTTCCCTGTGTAGTATCTGGCCACATTCTGCTGGATCAGCTTCTTCTCCTTATCTGTCAGCTCCATTCCATCCACTAGTACATAGTCGATGGAGCTGTACCCGCCGTTTAAATCCACCATCATCATCGTACTGTTTAACAGTTTGCAGGCTCTCTGGATCAGCATATTCCTCTGATATTCTTCCGGACTCTGTTCTTCCTCAAGATACTTCCGGAACCGCTCAATACAGGTATTGAATTCCGTTTCTATCTCTGCCAGGACCTCGTTGACTTCCTCAAAAAACGCCGGATTCGCCGCTTTCATCCTGCTGTATATATTGGACAGCCCCTGAACCTTCTTCTTCAGCTTGGAGAAATAAGTAAATCCTCTCTTCTCGCAGTTTGGCACGAATTCAAAAGGCCTGTCACACAGATTGTGCAGCTCGATCACTTCTGTGACCGCTTCTTCCTTTGCCTCCTGCATCCGCTCCACGCCTTCCTGATGCTTTGCCGCATAGCGGTTCAAAAAGAAGGTGATTGTGCCCTGGAAATCCATCAGTTCATCCAGTTTTTTGGGGACAGATTCGTAGCTTTTCTGTACTGCCTCCACATCTGCATCTTCCATCTCCAGCTGCTCTTCAAAGGAGAATTCCGCGTCCTGACCGCCGTCTGCCGCAAACAGGTTGCTCTCATTCTCCCCTCTGGAGAATACCATTCCCCCTTCTGTAAAGAAATAAGTGCGCAGACCGCACACATTATTATCCATAATAATCCCGGTCGCCTTCTTGAGCTTCGGCTCTGCCAGAAGCGCGCTCTTATACAGAACATTTCCCATGTAGTCCACAGACTGCAGCTTCAGCCCCAGCTTTTTGGACAGATCATAGTATTCACCCAGGATCATCTTAGGAACAACGACACTGTATCCTTTGTAGCGCTGTCCTTCCATCCTTCTCAACTTGTAGCCAATATAGTTTTTGTCCTGGATCCCTACAAAACGTCCCGCCAGAACCTGGTGCACCGCCTGAGTCAGCTTGCCCTTTACATTGGGGATGGTGAAATCTACCACACTGATGTCACTGTGCCCTATAACAAAAATCGCGTTCTGAGCTTTCATCTTTTTCCGCTTCAGCGCAACCTCGATCTCATGTGCCAGGAGCGTAGCATCCAGAATTCTTCCGTCCGCGTAAGTCTTATTGGGATAATCCAGAGCGATCTGCTTCTTGATCTTGGGATCCCGCTTTCCATAAGTGGTCAGCCCGATATATAATTTGCTGTCTGTAAATACAAATGTATTAATCATTGTCTGTTCCTTCCTTTTTCTGTTCTTATGGTGTTGATTTTGCTGCCTGTTCTGATTTTAAGGCAAATTTCATACTCTCCGTATAGGTCGTTCCTCCTGCTGCCGTCGATTCCAGAACCAGCGTACAGCCAACAGATTTCGTCCCAATTTCCCAACTGACAGACCGTATGCCGCTTCCAAGCTCCACCTTAGGATTGGATGGATTTATCGAACTTCCGTATTCAAAACACATCGCCTTTTTATCTGGGTCCACATAATAAAAGACACAAAGGGGATTCCCGGACAAGTCCGTACCAACCTCAATACTAAGAGCCTTATCATCACTATTCGAGGCGGTATTCAGCGGATTATCCGTAAGCCCGAAACTCATGGAACGGTCGCTGCTTTTGACCAGTCTTTCCAGATGCTGGGTCACAAGCACAGCGCCTGCATGTTCTCTGTTCTCCTGCACAATCTCTTCATGCATATCAAAAGCAACCATCAGGGTACTGGTCATCGCAGTTATAAACACTCCCATGACAGCCATAACGACCGTCAGCTCAACAAGCGTAAATCCCATCTCACTTTTCCATATTTTCATGCCTTCCTTCACCGCCTCTCAAATGCCATGCTTGCCACATATGGATTGCTGTAAGTGACCGTCAGTGTATAAGCTGCAGGATCATAATCCTGCACGACTCTCTGGCTTGTCACCTTTCCGATCTCATCCATCAGCGCCTCGCTTTGCTCTTCGCTCAGGGTCACCGGCAGATCTCCCGGGTTTACCGCCTCAGAGCCGCTCGCGTCTACACAGACTCCAAAAGGAAATTTTCCATACATGGTATAGTATGTGATGAGCGCCTGATTTGCCTGCTCATTCAAGGTCTCCAGCGCCATATTTCTCTGCTCTTCCAGCCAGTAATTGGAACCGACTCCGATGACGCCCATGAGAATGGCTACCACAGCCAAAACGACTACTGTTTCCACCAGCGTAAATCCATCTTCCCGTCTTACCAAGAGTTACACCACCCTTCTGCCTCCGGACTGCAGACTCCGTCCACCTCTCCGGCGTTTTCTAATTCATTCCCCCTTACACTGTCAGAGGTCACAGCCCGGGATTCGAGTTCATCCCGGTCAACCCAGTACCGGTGCTGTATCGTCAGGTTCCCATCCAGAACTTTACAGAAATCTACCGCGGATATTTTATCAGGATCCGAAGGGTCTCCCTTTACGAGCCGATAGTACGAGTCCCCCGCCACCGCGTCCGTATAGGCGGGCAGCGCCGTTTTCAGCTGTTCTTTACATTCCTCTTCCCGCAGCGTCCCTTTGGACATCAGACAACTAAAGACGGTATCCGCCCCGAGCTGGGCGTCAGTCCTCGCCCCCGCGATCTTATTGGATTCAATGATTCCCGTGTAGTTCATTATTCCTAAAATAAGTAAAACTCCAAGGATGCTGATGACCACTGCCGTCTCAGCGAGCGTAAAGCCTGATTCTTTCGTTATTTTCACTTTCTTCACCCTCCCATTGTTACACACCTCATTGGAGGCTTAATTATTTCAGAAAAAAGAATGGAGAAAACTTTCCCCATTCTTTTGTTGTTGTAGGTTTTAAATTGGTTTAAATCAAATGGAGTAATTACTGTACCTTCAAAGCTCCCTCTTTCTGCAGATCGTCACATGCATCAGATCCAGAGCATAACATTTCACCAGCCGCGCCTCCATAGCTAGTACCCGAACCAGAACCCGTTGTTGATACAATTGTACCAGTTGTGATATCCAGTGTAGCTTTAAATGTCATATTGCCTTTAGTCACCTCATATGTAAAAGCCTTACCATCAGCGTTACCAGTTACTGTACCATCACTTTTTACCGCAGTCCTCATTCTTTCCTCTGCAACAGTCTGCTGAAAACCACTGTTGTCTCTAGCTGTGGCAGACACATAGTAAGAATATCCCGCTGTCAGAGCATTCTTTACCTGCGAAGCCGCAGATACTGCCTGTGCCTGTGCTGTGTAGCCTGTGAACTGCGGCAGAAGAATGGCGATCAGGATTGCCAGTACACCAACTACTACCATAAGCTCCATCAATGTGAAACCAGATTCACTTTTGAAATTCATTTTCTTCATTTTTTTCTTCATCCTCCTAATATACTCTTTCTGTTTTTATAGGGAACTCCGCATTCCAAGACATATACATACAATTCTTTTATCGAAATATTATTGATATGTAAGCACATTTGTTGTATAATGAATCACGTTATTATACAACGTTTCGGAATCGTTCGGATATGACACATCAAGTCCGGCATAACTGTATTTCGGAAATGTAAATAACACTTCTATGTCAGTGGTTATCTGATTACTAGACTCCGGCAATTTGTAAGATGCGTCCATAGTAATCTTCAGATAACTGCTGGCACTGATATCCACTTCATTTCTTTTTGAATGTTTTGACGCTAAATTATCATAGGAATCTCTAAAGTCATATGCAGGATCTGATTTCACCTCGAGTTTGCTGCTTCCGTCTCCCGCACCATTCAGATAAATCGGATCACTCGTGATCAACTCTCCTGTTCTGGAGGAGAAGCTGTACAGATACGCGCCGCCGCCAACCGGCAAAGGCGCACTCCCTGTTCGATGCGCAAGCATATGCGCAAAAAGCATATCCGCAATCTTGTTCATCGTATCTACGTTTCCAATTGCCCCCAGATAGTCCTGCTGGATTCTAGCTTGGAACCCATTGTCGACCAGCGCTCTCAGACTGGCATCAAATTCCGGTTTCACACCACTGTCGAAGCCCATATTATCACTTGCCTGATAATATTCCTGAACCAGATAATACCTTGTCAGCTCGTCAGTCTGCAGCACGATGCCTTTGATCGTTTTATCCAGACTAGCATTGAGATTCTCCACTTCACTGGTTTCCCGGCTGTTTTCAGATACTCTTCTTGCCACCGCAATACGGTTAACGGTAGTCAGAGAAATAATGGTGACCAGAAAAATCATCACTGTTAGCATGACTACAGAGAATGCCAATACGCTCCCTTCCTCATTCGCCAGATTATACTTTTTCTGTTTCATTGCACCTCCCTTATACTCTTATCCTCCTTGTCCATATTTGTGTCATTTCCCTGTCGATCTTATCGACAATGCAATTCTACCATTTTCGCCAACGAATGCAACCCTTTCTTGTCATAGTTCCCTTTTTAAATGTTTATATTTTTTCGATCATCCAAAAAGGATATTCGGTAAATATCGACAATGTTCACACCACTTAATGCGCGATTTTCTATGTATGTTTTTATAGGACAATCCTAGAGCCAGCTTCACATGTATAGTCACTAACATGGAATACACACCCTTCACCCTGCCACTATTATATGTATGCAAGTTATTATAAGATTTTTTCTCCGTTCTCATCGTAACCGCCAACGATTAGCTTTTCAATTATAATTCCTTCTCCGCCCAGCCCTTCAGTTCCTCTGCCGGAACTGTCCCACTGCTGACATTTTCCCTTCGCGGCCGGAAAATAGACATGCTCACTTCACAGATGCCGTACAGTCTGCCATAAACATCCAGGGTGCCCACTGTTCAATTAGTACCAGCGGATCGGCACACTCCTTCCTAGACGTGCAGTTCAGCCGCCGGTGGGATCTGGAAGGGGTCAGTAGGGCATGGCTTCTTTAGACGTTCTTTGATCCTCCTTCATTTCTTCCAGAACCCCTGCTCTCCATCCAACACCTCCGCTTCGATATCCTACAGTCCCATCCCTAAGCTCGCTTCCGGATACGCCCCAGAGTCAGAAGATATACCTGGGTGTACCCTCCAAGGAGGAACTTCACGATCATCACAGGCAGACGCCGCTACGCCCCTTTGAGGATACAGGTTTTCTGTCCGGGTCAGAGACATTGATCGTGATTCTGTGTTTCAATGCCATATTGACACCTCACTTTCCGTAAGGCCCTCTCCCCTACATGTCACAGGCGAAAGGAAACTGCGAAATTTTAGCCCATCAACCGCTTTCCTTGTGTTTATTCCGATCGAATCTGCCCATCTGCGGAAACGGTCGCCGTTCCATTCCAGATACTTCTGATGATCCGGCGGCATATGGTCCGTTGGGAATACAACGAAATTTGTTTCCTACAAGGAGTTCAAGCCTCTGATGGCTGATCTGAAGCGTTTATATGCGGCTGCGACAGAAGAAACCGCATTGGCGGAACTGGACAGTTTTGACGAGAAATAGAACGGGAAATACCCGAAAATAACGAAATCATGGAAGGACAACTGGGCAAATCTTTCCACCTATTTCAAGTATCCGGAAGCAGTTCGACGCTTGATCTATACAACCAATACAATCGACGGATTTAACCGTCAGCTGCAGAAGGTCACAAAATCCAAGACGGTGTGCCCTTCCGACGAGAGTCTCCTGAAAATGCTGTATCTAGCCATGATAGATATCACGAAGAAATGGACTGGTCACCGTCAAGATTGGGGCCAGATCCATTTGCAGCTGGAGATATTTTTTGAAGAAAGGTTGTCCGGATTATAAGCAGCGGCAGGGCTAAGAGGGCTGACCTGGCCAGCTCTGCTTGACATGCCTGGAAACTGCATTATAATACAAGCAAGGGCAGAACCTCAAAAATTGGCTCTGCCCAAAGTAACTAATAACATATCTTACATCAGTTTTTCCAGTTTACACAAAACTTGAAACGGTCTCACAAATGAGAATACTAATGGTCTGTTACGCGAATATTTGCCAAAACACTGCGACATTTCTCCTGTGCCAGATGATTTGATCGCTGCCTTTGTTCACCGCCTCAACCTCAGGCCCCGCAAATGTTTAGGCTGGCGTTCCCCATTCGAAGTCTTTTACCACGATGTGTTGCACTTGACTTGACAATGTGCCTTTACATATTTTTCATCTTTACAATTATTATCCCATATATTTTTAGCAAACTCATATTGACCTATTAGCAACCTTGCAGCTTCTTCATAACTTATAGCTCCATCTTTCTCGTCCCCAGTTTCAATACATCTTACTCTATATGGTCTATGCGGATTAGTTGATTTTATTTCCTTGAATGTATATCCATCAACCTTAAATTGATTTTCCATAACTATCCTCCATATTTTTCTTTTTATATTCCAAAAGCATCTTTAATTTTATCAACAATACCAGATTCTTTATTCACATATTTTTCAAAATCTTCTGCAATTTCTTCAATGCACTCTATAATTCCACTGGTCTGATATGATATATCCTCGTCGCAAGATTCACCTATACCACCATCATCATCAAAATCAACAAAACCATATGTGATTTCTATATTTCCTGTGGCACATTTTTCCCCAGCACACCATACAGCCATATTCAACCAATCAATATCACCATTTCCACAACTCAGATACAATTCATCCATTGTCAATCTGTATTCTTCCTTTTCAAGTCCATAAATAGTAATATTGTCTCCATATTCAATACTATCTGGCAAAGAAGTATTTACATCTGAGTAATCATTAGAATTTGCTTTTTGTTCTATCCAATCAATAATTTCTCGAATTCCTGAAATATCATTGAAAACTGGTGTTTCATCTAAATCCCCCATTAAATCATTCCATTTTTCTATAAACTCGGCAATTTCTTCTGCTTCAACTGAACATACGTGATCTTGCAATTCTTCTGTGTAAAAGTATTCAATATCCTCCAACTCAGAAAAACAGTTATTTATTCGCTCAAACAACTCTTTTAATTGCTCCACGAATTGAGATTCATAAAATGACTCCAAAAACTCACTTTCAAAACTACCTAATGCAGTAAGTCCTACCGACTCACGTTCCAAGTCCTCAACCTCTGCATATAATTGCTCCATATCCATTTCTTCTTGTTCTTGCATCTCTTTTTCAAATTCTTCTTTTAGATTTGCATTATTTACTTCTTGCTTTAATTCCACTCCAATCAGTTCTCCAAAGGAAGTAATATATTTAACCTTTTCATCCAATCCTGTTTTCTTCAAGTCTTCACATATATCTTCATGCAGTTCTTTTTTTTGATTTCTCTTTGAAAAATCAGACGTATTTCCTGTAACAAAGGTAATAGTATCACTCTCTTCCAAAGTAATATAATCCAAAAGGTGAACCAATGTCTCCACAATTAAACCATCTGCATATGACTCCTTCTTTTCATAATGAAATGGAGCTCGCTTATAAATACGCCTTTGTAAACATAAAGACCGTAACTGTTCCGTATCCTCAACAATAATGGAATTTGGATGTTCAAAAATCTTCTTTATTGTTGCTTTTATTCCTCTCAAATAATCAGCTTTATTGCTTTCATATTTTGTATAAAGTTCTGTTAACTGCTTTCTTGAATTACTTTTATACTCTTTAATTTCTAAACCATCTATTTCATATCCATTGATTCCATATATATCTTCCAATGAGTTTATTGCTGTCTTTATTTTCTTTCCCACTTCTGCTAACTGTTCTTCAAGGTGTTTATTAGTTTCATGCACTACAATCGCAGGAACAATTAGTTTAATTTCATCAAAATCCAACAGCTTAATAAATGATTCTACCAACTTACCCGAAACATTGTGTTTACGATCTATAATCATATCTATAAAAATGTTTGTATCCATCATCACATAACGCATAAATATTGCCTCCTTGTCTAATGGATATTATCTGTCTCTTATACACATCTGACGCTGCCGACGATAAGGCTCGTGTA
>ERZ1090864.323-NODE-323-length-27182-cov-19.844104_pt1 | contig 27182 bp, 22 predicted proteins | sample MGYA00478479_ERZ1090864 | MGnify/ENA primary metagenome ERZ1090864 (study PRJEB33644, sample SAMEA5815743) | chicken gut metagenome | biome: Chicken; feature: Gastrointestinal Tract; material: Caecum | place: Ireland | collected 2019-01-01 | study: A study of the...
ATTGTAGGATTACAATACATGTGTTACAACTGAATATTTAAAAAGCGAGGATAGCCTCTTTTGTGTTATATTTGAATCGCCAAACCCAAAATACTAACAAAGGAGTTCCTCGCATGGCAAGTATAACACAAGATATGAGATACCGTCTATCACTTATTAACTACGCAAACCGTTATGGGGTTTCCAAAGCTGCGGTAAAATATAAAACCAACCGTCAGTATATTTATCGTTGGAAAAACCGTTACGATGGTTCCTGGGATTCCCTGCGCGATCGTTCCAAACGTCCTCATTCCCATCCAAATCAGCATACTCCTGAAGAGATCAAGCTGATCCAGGATATGCGCAGACGTAATCCCCATGCCGGACTGGTTGTTTTCTGGGTGAAACTCATGCAACGTGGCTATAAGCGCTCTATTCCTGGCCTCTGCCGCTTCCTTAAGAAGCAGGGAATTATAGCGGATAAACTTCCCAACCCCAAGTATGTTCCCAAACCTTATGAGCAAATGTCATATCCCGGACAACGGATACAGATCGATGTAAAGTTTGTTCCTTCCTGCTGTCCGGTCAATAAGGCGAAGGGTAAAAAGTTCTATCAGTATACCGCCATTGATGAATACTCCCGCTGGCGTTATGTGGAAGCCTTTGAGGAACACAGCACCTATTCTTCCGCACGTTTCCTTGAGCATCTGATCCGGCGTTTCCCTATGCCCATTGAATGTGTCCAGACTGACAACGGTATGGAATTCACAAAGCGGTTTTCCACTTCCGGCAAGGAGACATTGACCTTATTCCAGCGGGTCTTAAAAGAGCATGGCATCCGCCATAAACTGATCCGCCCATTTACGCCCAGGCATAATGGAAAAGTGGAACGCAGCCATCGCAAAGATAATGAACGGTTTTATGCTTCTCATACTTTTTATTCCTTTGAGGACTTTTCGCGACAGCTCCAGGTCTATAACCGCAGGGACTATAACCTGTTTCCTATGAGACCTTTGGGCTGGAAAGCTCCACAGACTGTCTTGAAGGAATTTATTCAGCAGGTGTAACATATGTTTGACAAACCTACATTTTATACAATACAGACATTTTATATCATACGGCCCTGATGCTGCCCTTTTCTTTTTTTATATGAGGCTCTGTGTTTCCCGGAGGCTTCCGAAGCTGAAACAGACCGGGAAGGGAAGCAAGGGCGTCAGTTTCTTACATCCCCCGCTCCCGGCGGCATTTGCCTGTCCGGGAGCGGGGATTCCGGTTTTGAAGGATGGGACCGGATTTTAATAGTATTTTACCGTTACGTTCCGTCCCATTTTTTCCGCCGCGGCAATGAGCTGCTCCACCAGATTCTGTCTCATGCTCAGGTCAAAGTTCAGGTCGGATTCCAAATGCGCCTGATTCACCGCCGTGCCTACAAAGAGATTCAGCTCCGTGCATTCTTCTATCAGCATTTTCGCCAGCCGGGAAGCTCCGTTGTCAGCATCCAGTTTATCAAAAAATTCTGCGTCAAATTCATCGTTCACATATTTTTTCAGTATCTTCAGGCATTTACCCAGCGTCAGCACGCCCTCTGTCACAAGGTCGATGCCCTCCAGCATCGCCGTTGGCGGCACGTCCGGGTTCCGGCTATCCGTCTTTGTCACGATCTCACGTCCCAGGACTCGTGCCACGATATTTGCGCTTGTACCGCCCGCCACCACTTTCTTTCCCTCTGTGTGCATAAACTCATGGACCATACGCTCATCGTCTTCCTTTGACTTCGGGGGGCCGGTAAAAATATTGACTACCCTGCGGTCGATCACCCTTGCCACTGCGACCGTGGTGTCGTCGCCGGGTTTTTCTTCATACAGTTCATCGCACGCCTGGCTCAACATAACGGCGAGCCGGGAAGCGGACATGGTCTTTTTGGTGCATTTCAAAGTGTATTCCGCCATTGCCTCCCAGGTCCACCCCTGAAGGTTCAGTATGGATCCTGCTCCCGCATAGATGACTCCGTCGCTCATCAGCACAAAGCAGTCGTTCTTCTTCACCTGAAACCGGTATTCATGAATCTTTTTTCCCTCGATCTCCCGCGTTTCATAAGGATAGTTGACAATCCTTCCGTCGCGGATAAAGACACAGGAGGGATTGTCGAACTCCACCAGATACGCCTCTCCGCTGTGGAAGATCTGGAGAATGGAAAATGTGGCGTACGCAACTTTTCTCACCTTGCAGATGGGCAGTGTTTTTGCGATGGTCTCCACACAGGACTCAATCGTCGCTCCTTCATAGAGCATGGTCCCCAGTATCTTGGAGGTGAGCGTTGCCAGGATATTTGCCTTGACGCCGCTCCCCATGCCATCGGCAAGTATCATGATGTCAGAGTCTTCTGTCTTGATGATCTCCACCTTGTCCCCGCAGAGCTCCTCATGATGCTTATTCAGGCTTTTCCATGCCACGTCTATACTTACACTCATAGTCACGCCTCCTCGTTCAAGATGGAATCTCTGAGCTTTGTAAGCGTTACTTTTGTCTCTGCTGTCGTCTCCCCGAGAAGTCCGGCGATCTCCTGTGCCACCATCATCTGTTTTTCAATGACTTTCTGCGCCATCTCCACGGTCTCTACCTTTAGGTTGTAATGCTGTTCTTTTATCTTTTCCTCCCTGGTCACATCCTGGAAAGTGACGAGCACCGCGTCCAGGTTCTCGATGTAGACGATCGTCTCTTCCGCCACCATCCTGCCGTTCTCCAGTTGGATTTTCTTGTGAAACACAGGCTCTCTTGTGAGGAGCGCGGTTTCAATATCTTCCGACTCGATAAACTCAAATATGTATCTCTGGACCGCCTCTTCATGCCCCACGCCGAGAAGCTCCTGCCCTTTTCTGTTGCAGTCCAGTATGCGCATATCATTTCCGATAACGAAGATCATGTTGGGCGTCACATCCATGACCACATTTGACATGGACTCCGCCTGTGCCAGCGCATACGGCATGCACATGGACAGCTCCGCCTTGCCCTCGAATACCGCGGTGGCTTTCTCCCTGCATGTAGAGTATCCGCATGCGCCGCAGTTGAGTTCATCTTCCGGCGAATATTTCCCTGTGGACCGGAGTATCCGTCTGATCTGTTCTTCCGACGGTACGATATCGGACAGGCTGTGATCGCCGAACTCTTTTGCCAGCTCCTCTGTACTCATATCCGGCAGGTTCCTTGCCGCTTTGTAGGACACCACATTCTCTATCTTTACCTTTGTCTTTACATAGGAGGTGTTCCAGTGCGCCGACGCCGGCCCCCTGGCACATCCGCCCTCGCACACATTTGCCTCGATAAAGCAGTGATCCAGTTCTCCTTTCCGAAGGCACTCCAGCATCTCCATACAGTTCTCAAGTCCGTCCACAAATACCTTATGATAGCTGTCCGCCTCCTCTTCTGTTATGACGGACTGGATCACGCCTCCGCTGACCGGATAGAGGCGGTTGATCTTCGGATCGGGATTTCCCATAGGCTTATCCTCGCAGGCATGAAGGTCGATCCCTTCCTCCCGGAACCAGTCTGCCAGCTCTTCAAATGTCAGTATGGCGTCGACAGCCCCGAACACTCTGTCATCCCCAATGGCCTCCTGCTTCTTGGCAATACAGGGTCCCAGGAACACGACCTTTACGTCCGGCCCATATATTTTCTTGATATACCGCCCATGAGCCACCATGGGGGATACGACCGGCGCCATCAGCTTCGCGCAGTCCGGATAATATTTCTCGACCAGATCGTTCACGCTGGGACAGCAGGTGGTGATAATATTCGGCATCTTATTCTCCCGCACCAGTTTTTTGTACTCGTTCGTCACGAGCGCCGCGCCCTCCGCTGTTTCCCGCACTTCCCAGAATCCCAGTCTCTGAAGAGCGTCCACGACCTGACCCGGCGCGTCAAACTCCAGCACGCCCGCATAGGATGGAGCGATGGATATGACAGTCCTTAACCTCTGGCGCAGATAACCCTTCACGCGCTCCATATCGCTTGCGAATGTCTTTGCGTTCTGAGGACAGACCTCAAGGCAGCGCCCACAGTTGATGCAGTGATCGACCATGATCCGCGCCTGCTCATCCCTGACTGAGATTGCTTTTACAGCGCAGTTGCGCACACATTTGTAACAGTGACGGCATTTGGCATCCTTAAAGTCAATGACTTTCATCCCGAAAACCTCCTTGTTTTCTTCTTCGTTTCTCTATTGATCTTATTTTACCAGAGCGAAATGGGAATATCCAGATGCGATTTTATGGTCCTGCATTTTCATACGGTTTCCCAATTCACAAAAAATTTCAGCGCGGAGAGGGCGGGGCCAAAGCCGCCCTTATCTCCGCGCTGAATACATTTTAAACACACTGTCCTGCCGTTTTCGGACATTTGCTCTGTCCTGTGTCCTCCCCGGCAGATTCGGATCTTACTCCGCTATGAATTTACAAGCCGCCAGCGCCGCCACCGCTCCGTCAGCCGCGGCCGTGGTGAGCTGTCTCACTTCTTTTGTCCGGCAGTCCCCGGCAGCGAATATTCCCGGATGGGATGTGACGCAGTCCTCTGCCGCCAGGATAAAACCGTCCCCATCCAATTTCACCACATCCACGAAGATTTCATTTTTCGGGATCTGGCCCACTGCGATGAACACGCCGGACACGTCCAGCTTAAATTCTTCTCCGGTCTTTTTGTTATTAAGAGTCAGTCCTTCCACGCTCTGATCCCCGATGATCTCTTTTACCGTAGCGCTTAGGACAAACTCTACGTTTTCTTTTCCCGAAAGCCGCTTTACGATACTGTCCTCTCCCCGGAATTCATCCCTGCGGTGGATGAGATAGACTTTCCTACAGTAATTGGAGAGAAATTCCGCGTCCTGGAGCGCTGTGCTCCCGCCTCCTACCACGGCAACATCTCTCCCCCGGAAAAACATGCCGTCACATGTAGCGCAGTAAGAAACCCCCGCTCCTGTGAGACGTTCTTCGTTTGGAACGCCCAGATGTCTGTGAGTCACCCCTGTTGCCAAAATGACGCTGCGGCACGGATATTCTTTGCCTGCGGTCTCGATCACTTTCCCGCTTCCGTCCTCCCGGATACCTGTCACCTGCTCCATAGCGGTCTCTGCTCCAAGCTTCACTGCCTGATCCAGCAGGTTCATGGAAAATTCGCTCCCGCTCACGCTGGCGATCCCCGGATAGTTCTCTACATTTGAGGACGAGGTGATCTGTCCGCCAAACGCGCCGCCCTCGATGATAATCGTCTTTTTCCCTGCTCGCTGCCCATAAATGGCAGCCGTCATTCCGGCGGTCCCGCCGCCGATGATTCCGATATCGTACATATTTTTTCAGCCTTCCTTTTCTGCATAATTTTTTATATTGGATGCATTTGCCAGTTTGGTCACCTGACCGTCTTTTACCATGACCAGGGTCGGCGCCTGCATGACCCCATATTTTTCTGCCAGCTCCATATTTTCCTCCGCGTCCACCAGCTCATACGGAATATGAGCCTTCTCAAGAGAATTTGTGGCTATGCGGCAGTTCGCACACGTCTTGGTAGTAAAGAGCAGTGTCTTTGTCTCGCTGTCGTCCACAGAAGCTTTTTCCGCCTCCTCCGCCGCTGCCTGTGTCCTTGGGCGCATGTGGGAATTGGTGATGTCGTACACTTTGCGCTCTTTAAATTCCTGAGTCTTGCCGTCATTCCAGTTCTTGACCGGACGGTAGTATCCTGTGATCCGACTGTAAACCTCCGCTTCCTCGCCGCAGTATGGGCATTTGAACTGCTCTCCCGACAGATAGCCGTGGTTCCTGCATATCGAATATGTGGGCGACATTGTATAGTATGGGAGCCTGTAGTTTTCCGCGATCTTCCTTACGAGAGACGCCGCGGACTTCCAGCCGGATAGCTTCTCGCCGAGGAATGTATGGAATACTGTCCCTGATGTATATAATGTCTGAAGTCCGTCCTGGATATCCAGAGCTTCGAACACGTCGTCCGTATACCCCACCGGAAGATGGGAGCTGTTGGTGTAATAGGGCGTCCCATTCTTCTCCGCCGCCGTGATAATGTCCGGGAACTGAGCCACGTCATGTTTTGCCAGACGGTAGGTGGTGGACTCTGCCGGAGTAGCTTCCAGATTGTAGAGGTCACCGTATTGCTCCTGATAGTCTGACAGCCGCTCTCTCATATGGTTCAGCACTTCTTTTGTAAACTCCTGGGCTTCCTCATGGGTGAGGTCCCGGCGGAGCCATTTCGCATTGAGGCACGCCTCGTTCATGCCGATGAGCCCGATGGTCGAGAAATGATTCGCAAATGTTCCCAGGTATCTCTTTGTGTAGGGATACAGCCCCTCATCGAGCAGTTTCGTGATAACGGTCCTCTTAATATGCAGCGAACGCGCCGAAAGGTCCATCAGGCGGTCCAGCCTTTTATAAAATTCTTCCTTATTTTCCGACAGATATGCGATCCTCGGCATATTGACCGTAACTACGCCGACAGAGCCTGTGCTCTCCCCGCTTCCGAAGAAGCCGCCGGATTTCTTTCTTAACTCCCTTAAGTCAAGACGCAGACGGCAGCACATGCTGCGCACGTCGCTCGGCTCCATGTCGCTGTTGATATAATTTGAAAAATACGGAGTGCCGTATTTTGCCGTCATTTCAAAGAGCAGCTTATTGTTCTCTGTCTCAGACCAGTCAAAGTCTCTGGTGATGGAATAGGTCGGGATGGGATACTGGAAGCCGCGTCCCTCCGCGTCTCCCTCGATCATCGTCTCGATGAACGCACGGTTTATCATATCCATCTCTTCCCTGCAGTCGCCGTAAGTGAAATCCATCTCTTTCCCGCCCACGATCGCCGGGAGGGCTTTCAGATCATCAGGAACCGTCCAGTCCAGAGTAATGTTGGTAAACGGAGCCTGTGTCCCCCAGCGGGACGGAATGTTCACTCCGTAGACAAAGGACTCGATGCATTTCTTCACCTCAGGATAAGTCAGGCAGTCCGCCTTAACGAAGGGAGCCAGACAAGTGTCAAATGAGGAGAACGCCTGGGCGCCTGCCCATTCATTCTGCATGATGCCGAGAAAATTCACCATCTGGTTGCAGAGCACGCTCAGATGCTTTGCCGGAGCGGATGTGATCCTGCCCGGGATACCGCCCAGTCCTTCCTGGATGAGCTGCTTTAATGACCAGCCCGCGCAGTAGCCTGTGAGCATGGACAGGTCGTGGATATGGATGTCCGCGTTTTTGTGGGCCCTGCCTATCTCTTCGTCGTAAATCTCAGAGAGCCAGTAATTGGCCGTGATCGCTCCTGAGTTGCTCAGGATCAGACCGCCCACGGAGTAAGTGACCGTGGAATTTTCCTTTACGCGCCAGTCCGTAACCTTGACATAGCCGTCCACGATCTCCTTATAGTCCAGAAGCGTGGAGTTGAGATTGCGTATCTTCTCCCTCTGCTTCCTGTACAGGATATAGCCTTTCGCCACGTCATCATAGCCCGCCTGGATCAGGACGGACTCCACGCTGTCCTGGATATCTTCCACTGAGATGAGCTCATCCTTTATCTTGGGCTCAAATACTGCCGTCACCTTCAGGGCAAGCAGATCGATGATATCCTGGTTGTAGTTTCTTTCCCGGGCTTCAAATGCTTTTCTGATCGCCTCGCTGATCTTGGTCAGATTAAATTCCGCGATCTTGCCGTCTCTTTTTTTGACCTGATACATCGCTTTATCCCCCTTCCTTCGATCTGTCCTCTGAACCCTATTCTATCATCTTGGAAGAGTGAACGCAAGACATAAACACCAATATCTAGATTTTATTTCAAGTTTTATCCACTAGATATTGGTGTTTTGTTTTTCTCTATCCTGCCGCCCCGCGCTTTAATCCATCCCGCGCAGCTCTGCGGCCGGAATATATTTTCTCACGATTTCCAGCGCCTGTTCCATGATCTCCTTCGTATAGGCTCGCAGCCCCGGCCGTATCAGATCGCCGGAGTCCACAAACCCCTGGAGATAATACTGATCCGCTCCTTTCAGCCACTGTCCGATCGCCTCAAAATCCTCCCGCTTGTGGAACTCCCGCACGACCGTGGTCCGAAACTCATACGGCACGGTACCCGAAAGCAGATGCTCCACGCTCTGAAAAATATTGGACATGTCATAGCCGTCAATGCCGATCGTCATCCCATATTTCCCGGGAGCGTTCTTGATATCCATCGCCACATAGTCCACCAGACCGGATTCTGTCAGTGTTTTCAGCCGCTCTGCATTGCTGCCGTTGGTATCCAGCTTGACCTCATATCCCATGTCCTTTACCTCACGGATAAAACTGTCCAGCTCCGGCGCCAGCAGAGGCTCGCCCCCGGTAACGCACACGCCGTCCAGGACGCCTCTGCGCTTCTCCAGAAACGACAGGACCTCTTCTCCGGGTATATTCCGGGACGGATCCACATGGGTCACGAGCGACGCATTGTGGCAGAAAGGACAGCGGAAATTACACCCCGCAAGAAACACGGTGCATGCCACCCTGCCCGGAAAATCTAAAAGTGTGACCTTCTGCAGTCCCTGTATATTCATTCTCTTTTCCTCTCAAAACCGCTCAAAGGATAACAATCTGTCCTTTCAGCTTACAGTCCGCCCTTTCGATTTACAGTCTGCTCACAGTCTGCGCGACACATCAGCGCAGGCCCGCATTGCCTCGATGACCGCGCTCCGGAAGCCTTTTTCTTCCAGCACGCGGACAGCCTCGATCGTCGTCCCCCCGGGGGAGCATACCATGTCTTTCAGCTCGCCCGGATGCTTTCCTGTCTCCATCACCATCTTCGCGCTGCCGTAAACCGCCTGGGCCGCGAACTCATAAGCCTGGGCTCTTGGCATCCCCTCCGCCACCGCGGCGTCTGCCATTGCCTCGATAAACAGGAATACATATGCCGGCGCACTGCCGCTGACCGCCACGACAGCGTCGATCAGGTGCTCAGGCACGAGCCGGACTTTTCCAAACGAGCTTAAAAGCCTCAGCGCATATGCCTTTTCTTCCTCTGTCACATGCCGGTTCACACATGCGGCAGTCATGCCTTCCCCTACCAGGGCCGGCGTGTTCGGCATGGTCCGCACGAGTTTCACCGGTCTCCCAAACTGTTCCTCCAGCCAGGCCAGCGCCTTTCCCGGAGCGATCGTAATGATCAGCTGGTCATCCCGGACACAGTCCCTTATCTCTGCAATGGCGTCCGCGTAATACTGCGGCTTCACCGACAGGATAAGCACTTCCGAGTCCGCAGCTTTCCTGTTGTCTTCCGTCACTTCTATTCCGTATGCTTCTTTTGTCCTCTCCCTTCCGGCTTCTGAAATATCCGCGCCGATGATCTCTTCCGAACGAAAAATCTGATCCCTGATAATTCCGCCCATAATGGCTCCCGCCATATTTCCTGTTCCGATAAATCCCAATTTCATCATAGCTTTTCTCCTTCTTTCCAAAGGGAGCGCGCCCCTTTGAGCAATATCATCAGACAATTTACATCTTCACTATAAATTCCCGCTCTTCTTCCAGGGGGAGCTCTTTTGCATCCATCCACTCGATGGAGATAAAATGTCCTCCGTTCAGTCCTGTCAGCAGCTTGTTGATGAGGGCTTCCCTTCCCTGCACTTCCATTGTGACTGTGCCCTCGGTGTCATTGCGCACCCAGCCGGTCAGTCCAAGAGACCGGGCAAGGTATTTCGCGGTATAGCGGAATCCTACACCCTGGACCCGTCCGTAAAATACGATATGTTTTCTCACTTCTGCCATATGTACATCCTCTCAAACACAGGCAGGCCCTGTCAGCCTGTTTTTCATATCAATAGTATCATCCTCCGCTATTTTAGCACATTTTTATCCCGAATTCACCCACAATGTTTCATATCCTCGTCTGCTTGCAAATCAAATACGAATAAATTATAATATAGTATCATTAAATCTTAGGGAGGGTGACCGCCATGTGGAAAAGGACTGAGCTGAAGGAAAAAGCCCGCGCGACTATGAAACAGAGCTACTGGAAGATCATTTCCGTCTGCTTTATCATCGCCCTGATGACCACGGCCTACCCTGTTTCAACGACGTTTATCAACCTGCGGATCGCCCCCGATGTACACCAGTATTCGAACGCCGCGTTCACCTTTGACCTTTCGAATTCAGCAGTGATCACTCAGACTGTCAGCCATTTTCTGGAGAATACGGCTCTGCCCGGCCTGCCCGGACACATTATCTCCAGCGCCGGCCAGCTTGCCATTGATATGTATTCCACGCCTGTCTCTATATTTTTCGCTGCACTGAGGACTGTCAATGCCTTTCTCTATGAATCGCCTGGCATCGGTCTGGCCTTCACGGCAGCCGGACTCCTTCTGGTTTTCGTGTACCAGATATTCATCAGCAATCTCCTCCAGATAGGGGAGAAACGTTTTTTTCTGGAGAATCACAGCTATAGACAGACACAGATCTCCAAGATATTTTTTCTCTTCAAGCTGCGCTGTCTTCTCCGTCCCGCCTGGGTAATGTTCTGCCGGTCTCTTTTTCAGTTTCTCTGGAATCTGACCATTATCGGAGGCATCATCAAACATTATGAATACAGTATGATCCCATTCATCCTTGCCGAAAATCCCCGGATCAGCCGCAGGGACGCGTTCTTCCTCTCCAGACAGCTTACGGCGCGGAATAAATGGAGGCTGTTCCTTCTGGACGTATCGTTCGCGGGCTGGGAGATCCTGTCCTTTCTTACCCTGGGACTGCTGGATTTTATGTTCGTAAACCCCTATATCACGATATGTCGGGCCGAGCTCTACCTTTCTCTCCGCAGGAATTATGTGCTGTCCCGCCTGCCGGGATATGAGCGCTTAAATGATTCTTATCTGGAGCATGTACCTTCTGAAGATGAACTGCTCATCAGCAAGGCGCTCTATGACGATTCAAACGGACCTTATACAAAGACTTCCTACTTTGCTCCGGAGCAGTACCCTGTATTCCTGTTCTCCGTGCAGCCGCCGCTCAGAGCTGTCAGACCTCCTCTCAGAGCTGACCGGAAATACGAAGCCTGCGCTTTCCTTTTCCTCTTCCACGCCTTTTCCTTATTCGGATGGCTCCTTGAAACGGCGCTCCATCTCATCCAGAACGGATCGCTTGACACAAACACCGCGGTCTTCCCGCCATGGATGCCTATTTACGGAGTATTCGGCATCCTGCTCCTTGTCCTCGCAAAGCGTATGCTGAAAAAGCCGGCCTTTGTATTCCTGAGCAGCTTCGCCCTGTACGCTGTGCTGGAATATCTGTTCAATCTGGGAACCGAACTTGCATTCGGCAGCCCTCTGCGGGATTACAGCGTGTTTTTCCTGAATCTGAACGGACATGTATATGTGGGTGGCGCCGCCGCTTTCGGACTGCTGGGATGCGCGTTCCTGTACTGCCTGGCGCCGAGATGGACAGAATTGTTTATGAAACTGGGTCGCGCTGCCAGGTGGACGATCTGCGGCATCCTGACCTTTTTGTTCGCCATGGATATCGTTTTTACACTGCTGTGAGCCGGTATTGATTTTTAGCGCAAATAATAGTAAACTCTCAATATAGTAAACTTTCAATATAGTAAACTTTTGAGCCGTAAATAATATGCCGCCCATGAAGAGGCGGCGGAAATGGAGAATATTTATGAAGAAACGAGTTGTTGTCGCCCTGGGACACCGGGCGCTTGGGACCACGCTCCCGGAGCAGAAAGTCGCTGTAAAGCACAGTGCAAAATGTATTGCCGACCTCATTGAAGAAGGCTACCAGGTCGCGATCACACACAGCAATGCGCCGCAGGTTGGAATGATCCACACCGCCATGAACGAATTTGCTAAGGCACATCCGGAGTACACACCGGCCCCCATGTCCGTCTGCTCCGCAATGAGCCAGGGCTATATCGGCTATGACCTGCAGAACGGCATCCGGGAGGAGCTCTTGAACCGCGGCATTTTCCGGACGGTCAGCACAGTCCTGACCCAGGTCATCGTGGATCCTTATGACGAGGCATTTTATACCCCCACAAAAGTGCTCGGCAGATACATGAACGCCCAGGAGGCGAATGAAGAGCGCAAAAAAGGCAACTATGTGATCGAAGAGGCGGGCAAAGGATTCCGGCGCGTCGTATCCGCACCGAATCCGGTGAAGATCGTGGAACTCGACGCGGTTAACGCGCTTCTGGACGCTGACCAGGTGGTCATCGCAGCGGGCGGCGGCGGAATCCCGGTCATGGAGCAGGATAACCATCTGAAAGGGGCCAGCGCCGTCATTGAGAAAGATCTTGCGGCAGGCAAGCTGGCAGAAGGCATTAACGCAGACATGCTCATTATCCTGACAAATGTGGAGAAGGTGTGCATCAACCTCGGACAGGACAATGAAGAGCCGCTCAGCGAACTTACGACCGCTCAGGCGAGAGCCTACATGGAGGAAGGCCATTTTGGAATTTATAACATGCTTCCAAAGTTCCGAGCTGCCGTGGAATTCGTTGACGAACGCAAGGGGCGCTGCGCTTACATCACGGCATTTGACAAGGTAAAAGAGGCGCTGAAAGGAAAGACAGGGACGGTCATCCGTTAAAAACCGCATTTTCCTTTGTGATGAAATATATCAAAAAACTGCATTTAAAAATTTATTACAGAAAACCGGGAAATCCCCGGTTTTCTTTTGTGCATTTTTTTAATTGATTTTTATGTATTCTTGATGTAATATATGCATATACTTAATGTAGTTTTTAAAACTACTTATTGTTTTGACATCAGGGAGGTGCAATATCATGGAACATAAAAGACATATCAAGGAACCAGGCAGCGCGATCACACATTTCATAGGAATGCTGATGGCAATCTTCGCGGCAGTGCCTCTGCTTATCAAGGCGGCGCATGAGCCCGGAAGGATATATATCATCTCACTGGCCATTTACGCGGCGAGCCTGATCTTATTATATGCGGCAAGCACAACTTATCATACATTCGATATCTCGGCGAAAGTGAACACAATTCTCAAAAAAATCGATCACATGATGATCTCTGTGCTCATCGCGGGAAGCTATACGCCTGTGTGCCTTATCGTCCTGAAAGGCAGGACCGGGATCATCCTCCTTTCCATCGTGTGGGCCATCGCCATTGCAGGTATCCTTATCAAAGCATTTTGGGTCTACTGCCCGAAATGGATATCCTCCGTCCTCTATATCGGGATGGGCTGGACCTGCGTCCTCGCCTTCACACAGATCCTGAACAATATGTCACCGGCGGCATTCGGCTGGCTTCTGGCTGGCGGCATCATCTACACTGTGGGCGGCGTGATCTATGCTCTGAAGCTGCCTCTCTTTAACAATAAGCATAAAAACTTCGGAAGCCATGAGATCTTCCACCTGTTCGTCATGGGCGGAAGCGCGTGCCACTTTGTTGTCATGTACGCGTTCCTTCTTCCCTGACAGGACAGCATGGCTGCCAACAAGACTCCCGGCTGCAAATCACTCTGCAGCCGGGAATTTTTATCTACTTTTATCTGTCATTATCCGCTTTATCTGTCATTTTCATTTATCCTGTCAATCCCTGCCCCAAAGAGATTTCTTATGCGTTCATCCAGTCCATGTTCCGTCAGATATTCAGCCGCTGCTTTCGGCATGTATTGTCGCCATGCGCCGTCCCCGGCAATAAGGGCGCGCAGCTCCGTACCTGTGACGCCTTTCTCTTCTGCATTCCTCTCCCAGAGGATCTCGGTTTTCAGCCCGAGAGAGGTCAGTATCTCATATTTCTCCCTGTCCCACTCCCCGCAGATGCTCATATAGTAGACCGCATCCCCGGGAGCATACTGCTTTAGGATATCCGGTCTGCTCACAGGGAAGGGGATGATCTCAAACTCTTCCCGCTTCACGCCGAACTCCAAAAGCGAGTCTCTGAGCATCTCGTACCTCTCGATATAAGTCAGCGGGTTATCCTTCTGAAACGTCCCATGGGTATCCAGCGGCGATGTGGCAGGATATGCCGAAATATCCGGATGCGTGATGCCGACATAGAGAAGCCTGCATCTCATTTTTGCCGCAAGAAGGTACTCCATGTGTTTTAAGTGGAGCACCTGAAATCTGCCGTGTATCACTCCTCGTTCCGTCATGTTCCATCTTCCTTTCTTCTCAGCGTTTCCTTCTCCTGTAATACATTATGAACCGCTATGAGCTTAAACATTGCCCGGCCGTGTTCTTAGCCGGATGGGAACACCGTCAAGCGCAGCGTACCGGAGAACATCCTGCGTATCGTAAACGAGCTTCAGGGAGAAAAATTCCCTTCCCTCATCGAGAAGCCGGAAGAAAATCTTATCCCCTTCCCATAGTTCGAGAGAAAATAGCCTGCTCTTGTCCACCCACTCCAGCTCCCCCTCATCGCATTCGGTAAGTTCCCCGGTGAATCCATCGGCTGTGTACAGAGACATGTACTCCACCACATCCTCTCCGTACACAAATGTCACGATCCCCCGGTATTTCCACGAAGTCAGCGTATACCCGGTCTCCTCCCTGACCTCGCGCAGCAGACACTCCTCCGGGCTCTCCCCATGTTCGAAATGTCCGCCCACACCGATCCATTTATCCTTATTTACGTCATTCTCCTTGACCGTGCGGTGCAGCATCAGATACTGTCCGTCTTTTTCTATATAGCACAATGTACTCAGCTTTTCCATCTTTTGTCGTCTCCTTCCACTCCCGGCGCGTCGCTCACATCTGCCCTGCTGCCTGGCTCCACTGGCTCTCATACAGGCGTTTATAAAAACCGCCTTTTGCCAGCAGGCTTTCATGGTCTCCCTGCTCGATGATCTGTCCGTCTTTCATCACGAGGATCACATCCGCTTCACGGATCGTGGACAGCCTGTGCGCCACGATAAATGTAGTCCTGCCCTCCATCAGTTCTCCAAACGCCGCCTGTATCCTCAGCTCTGTCCTCGTATCGATGGAAGACGTGGCTTCATCCAGGATCAACATGGGCGGTCTGCACAGCATCACCCTGGCAATGCAGAGAAGCTGCTTCTGTCCCTGGGACAGCCCGCCTCCGTCCTCTGTTATCCATGTGTCATATCCTTTCGGAAGCCTCCGGATAAAGCTGTGGATATGGGATGCTTTCGCCGCCGCGATCACCTCTTCCTCCGTGGCGTCCGGCCGTCCCATAGTGATATTCTCCCGGATCGTGCCTGTCTTAAGCCAAGTATCCTGAAGGACCATACCGTAGCCGGCGCGGAGGCTCCTGCGGGTCATGTCACGGATATCAATGCCCTCCACTGCAATCCTTCCTGCATCCACATCATAGAAACGCATGAGCAGATTGATCAATGTCGTCTTCCCGCACCCGGTCGGTCCCACGATGGCAATCCGCTGTCCCGGCTTAACCTCCAGATTAAAGTCCCGGATCAGCTTCTGCCCCGGCACATAGGAAAACGCCACGTCCCGCACGTCCACATTTCCTCTGACATCCGTAAGCTCCACCGCGTCAGCGGCCTCCGGCTTCTGAGGTTCTTCTTCGATCAGGTCAAAAATCCTCTGGGCGCACGCCACCGCGTTCTGGAACTCTGTCACCACACCGGAGATCTCATTGAACGGTTTGGTATACTGATTCGCATAGCTCAGAAAGCTGGAGAGCTGTCCCACAGTAAGCGAACCGTTGACCACGGCAAATGCCCCCGCGATGCCAACTCCTGTATAGACCAGACTGTTCACAAACCTTGTGGCAGGATTGGTGATAGAAGAGAAAAATGTTGCCCGCAGGTAGGCTTTTCCCAGTTTTTCATTGACCTTGTCAAACTCCTCCGTAACCTTCTGCCCCCTTCCAAACGCCTGGACCACCTTCTGATTTCCTATCATCTCATCGATCATCCCTGTCTGCTCGCCCCGGATCTCAGACTGCTGCCGGAACATGGCAAATGTCCTCCTGGCAATGAAATTCGCCACGAAGAAAGAGACCGGTGTTATCAGCACGACCACAAACGTGATCTTGACATTGACCGACAGCATAAATCCAAATGTGCCTATGATGGTGGCAATTCCTGTGAAAAGCTGGGTAAATCCCATGAGCAGGCCATCCGCAAACTGGTCTACATCCGCGATGACCCGGCTCACCACTTCCCCATAGGGATGTCCGTCAATATATCTGAGCGGAAGTACCTCGATCTTCCGGAACGCCTCATTTCGGATGTCCTGTACCACCTGGTAGGTCATCTTGTTGTTGCACACATTCATGAGCCACTGTGCCAGCGCGGTGACCAGGGTGCATATTCCGATCTGTACTATCACCCGGACCGCTCCGGGGAGGTCCACCTGCCCGGGACCGACGATATGGTCTACCGCATATCCGGTCAGCTTCGGTATATAAAGTGTGAGAGCCACGGAAACGGATGCCAGCAGGATAGAAAACACCACAAAAATCCTGTATTTTCCCAGATGGAGGAATACTTTTTTCAGCGTTTCCGACTGCCCCTTCCCTTTCTTATCTGTCATCTGATCAGCCATTGGAAGCCACCTCCTTCGGGAACTGGGAATAGTAGATCTCCTGGTATGCCGGACAGCCCGCAAGCAGCTCCGCATGTGTTCCGGCTCCAACGATCCTTCCGTCCTCCAGTACGATGATCTGATCCGCATACTGAATGGAAGCGGCTCTCTGAGAGACGATAAATACAGTAAGATCGTCCCTCATTCCCCGGATGGCGCTCCTAAGCGCTGCATCCGTGGCAAAATCCAGGGCGGAAGCGCTGTCGTCCAGTATGAGGATATCCGGTCTGCGCACCAGCGCCCTGGCGATGGTCAGTCTCTGCTTCTGACCGCCGGACAGGTTGCGCCCGCCCTGCTCGACCCGGAATCCCAGCCGTCCGGGCTTTGTGTCCACAAATTCTTTAGCCTGAGATACTGCAAGAGCCTCCTCCAGCTCCTCCGGCGATGCATTTTCATTGCCCCACCGGAGATTCTCCTCGATCGTCCCTTTAAAGAGAACAGCCTTCTGGAGCACCACCCCGATATGGCTTCTGAGACTTTCCACATCATAGTCTTTTATATTTTCCCCGAAAATCTTTATCTCTCCCCGGGTCGCGTCATAAAACCGCGGTATCAGATTGACCAGAGAGGATTTCCCTGAGCCTGTCCCTCCGATGATGCCCACGGTCTGCCCTCTCTCCACGCGGAAGGAAAGATCTGTCAGCGACTCTGCGGCAGCGTCCTTGTAAGTCAGGGAAACATGGGAGAACTCCACCGCCGGAACAGAGGCCTTTTCTTCACCTGAAATACCCGGACTCCATTTCTTTTCTCCGTTTTTCATCTCCGGCGTGATGCCAAGTACATTCTCAATGCGGTTGCCGCAGGCAGCAGCCTTTGTCACAGTGATGATCAGATTTGCCAGTTTGACAAGCTCCACAAGGATCTGGGACATATAGTTGAGCAGCGCCACCACTTCTCCCCGGGTCAGATCTCCCGCCTGTACCCGCAGCGCCCCGGCATAGATCAGTGCGATGATACCTCCGTTAACGACAATGTATGTCAGGGGATTCATCAGTCCTGATATGCGCCCCACGAATTTCTGGGCGTCAGTCAGCGCCTGATTCTCACTCTCAACCCTCTCCCTCTCGTCCGCTTCCTTATTAAAAGCACGGATCACGCGCGCGCCCGCAAGATTCTCCCTTGTAGCCAGCAGTACGCTGTCAAGATGAGACTGTACCTTTTTATAGAGAGGCATGGTGATGAGCATGATGCCGAACACGATCACAGACAAAAGCGGGATCACCACCACAAAGATCAGCGCTGCTTTTACATCCACGGTAAACGCCATGATCATTGCCCCGAACACGATGAATGGGGAGCGGAGGAACAGGCGGAGCACAAGATTTACCCCTGACTGCGCCTGATTGATATCGCTGGTCATCCTCGTGATAAGCGTGGAACTCCCGATGGCATCCATTTCTGTGAAAGTAAAGTTCTGGATATGCTCAAACAGCGCGTGCCTGACCCCGGTGCCGAAGCCGGCCGCCGCCTTTGCCGAAAAATACTGTGCCGTAATGGAGCAGACAAGACCGATGATGCCGAGGGCGATGAGCACGAGGCACATTTTTACGATATAGGGTCTGTCCTGACCGGCGATCCCTACGTCAATGACTGCCGCCATGACAAGTGGGACCAGAAGCTCAAAAGACGCTTCCAGCATCTTAAAAAGAGGCGCCAGTATGGTTTCTTTTTTATAATCCTTCAGATAAATGAGGAGTGATCTCATGTGTTGTGTCCTGCTTTCTCCGTAAATCTTACATTTCTGTTTTTCCCAACTATTTTATCACATACCGTCCTATTTTTCACATCCCCTATATCGGCAGACTGTCCCACACGCACAGCGCGCCGTACCCAAGCTGGGCGTTGGGCCATTCGTCATAGCCGGGCAGCTCTCTTGCCCCTCTGCGCAGGTATGCCTTCACCTTTTCCCCATAGAGATATGGGTCATTTCCCCGGATGATCCCCCACTCCATCAGAAGCGCCGCGCTCCCTGTGACAAAAGGCGTGGCAAAAGACGTCCCGGTAAACTCCCGGTAGCTTCCTCCGGGCACAGGCGCCGTCACTCTCACCCCGGGCGCGGCAAGATCGGGCTTTGGCACGCCGCTCCCCTCATAGACTGAGGCCGGACCTCTCCCGGAGAAATCCGCATAGGAAAACGTGCGCGCGTCATATGCCGCCACAGTAATGACAAGAGACGCCGTAGAAGGTATCGTAAGGGTAGAGGAACTGCTGGGGAGCAGAAATGCAGTGCCCACATTCAGCGCCGCCTGGGCGGGCAGCCACATCTGATAGCTGCCGTCCACGATCCTCCTGGGCGTGAGCACGAGCTGCCATACCCCACTGTCTATATAGGATTGTCTCGGGATAAATGACAGATAGATTTCCTGTTTTACACTGTACGGTTTTGGTTCGCCGTAATAAATCAGCAGCTCTGTCCCTCCCAGGATGAACCTCTGGGGACCCAGGATTTCCTGAAAGGGACCCACGCGTATCCCCGACGGATTGATCACAGAAATGTCCATCTCATCTACATAGGATTTCCATATCTGTACATTGAGAGCAGGCTCCAGCTCCTGTACAGCAAGCTCCACTATTCTCTCTTCTTCGTCCGACACTCTGCCCGCCGCATGTCCCGCAGTGGTCCCCTCATTGCCGCTTCCCACACAGATCACATTTTTCCAGGTGTCGGAGATATCATTTAAAAACCGCTCCACAAGGGATGTGCCGTCATGGGAGCCATAGGTATTGCCAAAACTGATGTTGACTGCAACAGGCATCCTCATATCCAGCGCTTTGCGGATGATATAGTCCACCCCTGTCATCAGTTCTGTCGTCCGGGGGAAGCCCTCGGTCCTCGGTATGCCCATTTTGACCACGATCAGTTCCGCTTCCGGAGCGGCTCCCCGGTACCGCTGCCCGGCGCTGCCCGCGCCATTTCCCGCGGCAATTCCCGCCACAGCCGTCCCATGTCCGCTCATATCCCGGCTGGGAACGATCCGGAACCGCTCTCCTTCATCCGTCTCCGCCAATGCTGCATCGAGCTCTTCCCTTGTATACTCTGTACCGGACACATATCCCGCCGGCGGGGCGCCCGAAAGCGTCTGATCCCACAGAGATACGATCCGGGTCGTGCCGTCCTCATTCCGGAAGGCCGGATTCGCGTAGTCGATCCCACTGTCTATGATACCCACCAGCGTCCCCCTCCCGCTCAGAGAATAGGGCGGGAACTGTACGGTGTCAATACACGATACCTGCCGGCCTGCTTCCGCTTCAAAGTACAGACTCTTGGGTTTCTCGATGAACTCGATTTCCGCAAAGCCCGCGAGCTCGTCTATCCGCTCCTCCCGGATAACAACAACCGCATATCCGTTCATAAGCTCTGTCACTGACACAGCGATTTCTCTTACAGCTTCCAGTGCGCCGGAGTATTTTACGATCAGCTCCCACTCTCTTGATACCGGGTCATAACCGACCTCCAGCTCCCCGGACCGTTCTCTCTCCTCAGGCGTGGCGTCCAGCGCCAGATTCAGGATATTTTCTATTTTCTGGCTCATCTTACTCTCCTTCTGCAGCTATTTCTCCCCATCTTTCCCGGCATAAAGTTATCACAATTAAGAGGGATGGTTCATTGTATGCAGAAGGACGCTCCCGCGCCACACACCTGTGCTGACGCCGCCTTTTATTTCCGGTATGCAAAAAGGGGAAGTCCGTCTTTTAAGGGCACCTCTACCTCTCCCTGGATCAGAGGGAGGGCATACTCTATAAATGCCCTCCCCACATCAGAACCGTTCTTTGTGATCCATTCCAGGGGCACTCCTTTTTCCTGATTGCAGATCAGATTTACATCCTCTGTCACATAGTCTACCCGGTAATCGGCTCCCGGCACGCGGCGGAACGCGACCATCTTTCCGGTTTCACCCTCAAGGGCGCGCTCCACGCCATATGCCCCGGATGCGATGGCTTCTTTCTGGTCTGTTTCCGAAAGCATGGCAGAGGAACATCTCTGACATACGTTCAGTTCGATAGAACGCACTTTCACACCAAGCCGGTCTTTCACCAGATTTTCCAGGTATTTCCCGGATCCGGTGAGCATCTTGTGTCCAAACGTATCTACGCCTACATCGCTCGCCAGCTCACAGATAAAGGTACCGTTTCCGTCATTGATGCCTTCGGAGATACAGACGATCACATTCGGAGTCGTCTGGAGCGCCACAGCCACATCCCGGATAAACCGCTCTGTGTGAAATGCAGTCTCCGGCAGATAGATGAGCACCGGGTTGTCCCCTTCATATCTCCGCGCCAGGGCGCTTGCGGCAGTCAGCCATCCCGCATGGCGTCCCATGATCTCCACGATGGTGACAGATTTCTTATTGTCATATACCGATGCGTCCACCCCGATCTCCCGCACCGTGGACGCCACATACTTCGCAGCGCTCCCGAATCCCGGCGTGTGGTCCGTATTGACAAGGTCATTGTCTATGGTCTTGGGAATCCCCACGAAACGGATGTCGCTCCCGATTTTTTCCGCATAGCGGGACAGCTTGCTCACGGTGTCCATGGAATCATTTCCACCGATATAGAAGAAATATCCGATCCCATATTCCTGAAATTTTTCAAACATCCTCGGATACACTTCATCTTCCAGCTCCTCTGGCAGTTTATATCTGCATGAGCCCAGGTATGACCCCGGCGTTGTCTTCACCAGCTCCAGCTCCCCGGAACGCTCCAGAGGCTCCATGTCCATGACCTGACCGTTCAGGAACCCCTCGATCCCATTGACCATACCATAGACTGTTCCAAAAGAATCTTTCCTGTTTAAAGCCTCACGCACCACTCCGTACAGGCTGGCATTGATAACGGCGGTCGGTCCGCCGGACTGTCCTACGATCACATTTTTTTTCATTCATTTCCTCCTTAGAAAATAACCAAGCCCCAGGGGCTTTTCCGATAACCAGCATCTTTACTATATCCGAAAAAATAAAATTTTACAATATCCGGGGAACGATGGTATACTATACGCAAATTATAAAATGAATCTTCAGTGAGGAAAATATTTATGAAATACATTTCATTTGCCATTCCTTGTTATAATTCGGAAGCATATATGGAAAAGGCGATCAACTCTATACTGCCCGGAGGCGAAGACGTAGAGATCATCGTGGTCAATGACGGCTCAAAGGACGGAACCCAGGAGATCGCTGAGCGTTACCAGGAAAAATACCCGACCATCGTCAAAGCGGTAAAGAAAGAAAATGGCGGACACGGAGACGCAGTCAACTGGGGGCTCGCACATGCCACAGGGAAATATTTTAAAGTGGTGGACAGCGACGACTGGGTTGACGAAGACTCTCTCCATAAGATACTTGATGCTGTGAAAGGCTTCGTGGACGCGGATTCTCAGGTGGATATGGTGATTTCTAACTATGTTTATGAGAAAGTGGGCATGACGAAGAAAAAGGTTATCCGGTACAACAACGTGCTCCCGGAAAATCAGATCTTCCGCTGGGATGATATCGGCCGCTTCCGGCTGGATCAGTACATTCTCATGCATTCTGTCCTCTACCGCACGGAGATGCTGAAGCTGTGCCAGCTGAGACTGCCCAAGCACACCTTTTATGTGGATAACATCTATGTATATTATCCGCTGCCGCATGTGCGTACACTCTACTACCTGAATGTAGATTTTTACAGATATTTCATCGGGCGCGAGGATCAGTCGGTCAACGAGAAGGTCATGATCAGCCGGATCGACCAGCAGCTCTTTGTCACAAAGACAATGATCTCCATGTATGAGCTGCGCCTGATAACGAGCAAAAAGCTGAGGAAATACATGGTCAACTATCTTGCCATTATGATGACGGTTTCCTCCATTCTGTGCATCCGGTCAAAAAAGCAGGAAAATCTCATAAAGAAGAAAGAGCTCTGGGATTACCTCAAGAGAAAAGACTACAAGACTTATATGAAGATACGCTACGGCATCCTGGGACAGACCATGAACCTGCCCGGACGCTCCGGAAGAAAAGTATCCTCGCTGGCATACAGCGTGGCAAGGCGGCTCATAGGGTTTAACTAAATCGGGATTTCGGGATTTATTTTATTTGTTCAGGAATAATTTCCCACACCGGAACGCATACTCTTTATTAAAAAAAGGAGTGTATATCATGGCTGTTAATTTTTCTGAAAGTAAAACAAAAGAAAACCTTATGCGTGCTTTTGCCGGTGAGAGTCAGGCGCGGAATCGCTATACGATAGCCGCAGAGCGGGCGGAGGAAGAAGGGATGTACACGATCGCCGATGTCTTCCGCTATACGGCTGACCAGGAGCGGGCTCATGCGGAGCGCTTCTATAATCTGTTAAAAGATCTTTCCGGGGAAACGATCCATATAGACGGAACTTATCCTATCGACCAGCAGGACAATCTGGAAGGGCTTCTGCGCGCGGCAGAGCATAACGAGCATGAAGAGTATGCCGATGTCTATCAGGCGTTTGGAGATACCGCGAAAATGGAAGGCTTCCTCGAAGCTGCATCCACATTCTACCAGATCGCGGAGATCGAGCACATCCACGAAGAGCGCTTTGGAAAGCTGGCTGAGATGATCGAGACGAACATGTACTATAACGCAAACTCAGTTTCCAAATGGATGTGTACAAACTGCGGATATATCCATGAGGGGCAGCTTGCGCCGAAGGTATGCCCTGTCTGCAGGCACGATCAGGGCTTTTTTATCCCATACACAATGGCATGTTACAAATTGCCGTAACAACTATTTGACAGACGTCTGTCATAACTATTACGCTTAGCTGCAGCAATGTGCTATAATAAACCCAAATCCGGTTTATAGATCAGGAGGTGCCTCCATTGCTGCGACAGATCAAATATTTTAAGGCCGTTGTGCGCAATAACAGTTTTTCAGAAGCCGCCGGGGAATGTCACATTTCTCAATCTGCCATTTCACAGCAGATCAAGGCATTAGAAAATGAACTCGGTTTTTCGCTGTTGGAGAGAAAAAACCGAAAGTTTGTTTTGACACCCGTGGGGGAACATTTTTATAAAAAAGTCTGGTACTCGTTGCCGATTATGAACAGCTCTGCAGCGAGGTGGCTAAGATCGCGCGCGGCAATGAAGTAAACTTAAAAATCGGCTATCTCCGCAGCTACAGCAGCCGGGAGGTCCATCTGGCGCTGGAAGATTTTTCATCCAGATATCCCCATATATCCATTCAGGTCTTGTACGGAAATCACGAGGAATTATTCGCTTTACTGCGAAACGGCGGCGCGGACCTGGTGCTGAATGACCAGCGCAGGGCTTTTTCTGATGAATATGTGAACCTGATCCTGGCGGCCTGCGGTATGCATATCGAGATATCATCCAGAAACGCAATAGCCGTGCTGCCCTCTGTCACGACACAGGAGTTAAAAAACATCCCCTGCATTTTGGTGGCGTCCAAAGACCAGAGGGAGACCGAACAGGACTATTATCAGACAGTGCTTGGTTTTCAAGGGGAGTTTCTCTATGCGGAAAATCTGGAGGAAGCTCGTCTGCTTGTCATCAGCGGACAGGGCTTTCTGCCGGTTGAGGGAAGCTGCCAGTCCTTCAACCCGGAGGCTTCCGTCCGCCGTATCCCGCTTTACCGGGAAAAGGAACAGATCACCCGAAATTACTGTCTGTCCTGGAAAACAGATAACTCCGGTTACTACATTGAGGAATTTGCAGATATCCTGAAAAGCAAATTTGCATAACAACATGTTTCTATAGTAGAATGTCTGCATAACCGCTCATTCATGAAAGAGGCTGCTCTCATAATCTGAGGGCAGTCTCTTTCATATCAGAAAAACTTATCCGAAAGTCGTATAACTCAGATTGATTGGATACCCGGGCAATTTTATAATATAGGCAAAAGGTATTGAGTCAGAGAAAAGGAAGGGTGATCCATTATGGAAAAAGATGTAATGCTCGTGATCGGAGCGGGTCAGATCGGTATGCCCATCGCACGCCGCATGGGATATGGAAAGAAAATCATTGTGGGGGATAAAAAGGCGGAAAACGCTCAAACGATCGCAAAAACTATGAATGAGGCAGGATTTTACGTCGTACCCATGGAGATGGACCTGTCCTCAAGGTCCTCGATTCTATTCGTGATCGCCGAGGCTCAAAAACACGGCGAAATTACAATGCTGGTAAATGCTGCCGGTGTTTTTCCAAGCCAGGCCCCCATCGAAGCCATTTTAAAGGTGGACTTATACGGAACAGCAGTGCTCCTGGAAGAGGTAGGAAAGGTAATCGCGCCCGGCGGTGTGGGCGTGACTATCTCAAGCCAGTCAGGACACCGTATGAAACAGCTTACCCCTGAGGAAGACGAACAGCTTGCCTGTACTCCTGCAGAAGAGCTTTTATCACTGGAGATATTACAGCCGGAAAATATCAAAGATACGCTCCATGCCTATCAGATGGCCAAACGCTGTAATGAAAAGCGTGTCATGGCGGAATCTGTGAAATGGGGAGAGAAGGGTGCACGCATCAATTCTATTTCTCCCGGGATCATCGTCACACCCCTGGCGCTTGACGAGTTTAACGGTCCCCGCGGGGATTTCTATAAAAATATGTTTGCAAAGTGTCCAGCCGGCAGACCAGGTACAGCGGATGAAGTAGCGAATGTCGCAGAACTGCTTATGCGTGACAGCGGGGCTTTCATCACAGGAGCTGATTTTCTGATCGACGGCGGCGCAACTGCCTCTTACTTCTATGGTCCTCTTAGACCCTGAGAGCAAAAATCCGGGACCTCAAAAGAAAAAATAAGGGGTTTACAAACAGATTTTCTTGTGATAGAATACCATTTGTCGAGCGGAAGTGGCGGAATGGCAGACGCGCTAGATTCAGGTTCTAGTGGGAGTTTTATCCTGTGAGAGTTCAAGTCTCTTCTTCCGCACTGATAGAATGGGGAGGATCCTTAGTTAGGCAACGTCCCATAAGGAAGTAAAAAGAATTTTGGTAGGAACCGGCGTGTCAAGTCACGCCGGTTCCGATTCGTTTAAGGACTCCCTTCCAATCTTCAAAGGAATGCGGATTTGCCCCACATAGGTGAAATACAGGTCGATTCGCACCTGCTTCCTTCCGTTCTCCCTTACCGGGCTGTGCACCACGATCCTGCTCACAAGCTCATTGAGGATGGCGGCGTCGAGTTCTGGAATATCCAGGTACTTGTCCACCAGCTTCAGAAACTTGTTTACATCGGAAACCTGCCCGGCCTGTGTTTCAATTTCCCGTTCCAGCACAGCGGCAAGCTGCTCAATCTCTGCCTGCTCCTTCTCATATTGGCGGGATAATTTTAAGTACCGGCTGTCGGACAGCTTGCCCAGCACATTGTCCTCATAGATGTGCTGGATAATCCTGTCCAAATCCTCCATCCGCTTTTTTGCTCCGGAGAGGGCTTTCTGCTTTTCCGCCAGTTCCGCCTTACGGCTTTCCTCGTCCTGCGCCAGCATTTCCAACTTGAAATCCTTCCGGAACATACGGACATAACTCAATGTCTGCCGTATGGTTTCCAGCACAATCCGGTAAAGCACCTGTTCCCGGATATAGTGGATTTTGCAGGAGCCGGTGTTGCTCTTGTAATTGGAGCAGACGAAATGATTCTGGCTGTTGTCCTTGTAAGTGTTGCAGGTGCAGAAATATAGCTTTGCTCCGCAGTCGGCGCAGTAGAGCAGACCGGAGAACATGCTGGTTCTTCCTGTTTTTGTCGGCCTGCGTTTGTTCTTCCGCAGTTCCTGCACCCGTTCCCACTGGCCCTTCTCAATGATGGCGGGCTGGGTGTCCTCAAAGACTTTCTGGTTCTCAACCGGGTTTTCCATCCGCTTTTTGAATTTCAGGGACTTGGTATAGGTCTTGAAGTTCACGGTACAACCCGTGTACTCCCGTCGCTCTAATATCCCGGCGACAGATTTTGCGCACCACTGATAAAGATTCTCCGGCATGGTCCAGCCTTTCTGCCTTGCGTGATAGGCGGTGACGGTCAGCACCTTGTCGTCTGTGAGGATTTTTGCGATCTGCATGGGGCCTTTCCCCGCAATGCAGAGGTTGAAGATACGCCGCACCACCTTTGCCGCTCCTTCATCCACAATCCATTTCTTTTTGTCCTGCGGGTCTTTTATGTAGCCATAAGGCGGGTTGCTGGCGATATGCTCCCCGGCTTCGCCCCGCATTTTTACCACCGCCCGGATTTTCTTGCTGGTATCCTTGGCATAATAGTCGTTGAATACATTTTTGAACACCGCAAAATCATTTTCCCCCTTGGCGCTGTCTACATCGTCGTTGATAGCGATAAAGCGGACGTCATAAGCGGGGAAGATGAAATCCTGTAGCCGCCCCATATAGGAATACTCCCTTCCCAGCCGGGACAGGTCTTTGACAATCACAGCGGATACGCTGTAATCCTTCACATATCGCATCATCTCCTGGAACCCCGGCCTCTGGAAGCTGGTTCCAGAATATCCGTCATCTATAAAGAATTGGATATTCCGAAACCCGTGTTCGGCAGCGTATTTGCTCAACAGGGTTTTCTGATTGGTAATGGAATTGCTTTCCCCGTCCAGGGCGTCGTCCTGGCTCAAGCGGCAGTATAATGCGGTAATTTTTTCTGGCTGCTGGTTCATTTGCTTCTCCTTTCTGTTCAGGCAGCCAAGTA